>LWDU01041039.1_pt1 | contig 15905 bp, 15 predicted proteins | sample 727161 | NCBI WGS metagenome assembly LWDU01 (sample SAMN04566230, study PRJNA314399) | hydrothermal vent metagenome | isolation source: deep sea hydrothermal plume seawater | place: Mexico: Gulf of California, Guaymas Basin | collected 2004-07-11 | reverse complement strand
GTAGAGCGTGTATTAGGAGCAACCGTATGCCTGCCTGGGTTAGCTGATGTTTTCCTCCGTCGCTAAATAGAGACGACACACTAGCTATTTAGTAAAACATTTTGGTAACTACTTAGCGTAAATAAATAAAATAGTTTTTGACAGGGTTTTAGCCCGTTGTTGATATTTTTAGTGAACTAGGTCCTAGCTGATAGATAGCCTGTTTTTTGCTGCTGTTTTTAGAAGCATCCGAAAACTTTTTTGAAAAACACCGATACTGATGGCTTGCATATTGGCTACCTCTATCCGAATGATGCAGGAGACCTGGTACTGGTTTTCTTCTCCAAAAAGCTATATGTAGTGCTCTGACACATAATGATGTTCGCATACGATCATCAGTTGCCCAGCCCACAACTGTAATGGTTTAATAAAGCAGGACACATTTAAAGGCTGATTTATTAAGGCATTAGAGGTGAATATAAGTATCAAAAACAAACAACCAAAACCCAGATACACACTAGAATTCGAACAGGACACCGAAAAATGAGTGCTTAAAAATGGATATACGCGACAACGAACCGCAGATCATTTAGGGGGTTCATTAAGTGCTATTAGTCGCTGTGTTAGATATCTTGCAGATGGCTTTTTGGCGCAGAAACCCCAAGCCTGGACTGATACATCATTCGGATCGTGGTAGCCAATATGCAAGCAAAGAGTACCGCAATCATCTGGATATCATGAAAATGCAGCAAAGCTGAGTATTATTAATTACCTAGCTTTTTATAATGGTAAGCGAACGCACTCTAAATTGGGCTATCAATCACCTTGATAGTTTGAGCGTGTATTCCATAAAAAACAGTCTAAGAATGTGCCCTGTTTTACTTGACCATTGCAATTGCCTTGTTCGGTTAAAATGAGAATATGCTTGGTGAGCTTATCAAAAGTGATATTCAGCGCCGATCCAGACGTTGTTATTGCGCACACTCTCTGATTCATAATTAAACTTTCTGTTGCCATGCTGCCAGCCCACTTTGAGTGCAGCTGCCTCAGTGACTTCGTATATAAGTTCCAGTTCGCCCTGGAAAACATTCTCATTACCATTATGATGGATATCATCTTCATATGGGCTGGTATAGTCATTATGCTCGTAATCAAAGATTGCCATCAGTATCAGTTCAGGCAGGATATGGATTTTAAGTTCTGCCGATGCAAAATGATTAATATAGCCAGTGTCATCCTGATACTGGAGAGTTTCACTGGGATCTGTGTAGCCTCGCTCAAAATGATAACCGACTAATAACACGACATTCGGGTTAATAGTCCATTGCAGGTGTGGACCAATGGTAAAAAACTGTATATCCCGATAACTAAATGGCTCGTCATATAACCGGGCACCGTAACGAACCAGACCATGCAATATAAATTGATCATTAATTTCCTGTTCCAGAAGCATGGTTAGAATATGGTTGTCTAAGCGTTCGTCGATTTCGAGTTCATTATGCTCGTCAGTTGTAATGTGTTCGATTTGAGGAGGTGAATGTGTACCCAGAAAAAGGTTAGGGATATAATCATAAAGCAGTTTTATCGTTGTGTTGCTAACAAATTCTTGGGCAATAGAAAATTGCATAAAGCCATGCGTATAGTCTGAGTGGTTTTGGAATATATATCCGCCACCATCCAGTGAAACCTGGAATTCACCCAGCGTATTTTCTATATCCCAATTAATATATACATTGGGCTCATAGACGGCATCCGAGCCCTGATTTGGCTCATCTACGATAGGCTGAGTAGGGTCTTCTTCCAGAGAGAGACGGCGCGTGACCGAAAACAGGCCAACATCATCGGTATAGAAAGTACTGAAATCACCCCCAGTAGACCATTCGGCCTGCACTGCATTGGATAATATCAGACAACTCGCTAGTAGCTGTATTTTGAGACTGCGAGGAAATCGGTATGCTGGCATTAATATCGGTTTATTATTTGTATAAGCTTGGATCTGCGTGCTGATAAAAATTCACACAATGCTCTGATTATTTAAACGAGTACATTCTACTTAATATTAGAAAATAATTTTATTATAATATTAAGTGAGAGATAAGCCAAGCTAATTTAAGTTGCCGTAAATGATATCTGCCAGTTTAATAAGTTAACAATCTATTTTTCCGAGAGCAGCAAGTATTAAATCTTGTGCTTAGAATACTGAAATCTTAAAAGCTAACTCAGAATTTCTACAAATTTAACCGTGCTGTACCCGCCAGGTTAATCTTAGAACAGTTTAGCCGAACCTGTAGTACTTAAAGACTTGTATAACCCTCGTTGCTTGCGGGTTGTACTGTGTAATGGTTAACAAAAATCGGACACTTTTTTAAGACGCTTTCTTATAAAATTCTCGTTCAAATTGCAATGGTGACTGATCACCTAGTTTTGAGTGAGTACGTTGGCCATTATAAAAAGCGACACATCTATAATGCTATTGATTGCTGTTTCCTCTGAAAATCCTGGAAACGGAGCTTAAGCGAAGTGAAGATTTTTAGTCCCTGATAGCGATAGGGCAGGGTGTTTTCTCGAAGCATTTTTTTGCGTAGAGAAAATCCAAGGCATTCCGATATCGCGTCAAGCTATTAGAGGCCACGTATAAAAACCCTTTAGGGTTTTTATACGTGGCCGCAGGGCGAATCAGGGCATCGTAGATTTTAATCAGTCCCATTAAGATTTTGTCGCGTTGTGGGCTTGGATGCCCAAAAAGAGCTTTCGCAAAAGTAGGGACTCCCCGTGCAAGGTTGAAATAGGGTGTAAGAAATTGTTACGGCGCGTTTTCTGCTTTTGGCGTGGATAATTCAGAGACAAACAATGCAGGGTCTACTTTGGTTTTGTTGAGATAAACATTCCAGTGTAAATGTGGTCCGGTAACTCGACCTGTTTCTCCTACTTCGCCTAATTTAGTGCCTTGCTCTACTATTTGTCCGGCTTTAACTGTTATTTTTGACATATGAAAATAACCTGTGACTAGCCCCTGTCCATGATCTAAAAACACAGTATTACCATTGTAATAATAGCTACCCGTATTGATCACCATGCCCGGCGCCGGGGCAGCAATAGTTGTCCCGGTCGGTGCAGCAATATCCAGACCGCTATGTGGGTTTTTGGGCTGCTTGTTAAAAAAGCGCTTAAGTCCAAAGGGGCTGCTTAATCGGCCCTGGACGGGCAAGGTAAATAATAAGTCCTCAACCGGTTGTTCAGTCCAGGTATTCAGTGCGTTATTAATCGCTGGGCGCTCACTGCTAATGCGTTTTACATCATCAGGGTTTGGATTAACCATGCGCTTGTTTTTGATCGTGATATATTGCGCTGGATATTCTTTATCAACGATGTCGAAATTAAGCTCGGTGGTTTTTTCGGCTGACTTTACCAGGATGCTATGTTGGCCTGCTTTGCTTTTAAGAGGGATACCCACCACAGCAACCCACTTATGATCATTTTCCATAACCAGCACGCGTTTATCCTGAAATAAAACTTCAGGTGCCGGCGATACGACAGAATTGAGCTCAATATTGACGACGCCGCCTGGAACCGCAAGCTGCTTTGGAAGCGTATTGCTTAATGCGATTTGCGGTATTAATAATAAAGTTAAGAGTATCTTATTCATGGTCAATTTCCTGTATCTGGCTACTCATTGATCCTGTTGCCAGGCGTGTTTTTATGGTTTGCCCAACGGCAAGCTGTTGAGTCGAGGTGATAAGATTATTATTCTCGTCGGTACATAATGTATAGCCACGATGTAGCGTGGCCAGAGGGCTGACTATATTAAGTGTTTGGCTAAGATGAGCTAGTCTTTCTTGCGGCTCATGCAACTTAATTTTTATATTAGCGTTCAGGCGCTTGTTTAGCATTAGGTATTCGCTTTTAAAGCGCTGTACGGCATGTGCTGGATTATATTGCCATAGCCGGGCATGGTCTGCTGTGAATCTTGCATTCGCTTGACTCAACTGGTTTTTCAGGCAGTGTTTCAGGCGTAATTCTAATTCATCAAGGCGTTGTGATTTAATTTGTAATTGTTTACCAGGGTGCTGTTGTTGCAGGTTTTTAGTGAGCCAGTCCAGGTTCTGCGTCGTCTGTTGAATTTTATTTCTTATCAATTGATAGATGTGCTGCTCATAGGCATGAAACTGGCCTAGCCATTGATGTCCATCAGGCGTGCAATGTTCTGCTGCAGCCGTTGGCGTTGCGGCGCGTAAATCGGCAACATAGTCTGCAATCGTGGTATCGGTTTCATGACCGATGCCGCTGATAATCGGAATATTGCTTTTATAAATCGCATTGGCGACCATTTCTTCGTTAAATGCCCATAGGTCTTCCAGAGAACCGCCGCCACGCGCCAGCAACAGGACATCGCATTCTTTACGCTGATTGGCGGTAATGATCGCCTGGTTAATCTGGTGCTTGGCTTCATTGCCCTGCACCATAACCGGGTAAATGAAAACGGGGATACTTGGGAAGCGGCGCGCAAGCACGGATAAAATATCGCGTATGGCAGCTCCCGATGATGAGGTAATGATGCCAATGCCTTTAGGAATAAGCGGTAGCTGTTTTTTATGTTCTGCGGAAAAAAGTCCTTTAGCAGCGAGTTTTGCCTGCAATTGATCAAAGGTGCGACGCAGCGCGCCATCGCCAGTTTCCTGCATCTGGTTGATAATGAGCTGATAATCCCCACGTGCTTCATACAGACTAACATTGGCATTCGCCTGAATTTGCAGGCCATTTTCCGGGATAAATTTTAGTCTTTGTGCCTGGCTTCTAAATAAGGCACAGCGCACCTGAGCGCGTTCATCTTTTAAGGAAAAATAAAGATGGCCGGATGACGGCCGGCTTAAATTAGAAATTTCACCGCTGATATGAATGGCAAAAAAGTTTTGTTCCAGCAATGATTTTACATTTCGATTGAGTTCGGAAACGCTATAAATTATTGTCTTTTGGTTGGTGAAAGAATCCATAGCCTTCCTAAATAATCGGGGCTGTAAAAAGTAAGGGCAGGGCGTGGCTTTAGCCCACCGTTATAATGCAGGATTGGATATTGCAAGCTGAAGCCACGCTCTACAGAATAATTAATTAAACAAATCTCTGAGTATTGTAAAATAAACTTTATTATCTGTATATTGATTGGAGTAAAGATGGGTTGGCTATACCTGGTAGGAGCAAGTGTTGCAGAAATATTTTTTGCATTAAGTCTTAAATATAATGAAGGGTTTACCAAGCTTATTCCTTCGATTATGACTGCAGTCACAGGTGCAGGGAGTTTTGGCTTATTAATTATGGCCATTAAAACCATCCCTTTAGGCACAGCTTATGCAATCTGGACCGGAGTCGGTGCAGCAGGTATTGCTATTGCAGGGATCTTTCTGTTTAAAGAATCAGTGGATATTTACCGCCTTTCTTCCATCGCACTGATTATTGTTGGTGTTGTAGGATTGAAAATATTTTCTGGTGAGTGATGCTACATATTATTAGCACCAGTGCTGGGCACGAAGTCTTATTCGCACGTATTAAAAAAGGGGATGCCTTACTATTTACCGGCAGTGCAGTGCTTTGCTTACGCAAGAATTCAGAGGCAGCAAAAACTATCGAGACTTGTGGTCAGCAGTTTCAATGTTTTGCTTTGCAAACTGATCTACTAGCAAGGGGGCTGAATGCAGATAATATTAGTACTGACATCAGTATTGTTGACTACCCGGGGTTTGTTACTTTAACTCTCGCGCATGAAGTCATTAAATCATGGAAGTAAATGGTGTCAAGATTGCCACAACCGAGCAAGGTTTTTTGCTGGATATGAATCTATGGAATGAATTGCTAGCTAAGCGCCTAGCCGATATAGAGGGGATCGTTTTACGCGCCGAGCACTGGGAAATCTTACATTTTATTCGCCAGTTTTATATAGAATATAAGTATTTACCCAATGCCAGGGTTTTTAGTAAAGCGATTAAAAAAAAGCTAGGTGCAGAAAAGGCAACTAGTCGCTATTTACTAAAATTGTTTCCTCAGGGGCCTTTAAAATATGCTTGTAAAATTGCTGGTTTGCCTAAACCACCTAGTTGTTTGTAGTTCCTATTTTTATTAATTTAGAATGTAAGGATTTAGACATGACTATAAAAAAGGGCCTCCGAATGGAAGCCCTTTTTTGTACTACGACAAATAGATGTTTAACTTAGAAAGCAAATGACCATTCTTCAGTCCAGTCACTAGTAGCGTCTGTAAAATCACCCACATAAGTGACTGTAGTGGTTAACAAAAACCGGACGCCTTTTTTAAGGTGCTTGCTTATAAAATTCTCGTTCAAATTGTAATCGTGATTGATCACCTAGTTTTGAGTAAGTACGTTTGCCGTTATAAAAAGCTAGACATCTATACTGTCATCGCATCAAGCCATTTTAGGCCACTTATAAAAATCCCTCTAGGTTTTTTATAAGTGGATGCAGGGCGAATCAGGGCATCGTAGATTTTAATCAGCCCCGTTAAACTTTTGCCGCGTTGTGGGCTTGGATGCCCAAAATGAGCTTTCGCAAAAGTAGGGACTCACCAAAGTTGCTCTTTGGCTTCCATGATGAGTCGTCCATTCTCTAGCCAGGCTAGTAGCTGAGAGCCTGGTTTTATTGCTAGTTGTTGACGCAGGCTAGAGGGAATGACAATCCTACCTTGCCTACCGATAGTTCTGTGGGTGCATGAAGTTGGCCATGAAAAATAGAAGTGGCACAATGACAATCTGAAAGTGGTGCGCTGTCATTTATAGCTCTTAAAAATGACTAGAGTAGCAGCGTCGATATTTACTGTTGCTTAAACCTGTGTATCTGGCGACGCTGTTTTTTATTGGGTCGCTCAGTAGAGTCAGGGTGCATAAACTGACGCTCAATACGTCTTTGTGCGACATCCAGCTCACGTTTTTTAATACTGACTTCAGTTTCGCTATATAACAAGACTGCTTCAATTGCAGGTCGGCGCTGGGCATTGATGCCTAATACGCTAATGTCCCAGCTAAGTTGATCCTTATGAATAATAAGTTGACTGTTGATTTTTACTTCTTTACTGGGTTTGGTGCGCTGCCCATTTAAGTGAACTTTGCCACCAGATACAGCCTCGGCAGCCAGTTTGCGCGTTTTAAAAAAACGCGCAGCCCAGAGCCATTTATCCAGTCGAATAGATTCAGCTTGATCCATAGTCAGTATTAGCTTTCAGCCCAGGCTTTATAACCACCGGCTAAACTAATTGCATTGCGGTAGCCGAGTTTATGTAAGCTTTCCGTTGCCAGTGCCGAGCGGCCACCTGATTGACAGCAAACGATAATTTTCGCCGCGTGTTGACCGGTAAAATCAGGGTGGTTATTGACCTGAAACTCAAGCACTCCGCGTGGAATATTGACAGCGTTAGGTATCTGGCCATTGGCAAATTCAGCAGGTTCACGAACATCGATAATAAGATGTTCGCTTAAAGCCTGCTTTGCTTCAGTTACGCTGATTTCAGTAATATTTTGCTTGGCATTTGCCACTAAATCCATTGCAGTGATAGGCATATTTTTTCTTCGATGTAATAATTTAAAACTATATATTAGCAAATTGTGATACACAAAAGCCAGTTTTTTTAGTGACAGGCAGGTGTTTAAGGTAAGATAATATTTCTTTTTGTTTTCGTGCTGGGGATGTTTCATGAATCTTGAAAAGGTTATTTTCGGTTTTTTTATTGTACTATCATTAACCTTAAATGTTGGTTTTGTCTTAGGTGAGTATAGTAATCCTGCTCATCATAGTGTCTATGAGTTATTCGGCGTTGTGGTGGTTAATTTGATTGCTACCGGTTTAAAATTTGGTGACCGGTCGCAAATAGGGGCGTTATTGTTAGCAGCTAGTCTGGTGGCTGATTTTGAATTAATTGCCGCCGCTCTGGAGTGGACTTTTGCAGTGCATATCATTGGAACAGGGATTACGCCGGAAGTGATTACCAGTATTGTTTCTCTTGCCGGGGGAGCATTAGTTGCTAATGTTATTTCAGTGGTTATTCTGGTTTCAGAAACCCTGATTTCCAGGATATAACAGACTGATGTTTATTTAAAACCTTTAATTAAAGTCTAGCCTATGTATACCAGTGATGAGCTAAGTCGCGTTAGCTTTATTGTTATGCGCGAGATGCGCGTGCCTTTGATCACCTTGCTAACCGTGTATTCGGTTGCTATTTTCGGTATGGTGTCAATTCCTGGCCCTATCATTGATGGAGAAAGTACTTATTTAAGTATTTTCCATGCCTTTTACTTTATGACTTATACGGCGACGACTACGGGGTTTGGTGAAATTCCTTTTGCCTTTAGTAATGCTCAGCGGTTATGGGCCATTGTCTGTCTGTATGTCAGTGTTGTTACCTGGTTTTATGCGTTAGGTAGTATCGTGCGCTTATTCCAGAACGTACTGTTTAAACGTGCTGTAGATGAGTTGCGCTTTGCGCTAAGTGTCAATCGTATTGTCTCGCCTTTTTATATAATCTGTGGTTTTGGGGACACCGGTAGTGTACTAGTTAGGGGCTTGAATGATGCAGGCTTACATGCAGTCGTTATCGATGAGAATGCAGAGCGTATCCAGGCTTTAAAATTACGTAACTATAAAACCTCGGTACCTGGTTTGACTGCCGATGCTAGTGTACCCAAACATTTGCTGGAAGCCGGTGTCACGAACCAATATTGTAGGGCTGTGGTTGCGATTACCAGTAATGAAGATGTTAATCTTAAAATTTCAGCTGTTGCACGTTTATTGAACCCTGACATACGTATTCTTACCATGTCCAAAGTGGATGTTGTCGAGGAAACTTTAGCGGCATTAGGCGGTGAAGTGCATATTGTTGATGCTTTTAAAACCTTTGCTAAAGTGCTCGGTGGGTGTATCAATAACCCCGCTTTTTATGCCTTGAATAACTGGTTGGTAGGGGATAAAGGTGCAACTCTGGAGTCCTATGTCCATCCGCCGGTGGGGGACTGGATCATTTGTGGATATGGACGAATGGGGATGGAAGCCAATCATGTATTGTCTATGAATGGGGTGAAAACAGCTGTTATTGACCCTCATTCCCGAAAAAAAGAAGAAGAAATCGAAACATATATTGAAGGTGGTGTGAATGCTAATACATTGACCCAAGCTGGGATAGAAAATGCAGTAGGCTTACTCGCAGCTGCAAATGATGATGGCCAGAATTTAAGTGTGTTATTAAATGCGCGTAGTCTTAACCCGAATTTATTTACTATCGTCAGGCAAAATAGCCATCAAAATGAACTTGCTTTTGAGAAGGCGAATGCAGATATGATTATGCAGCCTACTCTGGTGACAGCAAGAAAAATATTGTTATTGTTAATTGCACCTTTGTTAAAACATTTTTTTCGCTATTTGCTGGCTGAGGTGCCTGGTCGAAAAAATCTTATTAAACATGTAATTAGCACGCTACAGGAAAAAATTGGTAATAAAAAACCATTACTGGTTACTATCGAATTTACCCGGGAAAGAAGTAGTGCGGTGATTCAATGCCTTGATGATGGGCATGATGTGTTGTTAGGCGATGTTATTTCCAGCCCGCGTAACCGGGACGAAGATCTGGACTTAATGCCGTTTGTTATCCGCTCTGCTGGAAAAGAAATAGTACTACCTCCGAATGAATATAAAATCAAAGCAGGCGACCAGTTACTTTTTTGTGGTACCGCTAATGCTAAACAAGCATTAAAGGCTACGATAAATAACGAGTATACTTTGCACTACTTGCGTACAGGAAAATACCTGCAATCGAGTTATTTTGCTCAATGGTTTGCGCGTAGATTGAATAATGCATAGGTTTTACTTTTCCCTTTAAGACAGATCAAAACACAATGAATGACCAAGTAACTAAATGCGCTCTTTGCGGACTTGCAGTAGAAATAGTGGGGTTTAGTGTACAGACGAGCGACGGTTTAATGCGCTTTTGTTGCGCCGGATGTTTGTCTGTTTATCGATTATTTAATGAGGATAAAATAATTGAATAAAGTAGGGCGGTCTTCACTCGGTTAATAAGCGCGTAATAGAAGTGCCTTAGATTGGCTCTACCTTATAACCTGATTCCGACCAGGACAATAGACTGGCACTGTCTTTCTTCCATTCTGCAAGTACAAAACGTTGAGCTGTTTGTCCCTGTATCTTTAAGTCATGCACAGCAGGTCTATGGGTATGGCCATGAATCAAACGCCTGGTTTGATATTTTTGCATAATCTGTGTAATGGTTTGCTGATTCACATCCATAATACCCTGTGATTTTTTGCGCTTGTGGAAATAGCTACGCAAACGATACCAGCGGGCATACAGTAATCTCAATATTAACGGCTTGGATAAAACATTTTCCTGCCATTTAGCTGAGTGCGATTTGGTCCGGAATGCCTGATAAGGTAAATCATCGGTGCATAATAAATCGCCATGAGTCAATAAAGTGCTGGTTCCATATAGGTCGATAACACTATATTCATCCAGTAAAGTGACCCCTGTTTGCTCGCTAAAAAGCTTACCGATTAAAAAATCTCGGTTGCCATGGATATAAAAAACGGGTGTACCTTGATCTGTCAGTGCTTTGAGGTGTTTTTTGACTGCCTTGATAGGCGGACTAAAATCATCATCCCCAATCCATGTATCAAACAAGTCGCCTAAAATATATAAGGCCTGGGCCTGAGTGGCGCGCACCTTTAATAAATGAATAAACTTACGTGTTACTTCAGGACGTTCAATGGTGAGATGTAAGTCTGAAATAAACAGCGTTTCATTGCGCATAATTGTAAACAAGGTAGGTTGGGTTAGATTTTTTATTGCGCAGCATTAAAAAACGTAACCCAACATTTCTGATAGATACGGAAATGCTGGATTACATTATTAGTTTTGTCTAATTAAGCACAGCAAACAAAGGTGTTATTGTACAACTTCAGCTTTTTCAATCACGATATCTGTTTTAGGCACATCCTGATGCCCTCCACGACTACCCGTTGGTGCATCTGCCATAGAGTCAACTACATCCATGCCTTCTACAACTTTACCAAAGACCGCATATCCCCAACCTTGTGAAGTCTTTGCAGTATGGTTCAAAAAGCCATTATCTTTATAGTTAACAAAAAATTGAGACGATGCAGAATCAGGAATCCCAGTACGCGCCATGGCGACTGTGCCGCGATCATTTGTCAAACCATTATCGGCTTCAATTTTAATAGTATCATGCGTTGGCTTTTGCTTAAAGCTGGTATCAAAGCCGCCACCTTGGGCCATAAAGCCAGGCATAATACGATGAAAAACCGTGCCGTTGTAAAAACCTTCATTAACATAAGTAAGAAAGTTTTTTACAGTAATAGGTGCTTTTTCGGGGTTAAGTTCAATAATGAAATCGCCCGCTGTAGTTTCAAATTTGACTCTAGGATGTGTTTCTGACATTTTGTTTTCCGTTGAAAATGAATAAGTTGACGTTAAAGAAAGCATCAACAATAGGATTAAAGAACGCATATTACTCTCTGTAAAAGGATGTAAGTTGTAAATTTTATGTGTTTTTAGCTTGAAAGAGAAGTGTTAATATTGGAAAATCGTACGATTAAGCTCATGGCCGTGAGTAGTTAACATGAATTATTCGGAAAATTAGTCCCTAAATGCTAAAAATTTATAATACCCTGACCCGTAGCAAAGAAATATTTACTCCCCGGGTCGCTGGCAAGGTTGGCATGTATGTTTGTGGCATGACAGTCTATGATTATTGTCATATTGGCCATGCACGAGTCATGGTGGTCTTTGATATTGCAGCGCGGTATCTGCGTTACTCGGGATATGATTTAACTTATGTACGGAATATCACCGATATAGACGATAAGATTATTAAGCGTGCGCAGGAAAATAATGAACAAATAGTGGATCTAACCGAGCGGTTTATAGACGCGATGCATGATGATGAGCGTGCATTAGCCGTATTGCCTCCTGATATAGAGCCTAGGGCAACAAAATCAATGGATGATATTATCCTGATGATTACCGGTTTATTTGAAAAAGGACTAGCTTACACCGGGACTAATGGTGATGTTTTTTATGCGGTGGATAAATTTCCTGGTTACGGTGCATTATCAGGAAAGAAGTTGGATGAATTGCAGGCGGGTGAGCGAGTCGAAGTTGACCAGGCAAAGAAAAATCCATTTGACTTTGTGCTATGGAAAAAAGCGAAAGTCGATGAGCCCTACTGGAATTCACCCTGGGGAAGAGGGCGGCCAGGGTGGCATATAGAATGTTCCGCAATGGCAACACGCTGCCTGGGAAATCATTTTGATATACATGGCGGCGGTATGGATTTACAATTCCCGCACCATGAAAATGAAATAGCACAATCCGAAGGCGCAACGGGTGGAAAATTTGTTAATGTCTGGATGCATAACGGCTTTGTGCGCATTAATGAAGAGAAAATGTCCAAATCACTGGGTAATTTCTTTACAGTAAGGGAAGTGCTAAAACAGTACCGCCCAGAGGTCATACGCTTCTTTGTATTATCCAGTCATTACCGTAGCCCGCTTAACTATTCTGACGAGCAACTGGATGATGCGGGGATGGCTTTAACGCGGTTATACACAGCCTTGCGCGGAGTAGCGATAATAACTGGGCTCAGTACGAGATATAGCGAACGATTTAAACAGGCAATGGACGATGATTTTAATACGCCTGTTGCTGTGGCGGTACTATTTGATATGGCAAGAGAATTGAATAAAGAGAAAAATAATAACAGCGAACTTGCAAGCCAGTTAGCGGGTGAACTAAAAGAGTTATCTAGTGTCCTGGGTATTCTGCAAGATGATCCGGAAAGCTTTTTGCAGGCAGGTGACACTGTTCAGGAGGGCGGTCTGGCTGAACAGGAAATTGAGTTGTTCATTGAACAGCGAATACAAGCTAAGCAAAATAAAGACTGGGCATTAGCCGATAAAATCCGTGATGACTTAAAGCAGCAGGGGATAGTACTAGAAGATGTTGCAACTGGCACCAGCTGGCGACGTGAATAAATACATTTACTTTCGTCCTAAACACCAGCGTATAAACCGTGGGGCGTGGCTTTAGCCCGCCAAAAACTAATATATGCGATAAAAGGCTAAGTCCTAAATGAACGAGCAAAGCCTGAGACATCTATAAAACATCAAGCAATGAAGAGCAACTGTGACTGAAATTAAAGATCAATCCATACAACATTACCTGGATCAATTAGCCAGCAAAGCCCCGACACCCGGTGGTGGTAGTGCCTCGGCATTGTTAGGTGCCCAGTCGGCAGCATTAACCAGCATGGTCTGTAATCTAACCATAGGTAAACCAAAGTATGAAGAAGTAGATGCGGATATGCAGATCTTATTGAAAAAAAGTGAATCTCTACGCACAATATTAACTGCAATGATTCAAGCAGATGTCGATGTCTTCAATAAGCTGATGGCAGCTTATGGTCTGGCAAAAACAACTGATCAAGAAAAAGCCGCTCGTAGCCAGCAAATTCAAACGGTACTACACGAAGCAACTATTGTTCCCCTGGCATGTGCCAAAGCCTGTGCAGACGCGATAAAGTTAAGCCAGGAAGCGGCAGAAAAAGGCAGCTTAATGGTAATTAGCGATGCAGGGGTAGCTGTAATGTCGGCTTATGCAGGATTAAAAAGTGCAGCGCTTAATGTTTATATTAACGTTACCAGCCTAAAAGACAGGCCCTTTGCTGAAGAAAAATTAGCAGAATTAGAGGCCATACTTCAAGGGGCAGATATTCAGGCAGAAGAGATTTATCAGTTAGTTAAAAATAAACTGTAAAACTCTAAATAACTATTGACGGTTTATTAAAACAAGCTATAATAGTCAGCTCTTTAAGGCATCATTCTATTGTTGCATTAGGGTAATATAAGCTAAAAATATCGGGGTATAGCGCAGTTTGGTAGCGCGCCTGCTTTGGGAGCAGGATGTCGGGGGTTCGAATCCCTCTACCCCGACCAAAATGCGCTTGTAGCTCAGCTGGATAGAGCATCGGCCTTCTAAGCCGAGGGTCACAGGTTCGACTCCTGTCAAGCGTACCATTCTATTAAAGACATCATCACTATGGTGAGCGTAGCTCAGTTGGTAGAGTCCCGGATTGTGATTCCGGTTGTCGCGGGTTCGAGCCCCGTCGTTCACCCCAATGATACTTTTGTAAACAATAACTTACAGATTCCTTCTTGTAAGTGGTTAATCAATTATTCTCTCTATATCAATACCTAAACTACCTTGTATCATACAAGAACCAGCTAGTTATCGACTAAGTCTAATTTAACATCTAATTACTACCATACCAATCAAAAAACTTTAGTTACTGTGTACTGTGACAAAATTGTGACGGGATTGATGTGCAAAAGTACCTGCGCTACCTACCATTTTTATACTAACTAAACTAAGTAACTTATTACTAGTTGTACTTACTTTTGTTTATTGTTTTCTAGTCGTATTCTTAACCCATCTTCGCCACTTATACTGTCAATTTCGAATTATTTCAATGAGTTACAATCAATTAAGGCAGGCTCGATTGATACCCTATTGACTCTTAAATATTTCAGACCGCCTATCCCCACCGTGTGGTTTTTGCTGCATCTGTCTATTAAGTATTTTTTCAACTTTAGCTTTAAACCTATCATTACCCAGAACCCAGGCTTTGTTAGTTGCTGTTCTAATAATTTCCATATCAGCTATCGGAATAGGATTGCTAAACAAGGCAAGATACTGGGTTCGACAAGTGACTTCATCGACACCTAATTCTTTATAAACCGAGTGAGGCTTTAATAAGTGATTTTCTATTCCTAACGCATTAAAATGATAACTCGACCAAGGATATTCAGCAGGATCATTGACCATCCCCGCCCGAACTGGATTCAACTCGATATATCGGCTACACGTTAACAGATAGATATTTAAGCGGCTGATATATAATGAAATTTAAAACCCCATGGCTGGAAACTCTTTGCTGAAACTAGAAAATTTACCGTGCTGATTAACAGTGTCGAGACAATAACTTGTATGGCAAAAAGCATACAAAGAACTAAAAACTGTTCTTTCTGCATGAGAGCACTCTAGTGACTAATCGGTTTTTTTACTTTTATATACTTCAACGACGACTCTTTTAAACCAAGGTGGTCGAAAAATGGCCGCAAACAGGCAAAGCAAAGTGGTCGTTGGAAATGGCAAAAAGCTGGCTACACTCATTAATAAGAGAAATAAAATAGTAAAAATACGTGTTTTCATTAAGCTTCTTGTGTTTTGTAATTTGAATTGTAGATATTTGAGCGATAGCATACATTCAAATTAGACTGACAACAAGTAAATACTGAGGCGGGTACAGGTAAAACCAGTGGCTAGCAAAGAATTTGAGCGCAATCATTTTTTGGATTGAATGTCTGAATTGGGTCGACTGAAGCCATTCACTGCTTATTGTTTTATCTATTCTTAAATACTATTGAAACCATGAAGGGCTAGTACGTGCATGAAAAAGGCATAATACCCGTAGCAATTCCTATAGGAGCTAGATTATTGGGCAGCAATGAGCTGTATCTTACGTACTGTTGGGTAATTATTTCTGACTATAACAAAAACAAATTGGTGAATATTACAACTCTGGGAATTAAGGTTGGCCGCAAAAGCCAACCTGTTCAATACAAAAAAAACAAACTTACTGAATACAGCAACAGAACTGCTATTACCTTCATATGGCTCTATTGAAGTGTTATTTTAAATTATCCAAACTGGTCGCCGCCGCATTACATTTCTGTTCTAAAAGCGAACCAATGGGGTCGGACTCGGTGCGGCAAGCGAAGCTTGTCATTTCTTGCAGGGTGAAAGTCCTTGTCTGGATAACTAAAGGAATGGTTTTATAAGGTTTAACCA
>LWDU01041345.1_pt1 | contig 15906 bp, 12 predicted proteins | sample 727161 | NCBI WGS metagenome assembly LWDU01 (sample SAMN04566230, study PRJNA314399) | hydrothermal vent metagenome | isolation source: deep sea hydrothermal plume seawater | place: Mexico: Gulf of California, Guaymas Basin | collected 2004-07-11 | reverse complement strand
ATCGTTCCCACGTTCACATGTGGCTTCGTACGTTCGAATGTTTGCTTAGCCATCACTCATCCCTCTGCTTCAGGTTACGCGTTATCAATCTGTCAATGTGGGTTGCCATTAGCGGCCATAATCTCAGTCGCCTTTGACTGAGGCACTTCTTCATACTGTGCAAATTGCATAGTGAATACTGCCCGGCCCTGGCTTAGTGATCGAAGAGTGGTTGAGTAACCGAACATCTCGCCCAAGGGCACTGACGCTCCAATGACTCGTGCGCCGGCCCGCTCAGTCATGCCACCAACTTTCCCTCTGCGCGAAGATAAGTCCCCAATGATATCACCCAGATAGTCAGCTGGTGTCACGACTTCCACATCCATTACAGGCTCCAAAAGAACTGGGGTTGCCTTCTTGATCCCGTTCTTGAGTGCCAAGGATCCGGCGATCTTGAATGCTATCTCACTTGAGTCTACGTCGTGATAAGATCCATCAATAAGCTCGACCTTCACATCGATTATTGGGTAACCAGCTATCACGCCTGAATCAAGCGATTCACGAATACCAGCCTCGACTGAACTGATGTACTCACGTGGGACACTCCCACCAACCACCTTGTCCTCAAAAACAAAACCTGTTCCCGGCTTACCCGGTTCAATGTTGATCACCACGTGTCCATACTGTCCACGCCCGCCACTCTGGCGCACAAATTTACCTTCAATTTTTTCTGCCCGGCTTCGAATTGTCTCTCGATAAGCTACCTGCGGCCTGCCTACATTCGCTTCGACATCAAATTCCCGCTTAAGGCGGTCTACGATGATCTCGAGGTGGAGTTCACCCATGCCTGAGATAATCGTCTGGTTGGTCTCTGAATCTGTATGGACTCGGAAGGTTGGGTCCTCGTCGGCAAGCTTCCCGAGACCGCCCCCCAGTTTGTCTTGATCAACTTTCGTCTTGGGCTCAATCGCTACAGCAATTACTGGCTCCGGGAACTTCATCGCTTCCAAAATAATCTGGTCCGTCTCAAGGCAGAGCGTGTCTCCAGTTTTCACGGCCTTGAGACCAATCGCTGCGGCAATATCCCCAGCAAATACCTCTTCCCGCTCTTCTCGCTTGTTGGCGTGCATTTGAAGAATCCGGCCAACACGTTCTCGTTTCCCTTTAGTAGCGTTATACACGTAGCTACCGGAAGGAAGCGAGCCTGAGTAAACGCGGAAAAAAGTTAATTTTCCTACATATGGGTCGGTGGCAATCTTGAAAGCCAAGGCCGCAAAAGGAGCCTCGTCATTCGCTTCACGAGTCTCTATAGTTTCGTCATTCTGAGGCAGGTGCCCCTGAATTGAGGGGACGTCAACTGGCGACGGCAAATAGTCAATCACACCATCGAGAAGAGCCTGAATTCCTTTATTCTTAAAGGCGGATCCACAGAAGACAGGGAAAATGGCCCCCTTGATGGTTGCCGCCCTGATAGCGTGCCGGAATTCATTATTCGTAAGCTCTTCTCCATCCAGATACTTCTCAATCAAGTCATCATCATGTTCAATCGCCGCCTCAAGTAACTCTTGGCGCAGTTCTTCGACCTTGTCCTTAAGGGCGTTTGGAATCTCACCCTCTGTGAACTCCGAGCCCATTTCATCTTTGTAAATGATGGATTTACGCTCTACGATATCTACTACCCCCGTGAACAGTTCTCCCTCGCCAAGGGGGTACTGCACAGGATAAGCATTCGCGCCTAGTCGGTCCTTCATCATCTCTACAACATTCCCAAAGTCCGCACCGATTCTGTCCATCTTGTTTACCAAGGCAATCCTCGGCACGGTGTAGCGGTCTGCCTGCCTCCAAACAGTTTCAGACTGCGGCTCGACACCGCCCACAGCACAGAAAACAGCGACTGCACCATCTAGTACACGCAAGGAACGTTCAACTTCGGCTGTAAAGTCTACGTGGCCGGGGGTATCAATGATATTGATCCGATAATCAGTATCTAGACGATGCCAATAGCAGGTAGTCGCGGCAGATGTGATTGTGATCCCACGCTCTTGTTCTTGCTCCATCCAGTCCATGGTCGCCGCACCATGATGCACTTCACCTACCCGGTGCACGCGTCCTGTATAGAACAGGATACGTTCAGTAGTCGTCGTCTTACCGGCATCAATGTGCGCCATAATGCCAATATTTCGAAGGTGCGGTAGTGGGGTGATCCTAGGCATCTATCTGCGTCCTTCTCTCCCAATCCTTTCTATATCGAGTACTGAGTTCATCATCGCCTTTGGGCACAAAAAAAGAGCACGGCATTCCCCTCTGACGGGTTAACAGTCATCCGCGCTCCTATGATCGGAGAGGGCCTCTCTCTTCATAGAGAGGCCATCGCGTCCCTAATTTTTCGTCTTTAAATCCTTACGGTGATCTCTACCAGCGGTAGTGGGCAAACGCCTTGTTCGCCTCTGCCATCCGGTGCGTGTCTTCTTTCTTTTTTATGGTGTTACCCTCGCTACGACTCGCGGCTAGAAACTCTCCTGCTAGACGTTCAGCCATAGTCTTTTCAGAACGAGCTCGTGCGAATCCTATAAGCCAGCGTGTAGCAAGCGCCGTGCGCCGCTCCGGCCGAACTTCAATCGGAACCTGGTACGTCGCTCCACCCACCCTGCGGCTTTTCACTTCAAGAGCGGGCTTAGCATTACTCAATGCCTTCTCAAAAGCCTCCAAGCCTGACTCGTCTGAACGCTTTTCAAGCATCTCAATCGCATCATAGAAAATTTTCTCCGCCACTGATTTCTTGCCATCAACCATCAAGTTGTTGATGAATTTGGTTACGGCGGAGGATTGAAACCGAGCGTCGGGAGGGGTCTCCCTTTTTTCAGCTTGTGAACGACGGCTCATTTGAAATCAGCCTTACCTTGGCCGTTTAGCGCCGTACTTGGAACGACCCTGCCTTCGGTCACTTACTCCGGATGCGTCTAGCGTGCCACGTACGATATGATATCGCACACCCGGAAGATCTTTCACACGACCACCGCGGATGAGAACGATCGAGTGCTCCTGAAGATTATGACCTTCCCCACCAATGTATGCGGTCACTTCAAAGCCATTAGTAAGGCGCACTCTAGCCACTTTCCGCAATGCGGAATTCGGCTTCTTGGGAGTCGTAGTATATACACGTGTGCACACCCCCCGCTTCTGCGGGTTCCGTTGCAGGGCCGGAGCTTTGTTCTTTTTCTGAACTGCCTTCCGGCCCTTCCTAACTAACTGATTGATCGTCGGCATCAGGTGGTAGTCTACGACCTCGTGATCTTGAAAAAAAACGCGCCTCTCGGCGCATCGAAGGGTGGCTCGCTTTTATTGAGAGTACCCGTTTCAACTATAGCAGAAAAAAATAGAAAAGGGCTAAGATGGTGTCAACGGCGAATTCCGCTTCATTGAGCGGTGTTTCAAGGGTCATGGCAACACATTAGTCAATTTCCGAAGGAAGAACTGTGCCCAGATTTACGCTCCACTACCCCTTGAAGGTCTTGGTTTCTATCGAAAAAGAAAAACGGGGGCTCCCTAACTGCCTAGGGAGTCCCCGTCTTACCCCTCATATCTGGTAGCAAGCCCCCCATTTTAACCAAGGAGCTTTCCAGACAAGTTCACGAGGCACCTACTCCCGACACCAATTCTCCGGCCTCCGTGAGGGGGACGATCTCTTCGTCATAATAGGACTGCTCAACCATGAACTCCACCGATTGATAGCGGTGGGCACCAGTACCTGCAGGTATTAGGTGTCCAATTATGATATTCTCTTTTAAGCCCTTGAGTTCATCATTAGCTCCCCGCACCGCAGCATCGGTAAGTACTCGTGTTGTCTCTTGGAATGACGCCGCAGAAATGAATGATTCAGTCGTGAGGCTGGCTTTCGTGATTCCTAACAGTAGTGGCTCAGAGCGTGCTGGCTTCGAACCCTCTTCAATTGCGTTCTCGTTCACAGACCGGAACTCTCGGCGGTCGACGTTCTCTCCCTCAAGAAGATCCGTGTCACCTGAGTTCGTTACACGCACCTTTTGGAGCATTTGTCTAACAATCACACCGATATGTTTGTCGTTGATCTTTACACCCTGCAACCTATAGACCTCTTGGATCTCATTTAGCAGGTATTCTTGAACTGCCCTGGGCCCTTTAATGGCGAGGATATCATGTGGGTTTATCGGGCCCTCACTCAGCCGGTCACCTGCCCGGACACGGTCCTCCTCATGCACTCGCATGTGCTTGCCCACAGGAACAGGGTAGGTCCGATGATCGCCCATCTCTGGGGTTACGTGAACCTCACGCTTTCCTCTCTTGATCCCTCCGAAAGACACTATACCATCGATCTCCGTGATAACAGCGGGATCCTTCGGTCTACGTGCCTCAAAGAGTTCGGCCACCCGCGGTAAGCCACCAGTAATATCGCGGGTTTTATACACCTCACGGCTAATCTTGGCAATGATGTCACCGGGATTTATCTCGTCGCCGTGGTGTACTGTGAGCTGCGCCCCAACCGGCACAATAAACTCTCTCTGTTTCTCATCTTTTTTCGTCTTCTTCTGGATTTGGATCGTTGGGTGGAGTTTTTTCTCGCGATCCTCAATGATGGTCATCTGTCGACGACCGGTGGATTCATCAAGCTCTTCACGCATCGTTTGTTCATCAACGATGTCAATGAACTTCACCACACCCTTCACATCCGCAACAATCGGCTCTGTGTAGGGGTCCCAGCTGAACAATAAATCACCAGATTTGATCGCCTGACCTTCCTTGACCGCCAGGGTCGCTCCATATGGAACTGATAGACGGCTCCGAATACCACCTTCTCTGGTCTTAAGGAGAATCTGACCCTCACGTGAAGTGATGATTTGATCTTTATCAGGTGTCTTCACAGTCGTAACGCGATCAAGCTCCACAACTCCATCTATTTTCGATTTACGCTGTGTCTGCGCAGCAATACGAGCAGCTGTTCCACCAATATGGAAGGTGCGCAGTGTCAGCTGGGTACCAGGCTCTCCGATCGACTGTGCAGCAAGGATACCCACAGCCTCCCCAATATCTACCGGCTTCATTGTCGCAAGGTTTCTTCCATAGCACATCTGGCAGATTCCCCGCTTCGACTCACACGTTAGAACTGATCGAATGCGGACCATCTGCAAGCCTGCATCTTCAACCAAATTCGCCGTATCCTCTAGGATCAATGCACCAGCTTTCACAAGCAAATCACCATCGATCGGGTCGTGGATGTCCTCAAGAGCTGCGTTACCGACGATACGGTCAGCCAACGGTTCTATGATATCCTCGCCTTCCTTCAGCGCGCTCATCTCAAGTCCGAGGATTGTGCCACAGTCTTCCGACGCAACCGTTACATCTTGTGCAACATCGACCAGGCGTCTTGTCAGATAACCTGCATCAGCAGTTTTCAGGGCGGTATCCGCCAGACCTTTCCGGGCTCCGTGGGTAGAGATGAAATATTCAACTACAGAGAGACCTTCACGGAAATTTGCCTTGATTGGGCTTTCAATGATCTCACCAATTCCACCCGTCAACTTCTTTTGTGGCTTTGCCATGAGACCCCGCATCCCCGCAAGCTGGCGCATCTGGTCCCTATTACCACGAGCACCCGACGTCATCATCATGTAGACTGGATTGAAACCATTCTTGGATCGTTCTAAATGCTGGACCATCGCGTCCGCAACATCGTTGTTGGCGTGCGTCCATACATCAATGACCTTGTTGTAGCGCTCACCATTTGAGATGAACCCATCCCCATAAGCTTTCTGGAACCGCGCAACCTCCTCCGCTGCTTCCTCCAGAATCGCTGCCTTCTCATGCGGCACTTCAAGATCCGAGATTCCAACGCTGATCCCGCCCATCGTCGCGTAGCCAAATCCGAAATCCTTTAAGTGATCAAGAAATTCAGTTGTCTTTCCAAGGCCCGTGTTCTCAAAGCAGTCAAACACAAGGTCCCCAAGTTCTTTCTTGCCAAACGTTCTATTCAAGAAACCTAGTTCGTCAGGCACGATTGAATTGAAAAGTACCCGCCCTACTGAAGTTCTAACCCAGTGACCATTCTCCTCACCGTGCTGCTCACCAACCCAATACCAAACGAGTGACTCAAATACGAGGTACTCCTGAGCGACGGCCATCTCGACCTCTCCATAAGTAGAGAAGCGAGGTGCATCCTTATAGAGCTCATCAAGTTCTGCGTCCGCTTTACTGCGTCGGTCTTTTGGTACCTTGGGATCTTCCACCAACCGTTCAAGATCCGTGATACGGATTCCGGGATTGGTGAGATAGTAGCACCCTATCACCATATCCTGTGTCGGCGCGGCTACGGGACGTCCATTAGATGGTAGAAGGATATTGTTTGAGGCCAGCATAAGGACTCTGCACTCGAGCTGTGCCTCAAACGAGAGGGGCACATGGACCGCCATCTGATCACCGTCAAAGTCGGCGTTGAATGCCGCACACACGAGAGGATGAATCCGGATTGCCTTACCCTCGACAAGGACCGGTTCGAAAGCTTGGATGCCCAGCCGATGCAGAGTTGGAGCCCGATTTAGTAGAACGGGATGGTCCTTGATTATATCCTCAAGAACCTCATAGACCTTTGGATCGTTCTGCTCAACAATCTTCTTTGCACGCTTGACCGTCTCGGCCTCACCACGCTTCTCAAGCTCATGTATGATGAATGGCTTGAACAACTCAACCGCCATCGCTTTCGGAAGCCCACATTGGTGGAGTTTCAGCTCAGGTCCAACTACGATGACTGAGCGGCCCGAGTAGTCCACACGTTTACCCAGTAAGTTTTGCCGAAAACGTCCCTGCTTGCCCTTCAACATGTCACTGAGTGACTTGAGTGGCCGCTTGCCGCGACCCCGTATGGCCTTCGAGCGTCGACCATTATCGAACAGAGCGTCCACAGCCTCTTGGAGCATCCGCTTCTCATTGCGGAGGATGACCTCTGGAGCCTTCATATCAATCAGCTTTTTGAGCCGATTATTACGGTTGATAACCCTCCGGTAGAGGTCGTTGAGATCCGAAGTTGCAAACCTCCCGCCATCGAGTGGAACCAGCGGTCGCAAGTCAGGGGGGATGACTGGAATCACGTCAAGAATCATCCACTCCGGGCGATTGCGACTTTCAGGCGTGTTACCAGAGTGACGAAGAGCATCAACGACTTTGAGTCTCTTTAATTTCTTCTTCTTCCGGTGCTGCGAAGTCTCTGTCTCGATTTCATGTCGGAGCCATTCAGCAAGCCGGTCAAGGCCCCTGCCATCCGCATTTCGATCCTTGATCTTTTTATCGGGTGTATCAAGTAACCCCAGTAGTGTCCGTGCAGCTTCAGCACCGATTTCTGCTTTGAACTGCTCGTCCGCTTCATCGCGTGCCTTAACACGCAAGTCATAATATTCATCTTCATCGAGGAGCTGTTGAAACTCCACAGCTACTCCATCAATGTCCTGCTTACCCGGGTGAGTAACGACATACGATGCGTAGTAGATCACCTTCTCAAGGTCACGTAATGACATGCCAAGTAGATAACCAAGTTGGCTTGGCAGGGTCTTGAAGAACCATATATGGGCCACTGGGACCGCAAGTTCGATATGGCCCATACGTTCTCGGCGCACCTTCGACAACGTCACCTCGACACCGCAACGGTCGCAGACATGCCCGCGAAACCGGATCCTCTTGAACTTACCGCAGTGACACTCCCAATCTTTCACCGGTCCAAAAATGCGCTCACAGAATAGGCCGTCCCGCTCAGGCTTGAATGAGCGATAGTTGATCGTTTCCGGCTTCACTACCTCGCCGAAAGACCAATTCCGTATCTCTTCCGGGGAAGCAAGTCGTACTCGAATGTACTCGAAGTCCGAAGTTTCCTGATCCCTAGTCCTAGGAAAATCAATCATTTATTTCTCCTCACCCAAGGTGACGCTCAGACCAAGGGCCTGTAGTTCCTTTACAAGCACGTTAAACGACTCCGGTATACCAGGCTTCGGAAGGTTATCACCCTTGACGATCGCTTCATAAACCTTTGAGCGGCCTTGTACATCATCTGACTTGACTGTGAGAATTTCTTGAAGCGTGTGCGCGGCCCCGTATGCCTCAAGCGCCCAGACTTCCATTTCACCAAAGCGCTGACCACCAAACTGAGCCTTACCAGCCAGGGGCTGCTGAGTGACTAAAGAGTATGGCCCAATGGAGCGTGCGTGGATCTTGTCATCTACGAGATGGCTCAACTTGAGCATATAGATCGCGCCAACTGTGATCGGATGATCAAAGCGGCGACCACTACGTCCATCCCTGAGCCAAATCTTTCCATTGGGTAAGATTTCGCAGTGCTCCATCAACTCATTGACTGCTTCATCAAGGCCGGACCGGATCACGGAACGACCCTTCAGTTTCTGGATAGCTGGGAAGAGGCTTGTAAATTTCTCTCCCTTACGAGCAGCGAGTTCACCTCCGGCTTCCACAAGAAATGCTCCCAGCTGGTCAAAAAATTTCTTGTGCTTTTTACTGGTATCCAGTGACAGGTAGGCATCTAATGGCTGTCCAATTCCATGTGTCTCACCATCTGGGCCGGAACCATTTCCATTTCCATCTCCATCTCCTTGACCAGCCATGACAACTGGCAGTTGCCCTGTCGCCGCTACAAGTGTTTCGATGTCCTCTAACCCCACCGGAGGAGAAGCCTTTAGGTCATAAGCGTCATGAACCCACTTAAGGCCGGCCAATTTGAGTAATCCTCCGACCTCATTCTCGGTTGCACCTTGGAATACAGGGGTCTTAGCTTCAAAACCCAGAACCCTCCCTGCCCATCCCAAGTGGGTCTCTAGTATTTGGCCAACATTCATTCGAGATGGCACACCTAGTGGGTTCAGCACAATCTCAACCGGTGTCCCATCTGGGAGAAACGGCATATCCTCTTCAGGTGCGATCCTGGCAATAATCCCCTTATTCCCATGCCGTCCAGCCATCTTGTCGCCCACTGAGATCTTTCGCTTCTCAGCTAGATAGACCTTAACAAGCTGGACTACACCGGGCGGGAGTTCGTCCGGCTGAAAGACTTTGTCAATTTGGTCTTCCGTGCTCTCCTTTATGTGTCCAATCCGCCTTTGAGCCTCATCCACTACGCTACGAAGACGTTCACTCGCAGACTTATTCTGTAGCTTGAATGTCTCAAGATCGACCTGCTTGAAATTGATCTGTTCAATATTGTCCTTCGTGAACTTCGCGCCCTCTTCCATAAACAGCTCGACAGTACCCTTCTTCAGCATCAAGCTGACCGTTTGGCGAATCAGGATCTCACGAAGCTCCTCATCACGAGCGTCTTGGATGCGCTTAATCTCATATCGTTCGAGACCCCTGAGGTCTCCAATCTTCACCCCGTGCTCTTTTTCAAGCAGTGGATCATCGATCCGGCGGGAGAAAATTTTCACATCGATGATCGTTCCAGTCATGCCAGGAGGAACCCTGAGAGATGAATCTTTAACGTCCTTAGCTTTCTCACCAAAGATCGCTGTCAGCAGCTTCTCTTCCGGTGAAAGTTCGGTCTCTCCTTTTGGGGTAATCTTCCCAGAAAGAATATCCCCTGCTGCGACCCTCGCTCCTTCACGGATGATGCCTCGTTCATCGAGGTCTGCCAGGTTTTCCTCTGCAACGTTGGGGATTTCGCGCGTTATCTCCTCCATACCTCGCTTTGTATCCCTAACGTGCAGTTCGAGCTCTTGGATATGGATTGACGTGAAAACGTCATCTTTGACTAATTTCTCACTGATCACGATCGCGTCTTCAAAGTTCGATCCGTACCAAGGCATGAATGCGACCAAAATGTTCCGGCCAAGTGCCAGTTCACCAGAGTCGGTACTCGGTCCATCAGCGATGATATCCCCGGGTTTGACTTTTTCACCCACCTGCACGAGGGGACGCTGATTGATCGCTGTATCCTGGTTCGTACGCCAAAACTTCTTGAATGGATACCGATCAAATTGAGTAAGCTTGGCAAGGGGCTGTCCGGCACTTCCTGGCTTCACAGTTCCTGTGTCAATCACTGCCTCATCTGCCGTGACCTCTACTACTTTTCCAGCACGGCGAGCGGTAACCACTGCCCCCGAATCAGATGCGACCTTCGCCTCCATCCCGGTTCCGACAAGTGGAGCATCCGTATACAAAAGTGGGACGGCTTGGCGCTGCATGTTCGAGCCCATCAGTGCCCGGTTAGCATCGTCATGTTCTAGGAAAGGGATTAGTGCTGCCGCGACAGACACAAGTTGGACTGGTGCAACATCCATGTAGTCGATATCAGCCGGGCGAAGTAGCGGAAAATCTCCTCGCTCTCGGCAAAGTACGAACTCATTTTCGAAGTTGCCTTTAGGTCCTAAGGGCGCATTGGCCTGCGCAATACGCTTCTCTTCTTCCTCATTCGCTGACAACCATTCTATCGTTTTTGTGACCTTACCATTCTTTACACGCCTGTAGGGTGTCTCCACGAAGCCAAGGTCGTTGATCCGAGAATAGGTCGTAAGAGATGTGATCAACCCGATATTGGGACCTTCAGGCGTCTCGATCGGACACATCCGGCCATAGTGGGAGTAGTGGACATCACGCACTTCAAAGCCAGCACGTTCTCTGGTTAGTCCACCCGGGCCGAGGGCCGAGAGACGACGCTTGTGAGTCATCTCTGCAAGAGGATTGGTCTGATCCATAAACTGGCTCAACTGACTGGAGCCAAAGAAAGCTTGGATCACAGCAGAGACCGTGCGTGCGTTCACCAGTTCATCAATCGTGATCTTTGATGGATCAGTGTTGATCGACATCCGCTCCTTGACGAGTCTCGCCATCCGGCTAAGGCCGACACTGAACTGGTTCGCGATGAGCTCGCCGACCGTACGAACACGGCGGTTCCCGAGGTGATCAATATCGTCTGTGTACCCCCGGCCTTCGTTTAGCTCGATCAGATGTCCGATAATGGACACAAAATCTTCGTTGGTTAGGATGGTTTGCGTCCTGGGCAGTTCAAGACCAAGACGTTGATTTATCTTATAGCGCCCTACGCGCCCAAGGTCATAGCGTTTAGGACTGAAGAAAACCTGTTCCAGAGCAGCACGAGCTGTCGCGACATTGGGCGCGTCACCAGGGCGTAAAAGCGAGTAGATCGCATATAGCGCCTCTTCTTCAGATTCCGTCGGATCCTTCTTAATCGTGTTCTTGATCATGGGGCTATCGCCCCGGGGGGTCTGCCGATCTGTAGTGTAGATCTTAAGCTTCTTTACCTTAAGTCGCTCAAGAATTTCAATGACTTCTTCGTCTACTTCCTCACCGTTCTGAATGACGATCTCACCTTCTGAGAGGATCTCTCCAGTTTCTGAATCGACGGCTTCCAAATCGACGAAATCTTCAGCTATTATTTTACCCAGCAACTCATCAGTCGTGATCGCCCGTTTTCCAGTAAGACTAAACTCAGTCACGTCATAGAAGAGTTGGAAAATCTCAGCGTCGGAGCTGTATCCTAGCGCCCTGAGAAGGGCAGTTGCCGGAAACTTTTTCTTCTTATCGATGTGCACATAGCAGATATCGTTTATGTCGAGCGTAAATTCGACCCAAGACCCACGGAAGGGGATGATTCGCCCACTATAAAGCTTGGTACCATTGGGATGAATGTTCTCTTCGAACACGACCCCAGGGGACCGATGTAATTGACTCACGATCACCCGCTCTGCGCCATTAATAACGAAGGTCCCAAGATCCGTAAGGAGCGGGAGGTCTCCGAGGTATACTTCCTTCTCAATAATATCTGTGGGACGACGGTCCTCTGGGGGAGGAGACTTTCTTCTCTTCCTCTTTTTAGCCGCACTTTCCTCTTCTTCAGGCATCTCCCAAACAATGAGACGCAGCATCGCCTTGAGTGGGGCGGCATAGGTCATATCCCGCTCGATGCATTCTTCAACCGAATACTTCGGCTCTGCTAACGACGCGCTAATAAACTCAAGCGTGAAGTTATGGTTGATATCCGAGATCGGAAAAATTTCTCCGAAGACGCGCTCCAGACCGAAATCCCATTGACCAGCATCGTCCGTCCCAGACCCAGAACCGATCAGCTTCCCAAATGAGTGAAGTTGAACATCCAACAAGTTCGGCATCGGCATGACTGACTCAAGCTTAGCAAAGCTGAGGATCGGTCGATTATCCTTGCGCAGTTCCAAGGTTTGTCTCCCTTCTTACCTGGCCACCTGCAACGGCGACCAGTATGTATTGTGTTGATCAGGCGAGCATATCAATTCTTGGCCAGTGGGAGCCCCCAATAGAGATGGGTGACCCCTCGGGCAAAAACCAATGCTAACCCAAGAGTATCGAGCGGTACCGATCAAGGGTCGGTTATCGGCCAAAAGCACTACTTAAGCGCTACGGCCGCCCCGACTGCCTCCAGCTTGGCTTTCATTTCTGCAGCTTCCTCCTTCGTGGCACCTTCCTTCACGGGGCCCGGAGCGCTGTCTACTACATCTTTAGCTTCCTTGAGACCGAGCCCGGTGAGCTCGCGCACAACCTTGATGACTTGGATTTTCTTGTCACCGATGCCCTCGAGGACAACATCGAATTCGTGCTGCTCTTCAACGGCTCCAGCATCCTCACCTGTTCCTGCCCCTCCGGGCATCGCCATCGGAGCTGCAAGAGCTGTGACGTTGAACTTGTCCTTAAAGGCATCAACGAACTCAGAAAGCTCGAGAACGGTCATGCTGCCAATGGTTTCGAGCAGCTCTTCATGATTCGTCGCCATCTTCCCTTATTCCTCCTAATGCACTCCGGCTAAATCGCCGGCGTTTGGGTTTGACTCTACCTGTATTAGAAATACATCTGTATCTGACCAGCTATATCCCCTCCTCAAGAAGAGGGGCTGATAGTTAGTCATCCTAATCTTCAACAGCTTCTTCCTCAGCTGGCTCTTCAACAGCTTCTTCCTCAGCTGGCTCTCCTCAGCTGGCTCTTCGGGTCCTCTTGCTTGGAGCGCTCCGAGGAGACCCGCCATTTCTTGTAGCTTCGCCCCTAATACACTAGCAAGCTCTGCCAATGGTGCCTCCATGACACCGGCTAGCTGGGCAAGCAGCACTTCGTGTGATGGGAGTTCTGCAATCCGATTTATTTGGGCAGTATCAAGGATCTCCGCATCCATGATACCAAGTTTGAAAGTTGGTTTCTTGTCGTGGAGCTTCGCGAATTCACTCAGCGCCTTGGCCGGGGCCACAGGCCCATCGTAACCGAACACCATTCCTGTGGGACCTTCGAGATTTTCCGTGATGTTCGGTAATTCTGTTTCAGCAAATGCGAGTTTCGCAAGGCGGTTTTTCACGACGAGATACTCAGCTCCTGATTCCTTGAGCGACCGCCGAAGGCCTGTCATTTCCTTGACACTTAACCCTGTAAAATCTGTCAAGTAAATAACCGGTGCCTTATTCAGACGGTCTCGGAGTTCCGTAACGAAGGTCTCCTTGGCTACGCGATCCATCAGGCACCTTTCCCGTAGAGATTGGTGTCGATGCCCACACCTGGTCCCATCGTGCTCGATACGGTGACGCTCTTGAGGTACGTGCCCTTCACGCTCGAGGGCCTTGATCTCACAATTTCATCCATGAACGCACCGAGGTTTTCACTGAGTTGCTCCTCAGAAAAAGAAGCCTTTCCGATTGGTGCATGGATAATCCCAGTCTTGTCGACCCGGAACTCTATCTTACCAGCTTTAATCTCTTTAACAGCGCGGCCAATATCGAACGTCACAGTCCCGGCTTTAGGTGTAGGCATCAAGCCACGGGGGCCTAATACACGTCCAAGGGGGCCTACTTTGCCCATCAGGTCGGGGGTGACGACACATACATCGAAATCCAACCAGCCACCTTCGATCTTCTCTACAAATTCAACACCCACATAATCGGCACCTGCTTCTTTAGCTTCCGCCTCTTTCTCACCTTGTGCTACGACTAATACACGAACGGATTTTCCTGTCCCATGAGGCAGAGCAACTGTTCCGCGAACCAGTTCATCTGCCCTGCGAGGGTCTACTCCTAGTCGGGTGGCAACCTCCACAGTCTCGTCAAAGCCTGCGGATGCGAGTTCCTTCACGAGCTTCACAGCCTCTCCTGGGGCAAACTTCACACCCATAGAGATTTCAGCGCGCGCTTCGGAATATCGTTTGCTCTTCTTAGCCATCTAACACCGAGCCGTTCGTTTCCCCTTCCACCGCTGACGGCTCTCAGTCGGTGGTGCGGGTGGGGTATATTTAAAGCACTACCCCTCTTCTGCCACGCCTACTCCTGCTCCTGCTCCATCAGCTTCTTCGGTTTCTGTCGCTACCTCTCCACCTTGGACCTTGGTTTCCGAAGGGTCTACGATCTCTACATTTCTGGCCTCCTCAGACCCAGCAATCACTACACCCATCGACCGCGCTGTACCGGCTATCATCTGCACTCCTGCGTCGATGTCACTAGCGTTCAAGTCCTCCATTTTCATCTCAGCAATCTTTTCGAGCTGGGCCCTGGTAATCTGACCCACCTTGGACCGATTTGGTTCACCCGAGCCCGATGAGAGTCCAATCTCCCGCATGATCAGAACTGACGCAGGTGGTGTTTTGGTGATGAATGAGAAGGAGCGGTCCGCATAAACATTTATCTCAACCGGGATCGTGATCCCTTGCTTGTCCTGAGTTTTTGCATTGAACTGCTTGCAAAACTCCATGATGTTGACCCCATGCTGACCGAGGGCAGGACCCACGGGCGGCGCTGGGTTAGCCTGCCCACCCGGCACATGGAGTTTGATGAACCCGATAATTTTTCTTGCCATTCTATATCAATGTCCTTACAGCCTTCACGCTCAGTAGCCTTGCAAGTCTGTATAGTCGAGTTCGACTGATGTCGGGCGACCGAATAGTGAGACCTCAACCCTCACTTTCCCCTTATCCGGATGGACTCCCTTGACCGTCCCGCTGAAATCAGTAAACGGCCCCTGGATTACCTCAACCACCTGGTCAACGTGGAAGGGAATATCCTCATAAGCCTCATCCTCTTTTTCTTCCTCAACACCAAGGATTTTATTGATCTCATCGTCACGCAAAGGCTGTGGAACTTTCCCTTGTCCTACAAACTTGATGACACCCTGGATGTTATTGATCACGTGCTGAGTACGCTCATTGAGCAGCATCTCGACCAGGACATAGCCTGGATAAAGCCGCTTTGTTACGGTGATCCGTTTTCCCTTTCTAATCTCAACTACTTCGTGCGTCGGTACCAACACCTGCCTAAGCTCTTGAGTCGACTCAGTTCCAGGCTCTTCTTCGATCCTCAGCTCAATCAGCCTTTGGACCTTGTTCTCGTGTCCAGAATAAGTCTGGATCGCATACCATTGTGTATCTGCCATCGTATCAGTCATTAGGCACCGGAGATCCCCATGATCCAAGACACGACCAAGTCAGATGTCTTGTCCATAATCCAGATAACAAGCGAGATCAAAACGGTAAAAACACCAACCACAAGCGTAGCACTACGGAGTTGATCCGAGTCTGGCCACGTAACCTTTTGGAGCTCAGTAAAGGATTCCTCCATAAAGGTACGGGTGTCCTTAATCTTATCGACGAGTGACATGGGCCGGCCTACCTACTTGGTTTCCTTATGCTGCGTATGCGTACGACAGCGTGGGCAGTATTTGCGGTACTCCACACGCTCCGAATGCAGCCGTTTATTCTTAGTTTTATTGTAGTTCCTCTCCTTACACGCTTCGCAGGCGAGGACAATCTTGTCCCGGGGCATACTTGAGCCTCTTCGTCGGGTCTAGCAGTGAGATTCTATTTAAGGATTTCGGTTACGACGCCAGCGCCGACGGTGCGTCCACCCTCACGGATCGCGAACCGAAGTTCAGGGTCCATCGCAATCGGTG
>LWDU01039006.1_pt1 | contig 15906 bp, 15 predicted proteins | sample 727161 | NCBI WGS metagenome assembly LWDU01 (sample SAMN04566230, study PRJNA314399) | hydrothermal vent metagenome | isolation source: deep sea hydrothermal plume seawater | place: Mexico: Gulf of California, Guaymas Basin | collected 2004-07-11 | reverse complement strand
GCGAGCGTTCGGGGCGATTGCGCGCCAGGCGCCCGTCGAGATGGTCGATCAGGATCGCCCCAAGGGCCAGGCAGAGCGCCGGACCGAACCGTTCCTGAACCACCAGACCCAGGGCACCCAAGCCCGCGGCAAGGCCGCCGAGGGTCACGAGATTGGGCGCATCCAATAGAAACTCCGCCAGACGAAGGGGTGGCTCGGCGGCTTGCGGCTTCACGGTCAGGGGTTTCTCCTTCAGGCCTGTCGGCACCAGCGCCTAGAGGTTTAGGGGCACAGCCACGGGGCCGCGTAGCAGGGATGAGCGGCGCCACGCGACGGCTTCGGGTTCACCGGTGAAGTCGGGAAAGCGCCGCAGCAGGGCCCCGAGAGCGATTTCGGTTTCCATTCGCGCCAACTGGGCCCCGAGGCAGAAGTGCGCCCCGTGGCTCAAAGCCAGGTGGGGGTTCGGGTCTCGCCCAACATCCAGGCGGTCCGGGTTCTCGAATTGATCGGCATCGCGATTTGCCGAGGCCAGCAGGATTCCGACGAATTGGCCCTTGCGGAAATGCTGGCCACCGAGTTCGAAATCCTCGGCGATCGCCCGGTCGGTGAATTGGATCGGCGAGTCGAAGCGCAGGAACTCGTTGACCGCAGTGGGGAGCAACCCAGGATCCTCGACTAGGCGTTTGCGTTGTTCGGGGTGCCGGAGCAGGGCGACCACCGCGTTGCCCACGAGGTTGGCGGTGGTTTCGTGGCCGGCCGCGAGAACCAGGGTGCAGAGCGCAAGCAGGTCGTTTTCGTCGAGTTGGTCCCCGTCGTCTTCGGCTTGAAGCATGGCCGAGAGCAGATCGTCTCGCGGTTCGGCGCGACGCTCGGCGAGCAGGGGGCGGAAGTAGGCGAAAAGATCCCGGGTTGCCCGGCGCATGGGTGCGGCACCCTCGCTGCCTTGGAGGGGATCGAGGATCTGAACGAGGCCGGCCGTCCATTGCCGAAATTGGAAATGGTCCTCGCGCGGTACGCCCAGCAATTCTGCGATGGCGATGAGCGGAAACGGGTAGGCGAAATCGGAAATGAGTTCCATGGCGCTGGCGGGCGCAACCTTGTCGAGCAGGCCATCCGCCACCTCCTCAAGGCGCGGGCGGAGAGCTTCGACTCGGCGGGGCGTGAAGGCCTTGCTGATCAGGCCACGCAATCGCCGGTGGTCCTGGCCTTCGATCATGAGGAGATTGCGCTCGAAAAAGGCGGAGAACTCGGGCTCGTCGCGGTTGAACCACCGGACGGCGCGAAACAAAAAAGTGTCGCGTCGGTCGGCGCTGGTTTTTGGACTTCGCAGCATCTCGACGCAGTCGTCGTAGCGGGTGACGAAATGCGCGCCGAAGACCCGACTGAAAAAGATCGGCTCCTCTTCGCGGAAGCGCTTGAAGGTCGGATACGGGTCGCGGGTATACTCGGGGAGGAAGGGATTGAAGTCGCCAATAACGGGGCCGAGGCGCCTCAGCAGTTTCTCTCGGGTGAGCAATTTCTGGAGGAGTTTCAACATCGTGATGTCCACTCGGGCGAGTCGCGGGCAGCCCTTGGCTTTTTTTGTGGGGTCTATGATGCAGAAAGCCGAATCCGCGGTGCCGTTTTGGGCCGGGCAAGGGCTAGGCTAGCGGGTCCTCGGGTCGAAGTCCGTTTTGCGGGCACGGTGGCATGGGTGAGAGGGGCGAAATCGCGATGGCGAAAGAAAAAACCGGGGAGGGGCCGCCGGGCGCCCGTGCGATCTCGGCGAGAGACGCAGAGCCCGTGGGGGATGGCGCATTCACCGCATCGGGGCTCTATGGCACCGAGTTTGAGCCTCCCTATTCGGGGGCGCTCAGTTTTATGCGCCGTCGCTACACCCGGGATTTCGATCGGGCCGATGTGGTGGTCTTTGGGGTTCCGTGCGATCTCACAACGAGCAGCCGGCCTGGATCCCGCTTCGGACCCCGGGGCATTCGGGTGGCCTCGGCGGACTTGGTCTGGGGGGAGCACTGGCCCTGGGGTTTCGATCCGTTCGACCGTTTGGCGGTGGTGGATGGCGGGGACGTGACGTTTTCCCCCGGCTACGTGGCCTCGATGCTCGAGGCCACGCAAACATTCGCCGGCGAAATTCTGGCGCGCGGGGCTTCGACGCTGAGCCTGGGCGGAGAGCATTTGATTTCCCTCCCGATTCTGCGTGCCCATGCCGCTCATCATGGCCCGGTGGCCTTGGTGCACTTCGACGCCCACTCGGACACCTGGAGCGACGAGCCGGAACTTGGGCACGGCAATATGTTCTATCACGCCCTGGGCGAGGGCTTGATCGACGTCGCGCGCTCGGTCCAGATCGGCATTCGAACTCACAATAACGAAAGCCATGGGTTCGAAGTTTTGGATGCGGATTGGGTTGAGGAAGTGGGTTCTGTGGAGACGGCCCGAAAGATCCGCGAGGTGGTGGGGCAGGGACACGCCTATCTGAGCTTCGATATCGATTGCCTTGACCCCGCCTTCGCACCGGGAACGGGCACGCCGGTAGTGGGTGGGCTGTCTACCCAGCTTGCGCGGCGGATCCTTCGCGGGCTCGAGGGGATCGACTTCGTGGGCATGGATCTCGTCGAGGTCGCTCCACCCTACGATGTCTCCGGGATTACAGCCCTGGCGGGCGCGACCCTGTCCCTGGACTATCTCTGCTTGCTGGCGCGCGATCGCCCCGCGGTTGGCGGGGACTAACGGCGGTTTTTAGCGCACCAGAAGACGGGTGCAGTGAGGGCACCGAATCAGCGCTTCTTCGGGCTCGGCCAGCATTCGGCTGAGATCCACCCGGGGCAGGCTGACCCGGCAACCTTCGCAAAGACCTGCGCGCAGATGGACGGCAGCCTTCCCGGCGAGTTTGGGCTTGCCGCGAAGGGTGGTGTAGGTCTCGACGAAGTCGGGTGGCAATGTGGCCAGAGGGGTTTCGCGCTGGGTGGCGAGGACTTCCAACTCTGCGTCGATCTTTTTTTCCGCATCGCCGATGGCCGCGCGAAGCGCCTCGTTTTGGGTGTCGGCCTCGGAGCGAAGGCCGGCGAGGCGGCGGAGATCGGCTTCCTGCGCCTCGACTTCTTCCATGATCTCAAGCTCGCGTTCCTCGAGCCCGGCCTGTTTCTCTCTGGCCAAGCGGAGTTCTTCCTGCAGGGTCCCCAGTTCCTTGGGCGCGGTGACTTCGCCCGAGTAGAGGCGGCCTTCGACATCCTTGGCCCCGGCGGCGACCGTGGAAACCTCGCCGGCGACCTCGCGTTCCCTGCGGGCCAAATCGTCGCGTCGCTCCCTGGCCCCAGCTTGGAGTCGGTCGTTGTTCGCGATTTCCGCCGTGCAGGCCGTCAAAGCCTGGCGCTCGGGTAAACCCGCGCGTTGTTCTCCCAGGCGGTCGGCCTGAAGGTCGAAACTCTGCACTTCGAGCAAGGGGTCGAGCCGAGCCATCGTCTCTTTCTTTGCGGGCGTGGAGGGACTGCTGGCCGAGGGTATGACAGGTCCGGCTCCGTAGCCTCTGCATCGGGGCAGATCGGGCCGGGCCGGGGGATCTTTTACGTATTTTCTCCGCCGAAGGGGTTGGGCGACTCGAGGTGATGGCAGGCGGCTCCCCCCCACACCCCCACCCCGAATTCCCGTCCCGCAGTTTGCGGTTCCGGCGAAGAGCAGAACTCGCTGTGGGGTGCCTTCGCGGCGAGCTAGACTCGGGCTCTAGAAGCTGTCCAAAAAGGAGCGAAAAATGGCCGACGAAACGGTCCAAGACGAGGGTGCCAACGCTCAGCAGGCGAAATATTGGAACGAAGTCGCCGGACCGAAATGGGTGGCGCTCTCCGACTCCATCAATGGGCAAATCGAACCCCTGGGCCGGGTGGCCATCGAAAGGGCGCAGATCGAAGTCGGCCACCGAGTGCTCGATGTCGGGTGTGGATGCGGGCATTCCAGCATCGATCTTGCTGAGCGTGTCGGGGCGCAGGGCCGAGTGGAGGGTCTCGACCTCTCCGAGCCGATGCTGGCCGAAGCCCGCACGCGAAGCGCCGGCATGGACAACCTCAGCTTCGCCGCTGCCGATGTGCAATCCCATGCGCTGGATCGCGCGGGTTATGACCGAATTTTTTCGCGTTTCGGCGTGATGTTCTTCGCCGATCCCCAAGCGGCTTTTGCGAATCTGCGCAGCGCGCTGCGCCCGACGGGGCGGATGACCTTCGTGTGCTGGCAAGAGATCGCGAAGAACCCTTGGATGGCGGTGCCCGGGGCGGCGGCGGCCAAGCATGTGGAAATGCCGCCCAGCCCCGAGCCCCACGCGCCCGGCCCCTTCGCCTTCGCGGACGCCGAGCGCACCCAGGGAATTCTGGAGGCTGCCGGTTTCGAGAGGGTTGAGGTTGAGTCCCTCAAGCAGCCATTGACCATCGGCCGGGGCTTGTCGGACGCCCAACTTGTGGACTTCTCGCTGCAGATGGGGCCTGCTGGTGCCGCGATGCGCGAGGCCGACGAAGCGCAGCGCAGCCGACTGCGGGCATCGGTGGCCGAGGCGATAGAGCCTTACAAGGCCGACGGCGGGCTCGTTATGGACTCGGCAGCGTGGGTGTTTTCGGCTTTTTGAGGATTCGCTCTGGACAGCGAGTTTTCTTCGGCCCCCTATGCGCTGGAGCCGATCGCACATGCTAGCCGAGCTCACCCTGGCACGAATTCGAGACGCCGCCGAACGGATACGGCCCCACGTGGTTCGAACGCCGTTGCTGCGGTGGGGTCGGGGCGAGCCTTGCGAATTGTTTTTGAAGCCCGAGTCCCTTCAGCCCACGGGTGCCTTCAAGCTGCGGGGGGCGGTGAACAAGATCGCGACCTTGCCCTCGGATTGTTCGGGCGTGGTCGCACATTCTTCGGGGAACCATGGCCAGGCGGTGGCATGGGCCGCGTCGCGTTTCGATCTTCCGGCGCTGGTTGTCATGCCCAACGATGCGCCGGCGATCAAGCGCAGCCGAGTCGAAGCCTCAGGGGCCGACGTGGTGGTGGTGGGTCCGGACAGTGATGAGCGGGCGGCGCGGGCTCGGCAATTGGCCCATGACAGGGGCTGGACTCTGGTGGAGCCGTACGACGACGTGGAAGTCGCGGCGGGTCAGGGGACCAGTGCCCTGGAATTGATCGAGGACGCCGGAGACCTCGATCGTTTCTACGCGCCCATCAGCGGAGGGGGTTTGATGGCGGGGTGCGCGGTCGCGGTGGGGGCGCTGTGCCCGGGCGCCGAGATCGTCGGCTGTGAGCCGGAAGATGCGGGTGACACTCGGGCCTCCTTGAAGGCCGGCAAGCGCTGCACGATCCCGCCATCGGTCTCGATCGCCGATGGGCTGCGGGTTCGGCGTCCGGGCGAGCAGACCTGGCCCGTGCTTCAAAAATGGGTGAGTCGCATCGAGTTGGTCTCCGATGACGAGATGTTGGATGCGATGGCATGGGCGCTTCATAGCGTGCGGCTGGTGCTCGAGCCCTCGGGTGCGGCTTCCTTGGCGCTCGCCCTGCGCGAGGGCCAGGGCCGCTGCGGTGTCTTGCTCTCGGGAGGGAACGTCGACGCCGGTCATCTCGCGGAAGCGACGACTCGGGCAGCAGCCCTTGTCTAGACATTGCGGACCTCGGAGCTGGGCTAGGCTCCCGGATTCACCAAGAAGGAGCCTGCCGTGGTCGATGTGATCAAGCTCGGAATCAAGCGACCCGTGACTCAACCCCTGCTCCCGGATCCCGACCCGCGCACACCCAAGTACACGCTCATCTCAGTGGACGATCACCTGATGGAGCCGCCGGAAACCTTCGAGGGTCGGCTTCCGGCGCGACTGCAAGAGCGGGGCCCCAAGGTCGTGGAGACCGAGGAGGGGCACGAGGTGTGGGTGATGGATGGCCAGCCTTATTTTCAAGTGGGTTTTATGTGCGTGGCGGGTCGGCCCAAGGAGGACCACCGGGTGGAGCCCGCTCGCTTTGATGAGGTACGTCCCGGTTGTTACCGGATCCACGATCGAATCAAGGACATGGATATCGGGGGGATCCACGCCTCGGTGAATTTTCCGTCGGGAGTCACCGGCTTTGGAGGCACGCTTTTCAGCCTGATCGACGACCGGGAACTGGGAATCGCCTGCACCCGGGCCTGGAACGATTGGCTCTTCGAAGAGTGGTACTCCCCGTATCCCGACCGCATTGTGCCGCTGGGGATCACGTACGTGACGGATCCGGCGGTGGGTGCCGAAGAGATTCGTCGCAATGCGGCACGGGGCCGGGGCGCCCATGCTCGAATTGGGCGGGACGCTCTTTGCCCAGGTGGCGATGACTTCCTGCTCCGAGTGGTTGTGGAGCGGCTGGCCGGCGCGCTTCCCCGACTTGAAGATCGCCATGTCCGAGGGTGGGATCGGCTGGGTGGCCATGCTGGCCGATCGCCTCGACAACCTGATGGCGCGCTCGGGGTACGGTCAGGGCTGGCCCGATAAAGACTGTTCGCCCAGCGACTGCCTGCGACGAAATTTTTGGTTCTGCATGATCGATGACCCTTCGACCATTTCTACCCGATACGCCATCGGGGTCGAAAATATTCTCTTCGAATCGGACTACCCCCACGGTGATGGGACCTGGCCCGATACCCAGACGGTGATCGACAACGTCTTGGGTGATCTCCCGGTGGAAGAGATCCGGATGATTACCCACGAAAATGCGGCGGCGCTCTACGGACATCCTCTTCCCGAGGTCTGTCTCCCCTAGGCGCGATTAGGCGCGATCGCCCAAGGATTGAATGGCATGTCGCGGGAATTCAAAGACACAGTGGCCGGTGTGTGCTGAATCATGCGGGTGGGTGTTTATCTCGATTTGCGTAATCCCGACCAGTGGCGGAGGCCCTGGGCGGAACACTATGCGCAAAGTCTCGAGTGGATCGAAGAGGCCGAACGCCTCGGGGCGGATTCGGTCTGGCTCTCGGAACACCATTTTTTCGAGGATGGCTACCTCCCCCAACCGCTGACCTTTGCCGCGGCGGTGGCGGCGCGCACCCACCGCATGCGCATCGGAACCGCGATCTTGCTGGCGCCGCTTCGCTCGGCGCTGCAGATCGCTGAAGAAGCGGCGGTGGTCGATTGCCTCTCGGGCGGGCGTCTGGATCTGGGCTTGGGGGCGGGCTATGTGGCCCGCGAATTCGATGCCTACGGGGTGGATCCGGGGCGACGCTATTCACGCACCGATCAGCGGGTTCGTGAGATCCGCGCCCTTCTGGCGGGCGGGCAACTCTCACCCCCGCCGATCCAGACCCCGCTCCCGCTTTGGCTCGGCTATCAGGGGCCCCAGGGCGCAGCCCGAGCCGGGCGTTTGGGGGTCGGGCTGCTGACCCTGAACCGGGATTCCCTCGCCCCCTACCAAGAAGGCTTGCGCGAGGGCGGCTACGTTCCGGACACGGCACAGATGGCCGGCTTGGTGAGCGCCGTGGTGAGCGACGATCCCGAGAGCGCGCGCGAGCGGCTTCTGCCCCATATCGCGCATCAACTGAATACGTACCGAGAGGCCGGAGCGGGCCGGAAGGTTCGGCCGATCACGCCCGAGATGCTGCGCCAGGAGCCCGCCGCGGGTCGAACTTTCCAAGCGGCCGAAGTCATGACCCCTGAGGCCTTGGTGGCCAGGGTGGCCGAGGAAATCAAAGGTCTCCCCGCCCATGAGGTTTACTTTTGGCTGAGCATCGCGGGGATGCCCGATGATCTCGTTCAGCGCCACCTGGAATTGCTCTGCGGAGAAGTCCGCCCGAGACTGGCCTGTCTTCCCGAGCCCTAGAGCGAAGGGCGTCGGTTGCTCCGCGGCGATTTCGCGGCGCGCTGATGTTTGCGCGGACGCCTAATGGCGGAGCGCACTGGCGGTTCCCAGCGCGACCCGAGTGCCGTCGGTTTTTTCCACCCAGACATCGCAATGGATCCGGGTGGCGGTGCCCTCTGGCTCCTCGTCTCGGATCTTCCCGTGGGCGACTACATGTTCATCCACCCAGAGCACATTGGTCAACTTGAGCGACATTTTCCCGCCCCGGAGCCAGCCGTCTTCAAAGCTCTGGTGCATCACCTGGGAAACGAAGCAGGTCGACATCATCCCCTGCACCACGATGTTGGGGAAGCCGAGTTTCAGAGCCTGTTCGCGATTCGTGTGATAATTGGCCTCGGGCCCCGAAAACATCCAGCACCGCCGTTCGTCGATTTCTTTCGCGAAGGAAATCAGGTCCGGGCCGGTGGCAGAGGGGAAGGGCGGTCGGGCCTCCTTTCGCTTGGCCGTATTCTCGTCGACGACGAACTGATCCTTTTCGCTCGCTGCACCGTCTTCGGGGAGAAACGACTGATGGGTGCGGCTGCGAACGAGGAGGTGAGAGTCTTCCTCGTCGAAGAGATCGGTTTCGTTGACGACGTAGAGTCGCCCGCGTTTTTGGTAGCGCTCGGTGATCGTGGAGACCGAACGCACGCGGCTGCCCACGCGAATGGGGGCGAACATCTCCCAATCTTGTTGGGCGTGAAGGTTTCCGAAAATATTTTTCAGGTACCACTCCCCGACGAAGGAGTAACACTCGGAATGATGGAGCAGGGGAGGGGCCCACTTTGCGTAATTGGGGTGCGAATCGTCCAGGGCATCGTTGTAGAACGCGACAACCTCGGGGGTGATGGCATAGGTGTTGCTGCCACAAAAGCGACCGACGTAAGCGGGTTCTCCGCGCAAATTCATGATGGTTCCCTCCTTGCAGGGGCTGTGTCGACAGGCCCGAAGACCCGATGCGATAGCGCGCCGGGCGGGGCTTTGCCAAGTCGCCGGTGGCGAGGCTTCGGGAGATGCACTTGCGAGGGCACGTCCCCGATGCTCTCATGCGGTGTTGGCCGGTAATGTGCAGGCCGCGCTTTGGTCTTTACTTGAGCGAGAGTTCGGGGTCGGATTGCAAGCGGTGGTTGCGACGGTCGTTGATTTCGGGGAGGGCGGGAAGTCTCGCGGGCCCCTTTGCGGAAGAAAAACCGGGAGAGGGTTCGATGGCGATTAGTGGGAATGAGGAGGAAATCTGGGCGGAAGAGCAGCGCGCATTGTGCGGGGCAACGCGTCGGGTAATCGAAGCGACGCGGCTGAGCACCGCCCCCACCCATCGGCTGGCTGAAGCTCGGGGATACCTCGATCAGGCCTTGGAGGCTCTTGCTCCCCACGTTCACCCGGGGCCCTACGCCCAAGCCGACTTGCTCGGGGGGCTCGGGAAATTCGAGGACACTCGCGACCCCATGGAACTGTTCCCCTACAGCCCATGGGTCGGACGAGGCAATCCGATCGCGCCACCGATCGAATTCACGGTGGACGGCAATTTGGTCCGCGGCCTCGGACGCTTCGGCGCCCAGTATTGCGGGCCCCCGAATCATGTTCACGGCGGCGTGGTCGCTGCGGTGATGGACGAGTTGCTCGGGGCTGTGAATGTCGTGAACAATGTCGGTGCTATGACGGGTACGTTGACGGTTCGCTATCGCCGGCCGACTCCGCTTTTCGAGGAGATTCGCATGGAGGGCCGAACTGCGGGCTCCGACGGTCGCAAGGTATTCGCCCAGGGCGAAATGTGGCACGGTGAGAATCTGCTGGCCGAGGCCGAAGGCATTTTTATCCAGGTGGGTGACGATTTCCGGGGACGGATGGGTTGGGCCGAGGGCTGAAGCCCACCGAGAAAATCCCGATTCGTCCGCTCGCCCCCCGCCCGAACCGCCATTAGAGCGGCTCCGGTGGACGGGGCTGCGCTTGGGCGCTTTCTCGCCCTCATCTCGACGGCGGGGGCGGTCCGGCGTGGATCGCTTTGGACCTTCGTTCCGACCGTATTCGTGTGCAGGCCGGGTTTAGACCGAGGGCCCTGCGGTGGTCGGAAGAATGGGAATGGGAAAAAACTTCAAAGTTTTGTGGAAATGGGAAATTTACCCACTTATACTAATTGAACTATGAGAAATTTTCCCACAAACAGTCAATCGTGAATAGCCAAGCCACAAAGGGATGTCTCGGACTGGGCCGCGACATCGCCGGCGGCGAGGACGGTGGGTCATGAAAAAAATTACACCGGGCGAGAAGGCGATTCCGGGCAGCGGTCGATTGTCTGGTGTGGCTGCCGGAATTCTTGCAGTACTTGGAATTCTGGCATGGGCTCCGCAATGGGCGCACGCGGGTCGAGATTCGACAGGCGGCTCCCCGGCACGACGGCGGATCGAACTGCCCCCGGCCTTGACCGATGCGGACTTCCATCCCACGGGCGCTCACACCGCCGCGAAAGTGGAACTGGGCCAGACGCTCATGTTCGACAAGATCCTCAGCGGGAACAGAAATATTGCCTGTGCGACTTGTCACCACCCGACGACGGGCACCGGCGACGGTCTCGCGCTTCCGGTGGGCGAAGGTGGGTTTGGTCTGGGGCCACGCCGGGGATCTCGGGGGGGCCCAGACGCCGATCAGACCACCTCAGATTACGAGGTCATGCGGAATTCGAATCTCGTGGATGCGTTGGTTCGAGAGTCGGAAGCCCTCCCGGTGGTTCTTTCGGACAAGGAAGTTGACCGGTTGATGGATTTTCTCTTCGCGTTGACGGATATGCGCGTGCTGATGGGTCGGTCAGAGATCCCCCTCGGTGTACCCAGCGGTCTGGCGGTGGCAGATTAACGCGGACTGCTGCGCCGGCGACCTCATTTTTGGACTCAAGTCATTCAACCGTAAGTGAATAGGAGAGATGAAAATGAATCGATCACGATCGAACTTTGCGACGCTGATTCTCTTTATTGTTTCATTCGTGGTCGCCGCTGGAGCGGTGGCGAAAAACGACCGCCGCGAACGATTCGTACGCCTGGCCGCCGACGCCCCGAGTGGCTCGGGAAATAGCGTCGCGAACGATTGCGGAGGAGACTTTGCCGAGGCCCGAGCTTCCCTTCGTTGGGAACAGGAGGACGGAGAAACCCGCCTGCGTATCCACTTGAATCATGGCCGCCCCAATACCCTCTACACGGTTTGGCTACGCCAAAAGGGCAAGGATCGCGACGGCTGGTCCTTCGGAGGCAGTCCGGTGACGGGCGGGGGCTCTACGGCGCTGGCACCCACAGCGGCGTTGAACGAACTGGTCGCCGAAACCGGCCCGGGCAATGGCAGCCCGGATCCGGCGAATGGTTTCTGGACCAACGATCGTGGCCGGGGACGCCTGGAGTTGGATCTCGACTTTGCGTTTCCCGGCGGTGCGTACCCTTTCAACCGAGCAGAGTTGTCCGAAGATTCGCTGGACCAACTGGCCGCGCTCTTCCCCGACTATCGCCTGATCCCCATGGCGATTGTCGATGCCAGATTCGTAGAGGCACCCTTCACGCTGAGGATCGCATCCCATTGCACCGACGATCTCTCGCACGGGTTGACGCCGGGCAATCGCGAAGGATGGTTCGACTGGCCCGAATAGGTTCCACCCGGCGATTTCGCGTCGCCCGCCCGCCTGTTGACCGGGGGAATCCCAGTCCCTCGGTCGCGGACGGGCATAGGCGTGGCCACACCGCCTGATTTTGCGGGCATTCGCCCGAGCGGCATCGACTTCAGCGAGTGGCGGATTCGCTCGGCTGAATTTGGGGCAGGACTTTGTCGGTTAGCAGTTCCAGGCTGGGCCAGGCGAGGGCGGGGGGAATTCCGCCGCAGAGAGGATGGGTGACCCAGATCCCCTTCGCGCGAATATGGTCGACGGCCTGGTCGGGGGTGAGGATCCGGTAGATGCCCTGGGCGGCCCGGAGTTCTTCGACGCTCGAGGCCCATTGGCCCGTTTTCCGGGCGCTTTCCTCCCCCATCCACCGACCGTACAGGTTCGCGTCGTGGAGCAAATAGGGGCCGATTTCGCTCCAAGTGCGGTCGGGATCCTCACTCACAAAACCGGCGGTGATTGCCCCAGGTTCGGGGTTGACGAAGAATCCCGGCGGGGTTCCCAGGTCGTTGCAGGCCTCGAGGTAGATTCGCTCAAGATCGCGATTGATCCCCCCGGCGATCATTCCAAGCCCGAATCGCGCCGCGCGTCGCGCGACCACCGCGCTGTTGCCTCCCATGAGCAGGGCGGGGCCACCGAGTGTGTGGGGGGCGGGGGTCACATGGACCGCGCGTCCGTCGTAGACGAAGGGTTCGCCCTTCCAAGCCGAGCGCAAGGCTTCGATGGACGCTTCCATACGTTGGCCGCGCCCCGAGAACGACTGGCCGAACATCGCGTACTCTTCGGGTCTGTAGCCGACGGCAAGCACATAGGACACTCGGCCCCCACTGAGGATGTCGAGTACGGACATTTCTTCTGCCAGGCGAATGGGGTCGTGGAGGGGAAGCACCAGCGCGGCGATCTGGATGGGAAGAGTGCGGGTGCGGCCCGCCATGGCGCTGGCGAGAACGAGTGGGGAGGGGAGGTAGCCGTCTTCGCTGGCATGGTGTTCAGAGAGAACGATCTGGAGGCAGCCCTTTTTCTCGCCCCACTCCGCAAACTCCAGTGCTGCTGCATAAAGCTGGGTGGACTCCGAGTGTCCGAAGCCCGGAGCGCGCATGTCGAATCGCATCAAGAACACAGGGATCTCCTTGCACGGCAGTATGGGGCAAGGGGTCAGCCCGCCGACGGTCGACTGGCTGGACGGTTGAAGGACTCCGGATGCTACCGGGTTCGATTGGTGTTCGCGCGACTCGACGGGAACTTGCGTGGATGGCAAAAGTTTCGCGGCCTCGTTCCCCCGATTAGCGGTCGCGCACGCAAAATTGGGGGCTAAGCTAGGCGCGCTCCAGCGCGTATCCGCCGGTGAGGGGGTCGCTAGCCGAGGGGCGGAGCCCGAGAGCGATGGAGCGCAAGCATGGACTTTGGACTCAGCGAGGAACAGGAACTTCTCCAGGAGACTGTTCGAGGCTTTGTGGCAGCCGAGTGCCCAGCCGGGCGCCTGCGCGAACTCTTTGACGCGGGAACCGGGCATGATGATTCCTTGTGGACGGGTCTCGCGGAGATGGGGCTTGCCGGGCTAATGATTCCCGAAGAGTACGGCGGCGCCGAGATGGAAATTCTCGATGCGGCTCTGGTTTGCGAGGTACTGGGCGCTGGGGGGGTACCGAGTCCCTTTCTCGAGCATGTACTCGCCACCCGGGCGCTCACGGAGGGGGGAAGCGCAGCCCATAAGGCATCGTGGCTGCCGGGACTCTCCGACGGATCTCGTCTGGCCACGCTGGCACTCGGCGAGGCGAAGAGTGCCTGGGAACCCGCGGCCTGGAATTGTCGGTACTCGGACGAGCGAGTTTTCGGAACCAAATTTTACGTGCCGCATGCCGATGTGGCTGACCTCTACGTGGTGGGCGTCGAGGGAGGCCGCACGGTCGTGGTCGATGCGGCGAGTTCGGGGGTTCGGGTCGATAACCTTGAGGGAGTCGACCGGAGCCGACCGATTTTTCGAATCGAGTTCGATGGCGCGCCCGGCGAATTGCTTTCGGGCGATGGGCTTGTCGCGGGCCGGCTTCGCGATGCGGGGCTTGTTCTGCTGGCTGCCGACGCGTTTGGAGCCGCCAGCCATTTGATCGATCTGGCGGTGGAGTACGCGAAGACCCGCGAACAATTCGGCCAGAAAATCGGTCAATTTCAGGCGGTCAAGCACCAACTGGCACGATTGGCCCTCGACATTGAGCCGACTCGCGCGCTCTTCTGGTACGCCGCTTACGCGGTGGATCACCTGCCCGAGGATGGAGAGCGCGCCGCGGCTCTGGCGAAGTCGCATATCACGGATCGAGCGCTTCATGCGGCTCGCACCGTGGTCGAACTTCATGGAGGGCTTGGATTTACCTGGGAGTGCGATGTGCAGATGGGCTTCAAACGTTTGATGTTTGATCGGGCCTTCCTCGGAAATCCCGAGAGCCTACGCGACCGGTGTGCGGCGTTGGCGGACTGGTAGGCGGAGCCAATGGATCTCGAATACACGGCGGAATATCAGGAATATCGCGAAGAAGTTCGGCGATTCCTCTCGGGTTGGCCTCTGGCCGGCGCGGAGGCCGGGCTGCCCAAGGAAGAAGCGGAGGCGCTCTTTCGCCAACGCGGAATTAAAGCGGGCTTCGTCTGTCGGAACGTGCCGGTTGAGTATGGTGGCGCCGGCCAGCTTCCCGATGCGCTCAAAGATGCCATCGTGCGCGATGAATTCTATGCCGCCGGTGCGCCTGGAGATCTTTCGAGCCAGGGGGCCGGGCTACTGGTTCCCACTCTTCTCGAATTCGGAACCGAGGCGCAGAAGAAGCGTTTCATTCCGAAGGCGATCGCCGACCAGGAAAGATGGTGTCAGGGGTACAGCGAACCGGGTTCGGGGAGCGATCTGGCTTCATTGCAGTGTCGAGGGGTGCTGGACGGAGACGAATACGTCCTCTCGGGTCAAAAGATTTGGACGAGCAATGCCCGTGAGGCCGATTGGATGTTTGGTCTCTTTCGCACCGATCCGGCTGCGGCCAAACACGCGGGCATCACGTACCTGCTGGTGGACATGAAAACCCCAGGAATCGAAGTTCGCCCCCTGAAAGGGATGACCGGTGGCATGGAGTTCAATGAGGTGTTCTTCAACGACGCTCGCGTGCCCGCCACAAATGTTGTTGGCCGGCCGGGAGAGGGGTGGGGGGTATCCCGCGCGACCCTGGTGCACGAACGAAATCTGATCGCGAATCCCAACATGATGCGCGACACGTTCAACGATCTGCTCGACCTTGCTCGGCGGACGCTGGTCGAGGGTCGCCCTTCGATCCAAGATCGGAACGTTCGGCAAAGGCTGGCAGAGATCGAGGGTTATGTTCGCACCAGCGAGACGTCGACCATGCTGCAGTTCACCGCCGCTGTGCGTGGGGAGAGCATCAAGGCTATGCGGCCGATGATGATGGCAAAGCTCTATTCGACGGACACGATGCAGATGATTCAGCGCTGTGCCTACGACCTGCTGGGAGCGGATGGAATGCTGGCACCGGCCCCAGAAGATGTGGCGGGATGGGCGCGAAACACGACGGCGACCGGCTGGGTCGAGGCCTACATCTTTTCCTTGGGACCGGCGATTGCCGGCGGTGCGAGCAATATCCAGCTCAATATAATCGGGGAGCGGGGGTATGGTTTGCCGAGGGACCCCCGGCCTCCGTCCGAGTGACGGAAGTGCCCTTTTGCTCTCCGGTCAACTTGGGCTCGGGAATTCGAATTGAGCGAAAGTAGCGTCGTACCTCGGCTTCCGGAGCCTCGCGAGTGACCTCGGCGTAGAAGATGAAGAGTCGGTTGCCGACGAGGAGCAGACGAGCGGTGCCGCTTTGGGCCGGGTGATCGTCTCCGGCGGGTATCGAGTAGATGAGTTCGCCCGCAGGCTGGCCGTCGACTTCGCTGGCTTCGTAGGCGAGCTCCGATGCGCCCGAGCTTTCAAGAAATCCCTCTCGGGTGGACTTGAGGATATAGGAGTTGCTCGTTACCAGGAGAATTGCCTTGGGGATGTCGGTGTGGTTGACGCCAAAGACATCGGCTCCTCGCTGGACTCTATACACAGTGCTGAAGAAATGGCTGACCAGGAATCGTCGCTCCCGGGTTGTGATCGTGGGGACCCCGGGCATTTCGACCCGAAAGCTCCCGTCCTGAGGGGCGAAGGCCGTCCACTCGAGATTGGCGAGAGCAGGGCACGGGAGAAGGAACAGCGAGAGAACCCAGGGGCTCAGGGTGAGCCGGAAAGCGTGGAGTGGCATCAATACGTATCCATCGATCGAATCGCCTCTGGTTTGGGCCGCACGAGATCGAGCGGAGCCCGGTTGGCGGGGCGGCCGAACGTTACCCCGCGGCCGCCGCGGGGCGCTGCTTTTCCTCGTCTCTTCGGGGGGACTTGCCGATTCGCCGGGTGCTGCCCGGAGGATCCCCTGGCCCCCGCGGGTCTAGCGCCGAGAGATATTCGAAGG
>LWDU01035478.1_pt1 | contig 15912 bp, 15 predicted proteins | sample 727161 | NCBI WGS metagenome assembly LWDU01 (sample SAMN04566230, study PRJNA314399) | hydrothermal vent metagenome | isolation source: deep sea hydrothermal plume seawater | place: Mexico: Gulf of California, Guaymas Basin | collected 2004-07-11 | reverse complement strand
TATAAATGAAGTGCAGCTTGTTGAGTTAATGAGTTTCTTGCATGCCTTTACTGATAACGCTTTTCTGGATGATCGACGAAACGTTCCAAGCAGCGTACCCAGTGGCATGACGTTGGCTGAGTAGGACAATATTGGGGTCAGAGTAAAGTGCCACAGTAAACTTATGTATTATTCGGTAATACCTCACACCATTAACTAAATAGTTCTGCTTTTCTGCGCCCAAATCGCATATCAAACTAACTCTTTATTTAATAAAAAGAGAACCTACCATCTGTAGGCTAGTACATCAGTGACCAGTCAGACATTGACCATTCGCTGCCGGAAAGCGGCCGCAAAACGATCTCTTTGCCGCTATCTGATGGTTGAAACCACGGCAGCGCATTCACCCCTAGGCCAACAGAAAATTACGTTGGCTAATCGTCCATCACCAGGTCAGCCAATAACCACAAACCCTGGTAGCGTTTAACCACTACTAGTCATACGGTTCCACTCTTTCATAAAACAAGCAGGCAACCGATCTATTTCGATACTCAGACTTTCGCTCGAAAAGCCCTGTTATAATTCCTATCCTCTGGGATTACCTCGCCGGCGCACCCACCGTTACAATCCTGGATGCTGTTTAGGCTGGTATGTTTGCAAGGGCTAGACTTTCCGGCCCTTTTCACCTAGTAAGTGCGCTTATGAGTAAGGCTCATATACGCACGATTAATAAATCCAGTGTTGTCTCCAAACGTCGCATCGAAATCAGCTGTCGGTCTCGCCGCGTAAACCTCTTCCAACGACTTCCTTTCATCTATTAAGACCACCATTCGATCTCGGACGGTAGAAAGCATTTCAACATAGGCTGAGAGCGTCTTATAGTCAGCAACCGGTCCATGCCCTGGGATAACCACGGTATCTTTGTCTATATTTGACAGCGTTTTTTCACAGAACCGAATAATCCCATCCAAGTCTCCACCATTGCCTGCATCGATGAATGGATAGCCCGCATTGTTGAACACGTCACCTAAGTGAACAGCATTAGAACCGCGGAAAATCACCGCTGTATCACCTGTCGTATGGGCAGGACCGAAGTGCATCAGTTCAATAGTCTGGCCATTTAAGTGAAACTGCATATCGTCATCAAATGTTATGTCTGGCCAAGCAGTCTCGGGGTATGCTTCCTGCTCATACGCCGTCACCACCAAATTGATCACATGATCTGTTTTCATCATTTCACGTGAATTCTCATGGGCGATCAGCCAGGTGCCTGCTGGACCGAGTGCCACATTGCCTTCTGCGTGATCGAAGTGCCAATGGGTGGTTACCGCAAAATCAATGCCATCGCCCCCCAGTTCACCTATGGCTTTTCTAATCCGCGGCATCACAACAGGGAACTGGTCGTCAACAATGAACACACCATCTGCGCCAATGTTGACCGCAATATTCCCACCCAGGCCAAACAACACATAAAGATCATCGGTAATCTTCTGGGTTTTGATGTCCATATTTACGTCCCAGTCAAACTCCGACATAAGCGTATCAAGGTCCCTGTTCTCTGGCAGGGGAGGACCATCGTGAGCCCAGCAGCTCAGCGAGAAAAAAAGTGTAATGAACGCAATAAACGATACAGCGCGTATGTTTCTCATAGCATTACTCCAGAAGTTTTCATTTTTATTGGATAGCTTCATATAAATATGGCAACGAAATATCCATTCGATAGTCCACTGTCGAATGGTTATCCGGGAATTCTTCATACCGATGGTCGATGCCTAGCAACTGGAGCTTCCTGTTAAGTTGTCTGGCACCATACACCAGGTTGTACTGGTCCCTTGAGCCACAGTCTATAAATAACCCTTTCAGGCTTTTTAGATTCTGTTGGGCCTCCGTATGATCAACCATCCTAACAGGGTCCCAGGCAAGCCAGTTGATCCAACGCTCCTCAATCATTTCACAGGTGTCGGTAGTCACTGGCAGTCGAACGCCATAGGGCGAGTCAGGGTCGGGGTCATAACTTGCCGCCATGGCAAGCATCATCAGGTGATGAAACTCTGAGCCCTGGACCTTCTTAGCACTGTGGATTTTCTCAATGTAGGCACGAATGTTGTAATCAACATTCGAAAGTGCACTAAGGACGCCCGGAAAATCTCCCCGGTAACATAGCTCAAAGTCCAGGTCTCCGGAATGACAGGCAATGGCAGCCCAGGTGTCTGCACGACGCAGTCCATGAACCAACGATCCATAGCCACCGGAAGATTTTCCGAAGATAGCCCGGTGGTCACGGCCCTGCCTGATTCTAAATCGGTTCTCTAGTACCGGAACCATTTCATCGCACAGGAAATCCTCCCAGTTACCCATTGCTGCTGAGTTAATGTACTGGTTGCCGCCAAGGGTCGTAAAACAGTCGGGGAACGCCACGATAACCGGGCCCATCGCACCACTGGCAATCAGCCTGTCCACTTGTTGAGGTACGTTTTCCTGAAACGCTTTCCATCCCACATGGCCAAAGCCGCTACCAGTGAACCCGACAATATCGACCATCAGCGGGTAGTCCTCTGTCGTTTGGTCATAACCTTCCGGCAGATATACCGCGACGCTACGGTCTGTTGGGTCTCCCAACAGGTTGTTTTTCAGCGCTTCAGAATGAACCTCAATGACCTCAATTCTGCCTTTGGGTCTGGCAAAGGGATGCGTTGGCAATTTTTACTCCTTAATCGAATCGTTGGTGTAGTGCATCGTGTACATCGGCAACCTGCTCAACAAGCTCTTCTACGGAACGCGCCCCAGCCTGAAAGATAGCAGTCATGTTGATGGCCATCCATTCAAAACCAAAGCCCTGGATTCGTTCTGCTGCGGCGAAGATTCTTTCCTTGTCTGCATAAAAACCCTTACCCGCATCATCACGTGGCGGTGTGTCCAGCATCATCTGGAATCCAATGCTACTAGCGTCACGACCGGCTGCTTCCGCATACTCCAGAATCTTTGATTTTGACGCAACAACCTGTTCATCACGCATCCGGGAGACCGCCAGCCAGCCATCACCCAGTTCACCAGTCCTTTTCATCGCGGCATCTGCAGACCCGCCAATCCAGATGGGTAAAGCCCCACCCTGGGGCGGTTTCGGTTCCATCGCAATCGCCTCAAACTGGTAGAAGTCACTGCTCGCACTAACACTTTCTTCAGACCAGTATCGTCGAAGCAAATTAATTGCTTCATCCATACGTCGACCGCGATTTCCGAACTCCTCCCCAAGGGCTTCGTATTCGGATTCCTGCCAGCCAACTCCGACACCGAGCCTGACCCGGCCACCTGACAGCGTGTCCAGCGTGCTGACCTGTTTTGCCGTTAGTGTGGGATTGCGCTGAGGCAATACCAGAACCTCGGTACCAAGACCGATACGGTCAGTTGCCGCGGCAATAAACGACAACATAACGATCGCTTCCATTATTGGCATCTGCGGTGGGTACATGGGCGCTGCACGTGTGTCAGTGGGATAACCCATCACCACATGGTCAAACATATCCAGTTGATCAAAGCCTATTTGCTCAACTGCCTGAGCCAACTTGATGATGCCCTCCGGGCCCCATCTGTAGCTCACCGAGGGAAACTCTACCGATAACTTCATTTGAACAATCCGGCCTGACTTAATCTTCTAGGGAACCTCTGATTAAGGTCTATTTTCGCCAGTACGGCGTCAGACCCGTACTCAGAAATTTGTTAACTTACAACATGTTAACAAATTTCCTCCGTGCGCCTCTTCCTTGCCCTGACAAAAATATCCTCTTAATCCGAGCTTCCCTAGCATACCAAACTCCCGATTTGATGATATTGTGACTTTCCATCCTCATAAAAGCCCCTAAAAAAGGACATCATTATGCTGAGCCTATCCATCCCCGAACACGTAGAACCCATCCGCCAAAAAGTCCTGCATTTTATCGAGCAGGAGATTTATCCGGTCGAGGCAGAGCTTCTGGCTGACAAGGTCAGCAGCCGACGCGGAAACCTCATGAAAGGCCTCATGCAGAAGGCTAAAGACCAGGGATTGTGGGCCCTGGGTCACCCGGAAGAAATCGGAGGCGGCGGTCTGCCTTTCATGGACTATGTGTTCGTCAATGAGGTCGTCGGTCGTTCAGAAATCGCCACAGTCGCCCTCGGCACTCATTCGCTGCAGGACTCGATCATGCTGCACCGATACGCAAATGATAAGTGGCGAAACAAATACCTGGAACCCCTGGTCGCCGGTGAAGTATTTCCAAGTTTTGGCATGACCGAGCCTGCCGTTGCAAGTTCAGACCCGACACAACTTCAAACCAGGGCAGAACTTGACGGTGATGAATGGGTGATAAATGGCCGGAAGTGGTTCACCTCTGGCGCTGGAAACGCTGCCTATACTACCGCTATGGTTCGAACAGAGTTTGATGTCCCTGACCACTCCGCTTTCTCGATGATAGTCGTGCCGACCGACACCCCTGGATATAACATTATTCGAGATGTAAAAGTCATGGGACAGGCAGATGGTCACTACGAGGTCGCCTATGACAACGTTCGCGTGCCCAAGGAGAACTTGCTGGGCCCACGCGGCCAGGGATTCAAGATAGCCCAGGACAGACTTGGCCCGGGAAGAATCTTCCACTGCATGCGGTGGCTCGGCCAAGCACAGCGGGCATTCGATCTCATGTGCGACCGGGCAAACAACCGTGTTGCCTTTGGCAAAAACCTTGGTGAACACCAGCAGATACAAAAGTTTATTTTCGACACTGCCGCTGAAATTCAGGCATCAAGGCTCCTCACCCTGCATGCTGCACAAAAAATAGATCAAGGTGACGAAGCCAGGATCGAGATTGGTTTGATCAAGGTGTTCGGCGCAAAAATGCTACACAACTCCATTGACCGCGCGATACAGGTTCACGGCGCACTGGGCGTAACGGAAGATACACCACTTGAGCGCATGTATCGGCATGCCCGATATGCCCGAATTTACGACGGCGCTGATGAGGTCCATGTTATGACCACTGCCAGGCGTATTCTCCGTGTCTATAACGACGGTGCAAAATTCGACTTCGGTCTGCGGTAGGAATACACATGTCAGAGGCATCAGCAGCCAGGTTTTATTTCTCTTTCCGTTGGCCTTTCGCAGCCATTGCATTCTATCGACTGCGACGTTCTCCGCTGTTCAAGGACGTGAAGTTCGAACTTATCCCTCTATGGCCAGAGAATATCTTTGGCGGGCATATGGAGAATCCAGCGGATAGCCTGTTTAAGGTGGCATATATTTTTTCAGACGCCGCACCGCACGGCAGGCAGAGGAAGCTGGCCTGCCCTCTATACAATTTAAAGCAAGCGCTGAACAATTTAAGCTACCTGCAGGCATGGATTACAGCAAAGAGAAAGTCGGGCTGAAGATGCCGGAAGAGCCGTGGGGGATTACCCATTTAGCCTTTCTTTATGCGCAGGTAAAAGGCAAAGGCTGGGCATTTGCTGATGCGGTTTTTTGGGGGAATGACCGCCTGCCTTTCCTGCACAAGGCGATCACCAACTCAGAAGTGCTCTCCGTGACTAGCGAGGGCAGTTTGCGGGAAGTTCAGACCTCGCGGTGTTAACGACAATAACTTGCGCGTCACTAACACCGCTGAATCTTGATCAACGAGCGACTTCGGCTAGAGATCCAATGGACGGTAATACTCCCTGCCCTGGCTGACGTAATCCCCCATTAACTGCATAAAGGTTTCACCGGCAGATCCTTCCTCTGTCAGGGTCAGGTTCTGGCGAATAAAGTTAACGCTGTCGGGATTCAACTCCCGGGCCATCTGCCAATAGACTTCGGCCTTTTCTTTTTGTCCGTGTACTCGAAACAGGTTCGCAAGACGAAAAGCAGCGTCTGCTTTCAGCTGATCAAAACTGTGACCCCGAATATTGCCGGTCACCGCCTCTGCGGACTGAACAAACTCGCTATCGGCGCCTTTCGTCACCCAGTCCTTCAAGGCGGGCGTGTAAACGTCGTTACCAAAAGTAACAGCCTGCTCACCTTCTCCTATCGCATGGGTCTTGGAATAGGTGCCCTCGTCAATCCGAACAATCCTGCCCTCTTCATCGATCCAGGCAGATGAGGGAACGTTCACAAAGTTAAACGCACTACTGATAATGTGGTCTACATCCACGACCTGGATATAGGTTGGATTGGCCGCATCAAAAATTGGCCCGGCTGCCGCTTCACCGCCGATGTCCTCGGCCGCACAGATAATAACAAAATTGGGATCGTTGATTTCTTCATAGACTTGTTGCCACACGGGCACATCAAGAAAGCATCCTCACCACGATGACCAGGTCACGATCAACGCTTTTTTACCTTTAAGGTCTGCCATCCTGACCACATTGCCTTTCCGATCCGTGACTTCGAACTCCGGCGCCATGGCATCGTCCATCATGTTTCGTCGTTTCGCAGGTATCTCGGCAAAACTCCACACACCGGCTTCACGATCATCCACACAGGGCTGCTCCAGCAGGTCAGCAAACGCCGTCAAATCAAACCACTGTTCACCCTCAACCGTCGGTAACAGCTCGTCATTCAGCGGAATGCACATGTCTGCGTAACAGGCGCCGTCTGGTTTCAGCTCAAACCCGTTGATGCGACCAAGGTCTTCCGGCTTAATCAATAAATTGTCGCCGCCGCCTGTTTCAGAAAGGGTAATAGTCCTGCCCTGATACAGTACAGTGGCACTACCGTTTGGATGTATCGGTGTTTCTTGAAACGGGTGTCGAAGCTCCGGGTATGCCATAAAGGCTTCAGCCATGTGCGTGCTCCTTATCCAGAATTGAAGGGTGTTGAATTAAACGTATGAACCCCATATTACGTTACTTTGAAAGCTTTGACTCAAACTCAACCATAAAAACACAGGTAGGCAGTATCAACAGGAACCTGTAGCTGGAACTTACTATCACCTGGCACATGAAACTCAGCGCCCTCTCTAAATGAGTGCCAATCGCTGTTCCCAGCCAACTTGACGTTCAATTCACCCACCACCACCCGCATCAGTTCCGGTGCATCTGTGCCAAATTCATATTCGCCCTTCGCCATAACGCCTACAGTGACTGGCTTGTCATGGCCCTGCAATGCCAGAGACTGAACATTACCTTTGAAGTATTCGTTGTGCGTGATCATGGGTTGAACTCCTGTTCGGTTTGATCGCCACCAAACTCAGATCGCGAGTTGGCAAATATCCTTATTAGAGGATTTTCTCACGCCCAACAGGTCAACACCAATCATCAATATCATGCCGAGATTGCTTGCTGATAAAAAAATCGAGCTCATCTGACCTCGCTTTTTGTTAGCTCGATTTCTTTTCGAATTCAGGACAACAGCTTCTTCACTCCGACACTGATTTTCCGCACACCGACTGCTGTACCCTGAATAATCATTAAGAAAGTCACCTGAAGTTGCTCCACCACCGTCGCTGCACCTACCTGATCCATGCGAGTCTGGAAGCTGCGCAACGTCGGGTTTTCATCCGCCAGTTGCTTTACCCGGGATGAACCGCGGCCCAACATGTAAAGAGCCCCCGCCAAAAAGAGGACACCCGGAAGAATTGGTACTATCAAACCCACAACACCCATCACCAGGAATATAATGCCCAGAGTCAGGTAAAAGAGTTTTTCTGCGCCACTAACCATTGTTTTTATCTCATCTGATTACTTGGTCATAAGAGTGCAGAATCCGTGCCAAATGCCCAGGAACCTCATATACCATTGATATTTATAGTATTATTTTTAACTTTCGCGAGGACCGTGAAAGCCTGATAACTAAAAGCGCGACAATGTGGTGAGAAATACCAACACTCGACACAAACCCCGGTCCGGAAACCGGGATCTGCAATCCAATTAATCACATGTCAAGATTAACCATCCAGAGATGCAAAGTTCTTACCTTCGCTCACCAACTTCTTAAGCAGGTCAGAAGGTTTCCAGACTTCGTCACCGGTTTCCTCGAAAAACCGTTCCATATCTGCCAACACATTATCCAGCCCCTGTGTATCGGCGAACCACATCGGGCCACCCACATAAGTCGGAAATCCATATCCGTTGACGTAGACAGTATCGATGTCGCCTGCCCGCAGGGCATGGCCCTCTTCCAGCAACTTTGCCCCTATGTTCACCAGAGGATACATACAGCGCTTCAAAATCTCGTCGTCAGAAAAGTCTCGACGGGTATACCCTAGATCTTCTGATACTTTCGCGATGACTGCATCCGCTTCAGGATCAGGACGCGGTGTTCGGTCGCCTTCTGCATACTGGTAGTAGCCTTTGCCGTTCTTCTGGCCGTAGCGACCTAATTCGCATAGTTCATCCGGAATTCTGGCGGTCACTTCGTTGGAGCCCCCCATCATTTTTCGGGCGCGCCATCCCAGGTCCAGGCCAACCATATCGTTCATTGTAAATGGGCCCATGGCCAGACCAAAATCAAAGATCACCTTGTCCACCTGTGCCGGAGTTGCACCTTCCAGGATCATCAAAGCTGCCTGACGTGTGTATCCGCCCAGCATCCTGTTACCGATGAAGCCAGGGCAGTTTCCTGCCATCACTGAGACTTTTCCTAACCGCTTTCCAAGTGCCATAGCCGTACCAAGCACTACCGGCGATGAATCCTTTCCACGAACAACTTCCAGGAGTCGCATGACGTTTGCGGGGCTAAAGAAATGCATTCCGCACACAAATTCGGGTCTGTCCGTCACCCCGGCAATCGCGTCTACATCAAGCCCTGAAGTGTTTGTTGCAAGCAGAGCGCCCTGCTTCATCACTTTGTCTAGCCGCGCGAATATTTGTTTCTTCAAGTCGAGGTTTTCATAAACAGCCTCAACAACGATATCTCCGTCACCGAGGTCATCAAAATTCTCAGTAGGAATAATCAGCGACATCCGCTTATCCATTTCTTCCTGGGTCAGCCTTCCCTTGGAGACAGTCCGCGCGTAGTTGCTCTCGATCACATTTATGCCACGGGCAAGATTCTCAGGCTCGTTGTCATGAACCCGCACGGGTATACCAGCGTTGGCAAAACACATGGCAATACCGCCACCCATTGTGCCAGCACCAATGACAGAGCCTTTGTTAATGTCCAGCAACGGAACATCTTTAGGCAGACCCGGGATCTTGTTCGCCGCCCGTTCAGCAAAGAAAATGTGGATCAGTGCTTCACGCTGTGGATCAGACATACATTCCGCAAACCTGGCGCGTTCCACGGCCATACCCTCGTCAAAGCTTTCAGCATTCACTGCAGCTTCAATACATTGAAGAATCTGCGCTGGCGCAAACTGTCCGCGGTGAGTCTTATCCAGGTTGGCAGCGAATTTTTCGAACAGTGTCGTATTGCCCCGATCAGCTGAGACCTTGTCTTCGAGGTCGCGAATCTTTCGTGTCGCTGCACCAGCACCAATGATTTCCTGGGCATAGGCAATTGCGTCATCAACGATGTCACCGCTGGCAACCCGGTCGACGATACCCATGGTTAACGCATCAGGCGCCATTATTGGGTTGCCGGAAACAATTGCCTGGACAGCCGCTTCTGCGCCAATAAGTCTCGGTAATCGCTGAGTACCACCAGCGCCAGGGAGTAACCCCAGTTTCACTTCCGGCAAACCAACAGGAGCAGTCGCTGCGGCAATTCTGTAATCACAGCAAAGCGCAACTTCGAGCCCACCGCCAAATGCCGTTCCGTTGATGGCGGCTATGATTGGTTTGGTGCTGCCTTCCATCTTGTCCAGAGCCTCACCCAGGCCCACACCCTCGGTTGCAGCAGCGCCAAACTCGCTGATGTCAGCGCCGGCAATAAACGCTCTGTGCATTCCCGTCAAAACAATAGCCTCGATGGCATCATCAGCCAGGGCGCTGCTTACGCCGTCAAAGAGCCCCTGCCGGACACCCGATGACAACGGGTTTACGGGTGGATTATCGATACTGAGGAGTGCGATGTTGCCACGAGCTTCGTAATGGACAGTGCCTTTCATTGGATCTTCTCTCATTCAAATCGCGCGAGTATATCCCAGTTGGCCAGAGAGTACTTAGTCCGGATTTATACCGCCTGTATATCGGTGATAGAAGACTTTGGTCAATTTGGTACTATTGGCCTCCCAAAAGTCCTCAGTAACTCAAGTGGCCGATAAAACTCCAGACCTGGCACCTCCAGAAAAGATACTTCCGGCGCTAATCCACCACTATTCGCTGGAAAACCCGGCTGGCTCTGTTTCAGATACCGCCCGCTTGATTGACCTGTTGCCGAAACTCCCTTCACTTTCAGCCGAAGATCACCTTGATACACTCGCAGCTCAACTGAAGATCCAGGAGCCCGGCGGCGTATTCTCGAAAGATGATATGGCGGTGATTGCTTTCGTTGATGAGGCCGTGACCGAGGTCCTTGCCCGGACTGACCTCGACTTCAAGGTCGAATCCTTTATCCGGAACATTGCTCCGCGGGTTGCTGCACTTGGACTCACGAAAGATATTCACGCGGTCACAGACCCGAACGAACTGTTCGATCTAATGGACCTGATCATTGAAGAATGCATCGGATGGAGTGAGGATCTGGGTTTCCTCGGGCATCAGTTTATGGAAAAAGTCAGCGAAACCATATCTGGCTATTCAAGTAGTCGTCTTTCAACAGCGCAATGCATCAAGGAATTAAAGGCCGTCTTCAAAAAGGAAGCGCCGCTGTTCAAGCGGCTTGAGAAGAGACTCTGCGAGCGCGAACTGAACGTACTTTCCGGCAAGAAAGGTGAGTTCATCAGCGCTGAGGCCCTGAACAAGGCGATGACTGGCAATCAACTGCCACTGTTCATTATCTTTATGCTGCAGGGACCCTGGTACGAATTCCTGCAGGATGTCTACATTCATTTTGGCGGTGACAAGTCCAAAGAATGGCAGAATATTCTCAAACTGACCGATGCCATCATGTGGTCATTACAGCCGGGGAAAGACAGTACGAAACGATCTGAACTGACTCAAAGTGTTCCTGCCCACATCAAGTCATTCTGCAAGAAAGCTAACTTTGACACTAAACTCGTCATCTCTGCGCTTGCCGACCTGGAGGCAGAGTACGAATCAATTAACGCCGGCGATCCGTCCGAAGGCTGCGATTTCGACTTGCTGGAAACAGACAATTCCATGGCTGCAGTATTACAGGAAGCATCAAGAAAGACAGTCGACGAAATAAAGAAAATTCCGCTTGGCCAATGGTTCCTGTATGACGACCCCGCTGAACCGGAAGAAAAAGTCGCGCGGATAAAACTCATACTGAATTGGACAGAAACAGAACAGCTTTTATTGACCAACCACAACCGCCGAAAAGTAGTGCACATGTCTTACGGCGAAATGATGAATCACCTCAATTCCAGCGTACTCAGAAAACTGAACCCAATGAAGTCCGCCGCCGAAACATTCAAAGCTCACCTGTTCGCTGTATTGAAAGCCGTCAGCAACCAGAACAAGAAAGAGAAACAGATAGAAGTTCAACATGAACGCCGCGCTGTATCACAGGAGTATTCGCACCAGCGAAAAGAAGACCTTGAGAAAGAGCTGGTGCTGCTGGGGCAGCAGGCAGAGAAAAAGAAAAACCGCGCGATGATTTTGCGCCACAAGATCCAGAAGAAATACGATGCCGCAGCAGCAACCGTAAGCTCCCTGAAACCGGATGCCTGGGTAACGCTTTCCATCATGGAAGGCGTCCAGACGCCCTGCAAACTGGTGGCAATCATCGCATCCAACCAGACCTACATATTCGCGAACAGGGCTGGACTAAAGGTCGGGGAGTACACCGCAAGTCAGCTGGCACACATGATCGTCACGGAAAACAGCGAGATCCTGGATACCGGAGCAGAGTTTGAAAGCGCACTGGCAACCATTGTCTCAGGGCTACGAGAGGACAAATCCAAGAGCTACGAAGAGCTGACCGGTGACTCATCGTAGCGTTACGATCATTTAGGAATTCCCTAACCACATCACCAATCTACAGGCATCTTCTTGATTACCGACAATATTACGTTCGATAAACTTCTGTCTGATATAGACCTGCAGATCGAAGTGTTAAACGCTATCGCTGCAGACAATCCGATTCTCAATGAACAACTGCGTCTGTTGCTCGAATCTCGCGAGATGCTGGTCTTACAGGAGATGGAAATGCACAGACTAGAGGATTTGATAGACCAGGATGAACTGGGCGACCATACCGCCATAATCGATCAGCAAGCTGATGAAGCCTGAGTTTTGGCCTTTTGAAAGGAATGACACTGAGGCTGTCACCACCCTTCTTAGGGCAGTCCTGCCTGATGAACAGCCCCACAATGAACCGAGCGCTGTTTTAGAGCTCAAACCGTGAACGGACGATTTATGTTTTGTCGCAACCATGGACAGCACCATAGGTGGATTCGTTATGGGCGGTTTTGATGGTCATAGGGGGTGGTTATACCAACCCGACCGATCACCTGCGCAAGCCAGGTTGTGAGAAATTGAACCTACAGGTTCGAGATGGCAATGCCTCGGCCGAGTGGTTCTACGAATCGCCTGGGTTCATACCTGGGTTCATAAAGGAACCACGGACCAGTATGGGGAAGCTGCTCGTCTAGCGGTTCTTTTCAAGAGAGACAGGGTTCCCAACATTAAAAACCCCAGCGTCATACCGGGCACCAGCGCGTCGTTCCACATCCGGCGGAAAAACCCGTCTTTTCTCTGTAAAGTACCGCGCCCGGAAATCGCCGTCAGTTGCCTTATTGTACGTCGCGTACAATGCCCTGCGGGATACAGCACTGAAGTTTGCCGCTGAGCGGTGCGGAACATAGGAATCGAAAAGTACAAGATCACCCGGAGCGGTTTCAGCGTGCACCCACCTAAAGCCCGCAACCGCATTATCGGACAGGGTAAGGTCTTCATTCATGTCGAGCAAATCATCCAGCCTCGATGTTGTTGCAATTTCCAGGCAACCATTGTCTGTTGTTCCCTGGTCAATGCTCAACATCATGGTGACATGAAATCGTTGCCCGAAGGCGGTAAACGCTGGTGCATCCTGGTGGGCAGAAAAACCCTGCCCTCCGGGGAGTTTGAAGTTTATTTTCTCCTTGAACAGCGCCGCGCGTTCGTTAATCAGCAGAGATAACAGATTCAGGTTTGCATTCCCCTGCAACAGCTCTGCGTAAACGGGTTCATATTGCAGAAAATTTTCGATTCGGCACAGGGTACGGGCATCGCCGTCAGCCCCTTCAAAGTATTTCATCCACTTGCCAGCCACTTCCGGCCTTGCCTGTAAGTCATCGGTAGCTGATGTGATCGAAACCATTTCATCTTCACTGTACCAGCCTTTTATGTGAAGCCAGCCAAAGCGGTCCCAGTGATCCAGTTGCGCCTCAGAAATTGGCTCCCGGCAATGACGCGCCAACATCGCGCGATAATATTCGAGGTTCGGCCTGTCCGCTTGCGGCTCCTTTGCGGCCTCATCCCATGCACGCAGGCGCAATGCGTCCCTGAAGCCCGGACTGGCTTTGAAGGCGGATAAGGCTTCATCACTCATTGGACCGCCCTGGTAATCCAGCGTCTTCCGGCTTGCCGGAGATAACTTCGCGACGTATCCCAGGGTAGTCACTGCCAGGTAGCGTTTCGCATCTACATGGGCACCTACCAGCGCGGAGATTTCTGGCTGCAAACCGATGGCGACCAAATACTCTGCGCCCAACCTGTCGTGGTCCCGGGCACCCAGGCCTTCCATCTGCAACGCCTCTGGATTGCACCAGTGACCAACGTCATGAAGCAGCGCCGCAAGTACCATGTGTTCACCAGCACCCGCCTTAATTGCGAGACCCGCAGCCTGTAACCCGTGTTCGAGCTGGCTTACAGGCTCGCCGACATAACCCACTTCTGAAAGGTTCTCGAGGGACTTCAACAGCTTAGTAATGCTCATGCAGGTATTTTACACATCCCACAGCCATCAACGATGAGTTCCGGCGTTAACGCTGGATCATTCTCCTTTCGGTCACACTGGAACGGAGGTATCCTGCCGTTCGCCTTAAAAAACCTGCCCGGAAGCCGAGCGCCATGAGTCAACCAATTGATCAGTTCCTGGGGGTACAGAATGTTCCTGGCGTTGTTGCACTGGGGACGACAGCTGGTGCGGTCTGCTTAACACCTATTTCCGGGGTGACCCGATCCAGACCCTTCCCTTGTATGATCAGGCCTGTCTGGACACCCTGAACGGATTTGAACGTCGCTTCTATGAACTTGTCAGCTAGCGCAGGCGCTCGACCCAGAAACGTGTACCACCGGCCACACCTATCGGCATTAATATCAGGTTCACGACAGGCACCGTTAACAGCAGATAGGCAGGTAATCCGAACATCAAGGCATCAAATCGCCTTGCTCTCATACGTGATTGCAACTCTCTAAAGGAAACATCGTTGTTGTCCGCTGCGTAGTCTGCGTACTGGATAGACATCATCCAGGCCCCGAACAAAACCCAAAGAAACGGCGCGACCGTGTTGATAACCGGAATAATGGTGATCAACAGCAAACCCAGCAACCTTGGTAATATATAGCGTAATTTTCCCAGTTCCCTTGCAACCGAGCGCGGCAGGATTAACCAGGGAGATACTGTCGATACCGGCGCAGAGCCCGTCAGTGCCTGTTCCACTTTGATCGACAGGATTGCATTAAAAGGCGAGGCAATGATGTTCGCCACAAACGTAAAAACAAAAAGAATCAGTACCAGCAGTACGATCAGCGAAATGCCCCAGACCAGCCAGTAAAGTGCGGACATCCAGTCAGGAAACCAGGCCACGATTATGGCAACCCAGTCGTCGAAATGGGAATAGGACAACACCACCAACAACGTCAGCACCACAGCATTAATAAGACACGGAACAATGAAATATCGCCGCAGCCCGGGACGGCGGATTAGCTGGAAACCATCAAGGAAACATTCTAGACCAGTCATCGTATTTGTAGGTAATAATCCCTGATGGGCAGGCTGTATGGGTGATCACGAAGCCCCTCAACCGGGCTTTCATCGATACCCTTAAAACTTTTGTCCTGGTCGTACCGGATGGAGTGGGTCACTGAATGATTGCTTAACGCGACCAATTGCTTGTTAATGTTCAAACGAACCATGCCTAAACCCCGGATTCAACTGCTATCGGATGCCTTCCCAGGCGTTAAGCCTTGGCAACTCTCCATTGTCCACCAGGGATGAGTTGTTATCAAAATGCTTTACGGTTCTTTTCTCCAGATCGTATTTAGGCCAACCGGGTTCATCGCCCTGAATGAAGCTGGTCCAGACACCATGCATCTCATCCGAAACAGCCTGGGGCAACTCACCCTCGCCGATAAAGGCGTCAACGCCGGAGGACGTCAGCGTATTGAAAACAAAGGGTATTTCGAGCGCATGAGTCGCTTTTAGATGGGCGTTTCTGGACTCCCAGTCAAACTGGTACATCCAGGTGTCTGCACCCCTCGCTACCCGATCTTCCGCAAGACGAATCGCCGGAATCTTGAAGGTGAAATCGGTGCCTAGCTCAATCGCGAGTTCAGTTTCTGTGGCGCCGGGCAGCATCTCCCGGTACGCCTCGACCAGTGATTCTCTGCCGTAGGCCTTGGCCTGGTATCGCAGTTTTTCCGATGACATTTTCTCCGTCACAAAAAGCGTATTTTCATCCTTGTTGGTTCCAATCAGCACGGGAACAGTCGCGCCTACACCCGCCCGGATGGATTCGCGAAGTGGCATTGGCAGCACTTCATTTTGTTCGACCGGATAAAATGCCTGCACACCATTACCTATGTTCATCTGGTTATAGCGCACATCCACCCGAGCTTGTGCCTCAAGGATGTCCAGCACACTTGCCGACTTCAGCTCATCAATAGATTCGACACCAAGCTCGTCCATCAACAAATCTGCAACCACCTTCCCGACGT
>LWDU01032300.1_pt1 | contig 15914 bp, 7 predicted proteins | sample 727161 | NCBI WGS metagenome assembly LWDU01 (sample SAMN04566230, study PRJNA314399) | hydrothermal vent metagenome | isolation source: deep sea hydrothermal plume seawater | place: Mexico: Gulf of California, Guaymas Basin | collected 2004-07-11 | reverse complement strand
ATGACAAATCATATCTTGCAGTACTGAAATTTTCTAAGGAATTTACCCGGGAGCAACTTGAAGAAGCTATGACATTACTTCGAGGTAAGGTCTTCAATGTACCTCCTGAGATTTCAGCGGTCAAGGTTCAAGTTCGAACCAGAAAAATTTCTAAATTCAAAATCTTGGATATAGACGACAAGTTGGTGCTAACTCACATTCAATGTGAAGCAGGTACCTATGTTAGAACAATGGCGCGTGATCTTGGCCTTCTTCTCGATATGCCGGTCGAATTAAAAGAATTACGTCGACCAAGTTCTGGTAAATTCACCCTAGCTCAATCTGTCACAATGCAACAATTGGTCGATGCACATTGGTTATGGAAAACCAAACACGATGAAAGTGGCATGAGAAAAATCCTCCACCCCCTTGAATCTATGTTAGCTGATTTACCGGTAATCGTAGTAAAGGATGGAGCAGCTGCGGCATTATCTCATGGCGCACCCTTGATGCGCCCAGGTATTGTCAGTATTCCCGATGGTTTAGGCAAAGGATCTGAAGTGCTAATCACTACCATAAAGGGAGAAGCGGTTGCACTAGCAAATCTCTCTGAACCTTGCAAGGTTATCCCATCGATGACCAAAGGTCAAGTGGCTCAAGCACATACCGTCCTAATGCGAGAAGATACTTATCCTCGCAGTTGGAAGAAGTAAGGCGAATCACGCCTCGATGTACTCTTCGTAAACCCATTCTTCGGTTTCAATTCGTATTTTTAATTCACTCATAGTCTATTCCACACTACTCCGCACCACAAGTGGTGAGAGGCCCCCACGGCCTACTCGAAGTATCCTTTTCTGACTCGTCCAGCATATGAAGGTTGACCAGTATTTTGCGATTATGTGACAAATGGTCTGCGCTGGGAGGCTTCATTCAATCTTCTTGATCTTAGCCGGTGCAAACAGTCCGAAAATTGTAAGAATCAACAATAAGACAGCACCTGCGCCTAGTAAAAGAGTGGTTTGAGAAACTTGGAAAGACGATGTACCATCGCTGATAACAGGTTCTTGAACAGCTTCACCAATCGCAATGACAATCGAATCCTGATTATTATCCTCGTTGGATTCATCGATTTGAGTTCCACGGTCGACGATAGCCTCCAACAATACCGATGAATCGTCGACCGGCGCTTGCCAGTCGCAAATTACAGAACCTAACTCGCCTGGCATCAATACCGGTATTGTGCCGGTGCTGATGGTTTGATCATCAGCGAGACAGCGGACGGTGATCATTGTAGCAGAGACTTGTCCAGAATTTCGGACCATCACCTTGATATCGATGATATCTCCTGCAAATACCAGTTCAGTCATTACCCGGATTTCTTCTATAGAAAGGTCGGGTAGAGCCCTAATCTCAAGGTCAAGTATACGCTCATCACAGGATGTTTCATCACAAGCGGTTACCAAAACCGATGTGAATCCAGGGGTCGGGCCGTCGACAATTATCAAACGGTTGACCATATCGATAGTTGCCCAAGAGCGATTTGTTGTGATTACCAGATCATTATCTATCGTATCTTGGTCACTTACTGTGAATGGGATTTCTTTGGTTATTCCCAATTCTACTGGTACTATTGGTGGAAATTCGGCTAATTGTGGCGAATCATCCACATTTGCAACGGTGAAGGTTGATATTTCCGACCAAGAATTACCTGATGAATCGACTACAGTAGTCGTAACATGGGCTACACCACTAGCACCGGGGATCAGTCGGACTCTGATTTGCCCTTGGGTTAAATCTACTTCTATAACATCAGGTGCGTCGTTTTGGAAGGTAATTTCCAATTCATCGGCATCGTCTCTATCATCGCTACATCGAGCAACTAATGGGAGAATTAAGCCACTTCCATCCTCTTCCATCTCAAAACTGCCAATCTTTTGACAAACTGGATTTTCATCATATACGATCGAGAATCCACCAACTACGTTCAAATTATTCACTCGAAGACTGAGATTATTTGCGGGACCGGTTGAATTCCAAGTGAAGAATGATTTGACCATAATTTCTAATTCTAATGATTCTGGACTCATTAAATGTCCGATTGGAAAGGTCAAATCAAATGCTCCGAGTGTTGAAAAATCCACATTGCTAACCGTTTGCCCATTGACCTGAATCGTCCAAGCCGATCGCTCCAAATCAAGTCCTAATATAGCGCCATTCAAATTACCATCGATATGGATGCTCGGGTCGTTAATATCGACCCATACTCGGGTCAAACAGGTTGAGCTGAATGAAATTTTTAAAACCAAATCACCACTAATTATTGGAATCATGCCATTAGATATGCTACTCCACGAATCTTGGTCATCTAGATACTCGATAATTAGGGTGGAGTTTTCAACCGTGTGATCTACATGAATTCGACCCCAAGATTGACCTGAAGGTTTTGCCAGAGATTGTGTCGTCCAAATACCACCTTCGGACTCAAGTCCGCAAGGAGCAATTGAAACGGAGTCATATGTGCCTTCACTCAGGTTCATGTCGATGATTGGCCATTGGTCAACGGTATTTGTCGATACACCGATTGCTCTCTCGGTACCTGACCAAGGGGTTTCCATCTCAATCCTAAGTCCGACCGCATCAACCTGAAGTTGGGAATCATCGGTTCCACCGATTGAAACATAGTCGAGATTTATCTCAAGATTTGATAATTCATTCCAAGTCCAACCATCGGTATCATTTATTTCCAAACTCCAACCACTATTCATGTAGAATAATCCGGATTGGGTATTTCCCCAAGTTTTTACCAAGTCATGGATGCCATTGTTGATCACAGAAATTCGAACTTTATCTTGTTGTAAAGCATCTGGGACATCAAAGTGAATCATCAGGTCAACACTAATGATCGTCCTGGAGAGATATGGACTCAAATCGAAAGTATTCAAGGTAATATCAGGACCAGTCGACCAAGTATATGCACCATCAGGATAGCCAATACTCGCATTGGAATCGGTGCTGGTAGCGCTTGCCCAAACAGTAGACGATTCAATATTCTGTGGCAAATCTATGCCCAAGGTCATGTGGCTATCACTAATCATGCCCGAAATATATTGTCCATCATTAGCAGCTTGTTCAGATGTAAAGGAATTATGTAATTTGAATTCCCAATCAGCAGGGGTATTCATATCGCCTGCGGGGAATAAATCTTCATCATGAACCGCATGGACACTTCTGCCGTCGACCAAGGAAATTGGCATTACCAAAATCAAGAGGATTAGCCATACTGCACGCTGCATATGGGGCCCTCCTGCGCCCAATACCTTCAAACAAGCGGTGAAAAGTGTCATGTATACAGATGGAATGAGATAAATACGGCTTGACGGTGGCCCAAATTACTCCGTGGCTGTGATGGTGTAGGGGTTAGCACGGTAGGTTGTGGTCCTGCCAGCCCGGGTTCAATTCCCGGTCACGGCCCTCTTTACGTTGATATTTGTACTCGAGCCGTGACCTAAGGCGAAATGTTAAGATGTATTCTTCGTGTTTTGATTACAAAACACTCACCTCCCGGTCGAGGCCCTCTTTACGTTGAGATCTGTTATGCTATCTTCGGATTGGCTCTGCGCGCTATCTTTCGAATTGTTTGGAATTAGTCGTTGATAACTTGTGGGTTTTTTCCTAGATCCCGGGTGATGTTTTTCTGATGAGATTCAATTGTTCCTCCACCAATCTCTAGCAGTTTAGCATCTCTCCAGAGTCTTTCGACCACATATTCCGAAACATATCCGTATCCACCCATCACTTGCATTGCAGCGTCAGCGATTTCTTTTGCAGCGGTTGTTGCAAATAATTTCACCCCGTCACTATCTAGTCGTTGGCCAACATTACCTAATCCCAAATTTGTAGCAGTATCGTAAATATATGCTCGCTCGATATTTCGCCCAAGATTCTCCGATGTAGCGCTGCATTTGTCCGAAATCTCGAATTCTTCGACCGAAGGCTTCCCTATCGGTTGCATATTTGTTCATTTCATGCAGGCAGCGTCGAGATATTCCCAATGCCATCGCTGCTAAGGTGAGGCGCTCTAATTCCAAATTGCGCATCATATGAATCATTGCATCTCCAACTCCACCGACTAGGTTTGCTTCAGGTATGACACAATTTTCGAAAACCAATTCAGCAGTATTAGAACCTCGCATACCGGTTTTGCCGATGATCTTCTGGCCAACTGAATATCCGGGCATTCCCTTTTCGACCAAAAAGGTCGAAATTTCAGTCTTTCCTCGATCGTTGATGCCAGTTTTTGCATAAACCCATACCACGTCAGCAGGAGTTCCTTCCTCGTCGATACAGCCGTTTGTTATCCACATTTTTCGGCCGTTAATTACCCAAGATCCATCTTCGCGCTGATTTGCAGTTGTTGAAAGACCCATGACGTCGGTTCCAACATCAGGCTCGCTAATCGCCATCGCTCCGACCCATTCTCCAGAACACACTAGCGGCAAAATGCGTTCTCTTTGAGAATCGTTGCCATTATGTTCTAAATTATTAACGAATAACATTGAATGGGCTAAATATGCTAATGTAAAACCTGGGTCGCTTGCAGATAATTCTTCGTGAACTATTACTGTAGCTATTGCATCGAGTCCAGCTCCACCGTAATCTTCACTAGCTGTTAAACCGAGTAAACCCATATCGCCCATGGCTCGGAATAGATCAAGATTAAATTTCTCATCCCTATCACATTCTAGAGCCTGTGGCTCGACTTGTTCTTTAACAAAGTCCCGAACCAATTCGCGTAGCATTGCGTGTTCTTCGCTAGGATTGGCGATGTCCATGAGTGGTACCCAACCAGTGCGGTGGTGAACCTGCTTATCTGTTCTCGGATTCATCGAGCAATTTTTCTTGCTCTTCTGCGCGGTATTGATTCTTGGCCGAGGGCAGGTCTTAATCTTGCGTTTGAAACCGCTCTGCGTACCTTTACATTGCGTTCTTGACGAGCAACTTTCTTTGCTCTTTGGCCTACGTGACGAAGATGGCCTGATTCTACTTGAGGTTCAGCGGGTAAATGTGTATCGATTCCAGCTCTGGCAAGAATATCCTCTGCCATTCCTCTGGGAGTGACAGTTGTTGCCTCTTCGACGATCCTCGAGGCCATATGCCTCAATGTATCTCCATTGTGAACAATTGGTTTATTCATGAAATCAACCATAACATGTTGTTGTACTTTCAATTGTTCTTCCATCAGTGAAACCAAGAAATTCTTAGTTAAGTCAACCTGCTCTCGCTCATCCATACGCATCCCATCCAACCCTCAGGGACTCAGGCGCAGTTATGAACTTTCGGAGCCACCCGCACCTCAATAAGGCGTTTTCACCAGTCCCCCATGCCGCGCGAATCGCGTTTAGCGAAATAGAATTGATAGCAAAACACGAAGTACAGAACCAAGCAATACGCCCAAGGTCAGGACTACCGCTTACTGCAGAAGTATGCTAAGGTAGTCCTGACCGGAGTCGAACCGGTGTCCCCGGGACCAAAACCCGAAATGATGGACCACTACACTACAGGACTATACCTCGCCCGAGACAGATTTAGTCATAGTCTTTTTCGGTCAGCACATCTCTGGTAGAATTGATGAATTCACTAAGGTTTATGCCTTGAGTTTCTTGGTAAAACCGGGCCATAGAGGCCATATCCCGCTTGTCTAAATACTTGACAAATTTGGATTCTGGAGTGATTTGGTCCTCATATTCCTCAAATAGCGCCAGCCATTCCGGAGCGAGAATTTTCATCGCATTCAATTCGTCTTGTTTTTTATTTGTAGTGTCATCGTGCGGTGTTAAATCACCGACGATAACCTCAGGAAGATCATGAATGATACACATCTCTAGCACTTTCAATTTATCAAGTTGCGGCGGGCAATGTTCCATCGCCAAAATTGCCATGCCCCAGGAATGAGCTGCTACACTTTCTGGCTGTTCAACACCTGCTCTTACCCAGCCAGTTCTTAGGACCTGTTTGAGTTCGAGTAATCGGCGCATATTTTATTGGTATTTTCTCATTTGTTTTAGCAAGTTCTGTTTTAGCCCAGTTTAGGGAACAGGCTATGTGGTTCATGGTATCCCTTCATCTCATGCGAGCGGTTATGTTGGTCGGGCTGCTTTTGCTTTCATCTTGGTCAAGTGTTCTCACAATTGTTGATGAAGAGGTTGACCTTTTTGCTGAGTTTTCACCAACTCCAACCAAATCATTACAGATAATAGACCAACCGGGAGCAACCGTCCTTCCAAATATGGCGTTTTTCACAAGCCAAGAGCAGGTGACTGTGATGGTGATTACGATGGTATTATCTGAATTACATCGTTTCCAAGAAATTCATGGTATATTGCCCGAACAGACTGAAGGCAATTTGGTTTTGACAAATCCAGAAGATTTGGATGGTGTTTTGCAGCACCGCTTGGTAACCATGCCCGGGGCATTGGTGGAGAAACTCCCTGGTGTTTATGGTGTCTTGGTCGTTCATGAAGATCCAGGGATTCCTGAGCGTTCTAGCTCTGAATTTGACCCTGAACCCGCAACTGTTGAATCGACCAAAATCCATAATTCAGATGTGGCTCAATCGTTGGGAATATCCGGGGCTGGAATTAAAGTAGCAATCGTCGATTCCGGAATTGATTTTGCTCATCCAGATTTGAACGGCACCCAGGCCAGAGTAAACGATACGAGTTCACCATGGGATGGCTGGCCGATCGCTTACGATGGTTTGTCGATGTCAGGATGGTTATCGAGCGCCAGTATTTTTTCGGGCTCAGGAAATTCATGGTACGCTGATACAACTTCGACCGATATAGATAATGATAGTGATAATTTAACCGATGTCGATGGCCTTAATGTAAGTGGAATTACTTCTCTTTCGGGAATTTTCCATCATGGTCTCCACCCCGATACCAATTTGGTTAGTCGAGTTGGTGCAGACGTGCCAATTTTAGTCGTCGATGATGTAGTAGCAGGCGTATATTCTACAGTTTATGCTGATTTGGATTTGGATGGAAATTTCGATGATGAGCAACCGATGCGAAGAGGTTCAGAAACCAGTGGTCTCGACACAACAGGTGATGGTTTATGGGACATCTCTGGCGGAATGATTTATTGGATTTCAGATGGTAATAACAGTCTTCCTTTCGCTCCCACTTATGCTACGCGGAATGGCTTATCAGACCGAATTGCTGGCAATGGAGATCTGGTCATGTTCATGCTCAATGAGGCTAGTGGTGCAGGAGGAAATCACGGTACTTTATGCGCTTCTGCGGTCGCGGCCCAAGGAGTGGTTAACAACGGCGCAGTAACTGGAATGGCGCCAAATGCAAGTTTGGTTGCTGTTGCAAATTACTACGCTGGAGGCTCTTCTTTTGAGGCTTGGAGATTCGTCGCAGAAGGTTATGATGGCATCCCAGATACTGGTGATGAGGCATCGATTGGCTCGTTTTCGTTTGGCTATTCTGGAGTCGTCGATGCTGGTACCGATGCATCATCGATGTACTTGGATTGGTTGACTAGAGTATATTCTACCAATACCACTTACTTGGTTGCCCTCGGAAATGGTGGCCATGGCTATGGAACTGTTGCAAGTCCGGGTGGCTCACCGGGAATCGTATCGGTTGGAGCAGCTTCTTCACGCGGTTCAGGTTCGGCTCAGTCATGGGGTGAAATCGCTTCTTGGACCGACCGGGGTCCAAATTCACAAGGCCGAATGGACCCTGATATCGTGGCGGTTGGTTGGTCGGCAACTGGCGATACTACACTAAATGAGATGACCGATGCGAATTCGGCTACTCGGTCTTGGTCTGGAACTTCTCTTGCCACACCGATTGCAGCAGGATTGATGGCTTTGGTTCACCAAGCTTGGTACGAAGAATTCGGCACCATGCCGAATTCACAAACCGTTCGTGATATCGTTATGTCGACCTCACAAGATTTGGGATACGACCCCAATACCCAAGGCGCAGGCTGGTTTGATGCCGGTCGTGCTGTTCAATCGATCAAAGGTATGAATGGAACATGGATGGTAAGTCCTGCTGCGGTGATGGCAGGTGATAACGAAGGAATACATCGTGAGGCAGGAATAAATTGGATGCTTCCTGGAGAAAATTCGACTCATCAAGTTACATTGATCAATCCATCGAATTCAACCATCAATATTAGCGCTCGGTCAACATCGATGGTTGCAGTATCCCACGAAGTTCACAATTTCGCGGTAAATACTTCAAATGGCTGGGATGGTTACCAAGCATCGCGTCCCGATTTCGCCTTCCCAGTAATTATGTTTGGAAATAATTCAACTAAAGGAATCGGCAATGAAACCATGCTTCGGGCCCGAGCGACTATGGCACCGGGTGGTTTTGATGGCAATGGAAATTATCAATCGGAAAACAGACCACATTTGACATTTTATCGCTGGAACGACACTGATGGTGATGGTATTTTTTGGAACGATAGCAATAACGACTCATTTGTTGCAGATGGTGAATGGGATTCAGGAGATCAATTCGTTGAATTAACCACCCATGCTTATGCCTCTCCACAAGTTGAGGTCAGGGTTGGAAACCCTTGGGATATCGATGCAGATGGAATTATTTTAGCAGGTTGGATGCAAAATGTTCGGACTTCAATAATTGACCCTGTGCCGATTGAAATAGATATTACTGGTTTTACTCATGATGATGATCCATGGATTATTTTGAATTCTATAAATACCACGATTGCGCCTCATATTTCAACCCCTATGACCTTTTCAGTCGAGGTTCCTTCCGATGCGATTCCCGGTTTGCACATGTCACAAATAATCCTCGATGATGGTAATTATTCGTGGAAACTTCCTGTTTTAACCACCGTCGCTGCCGATGGGCCTTACTCATGGGTTCCCCCGACAGTCGATGGCAATTTATCCAACCAAACTCTCTACCGTGAAACTTGGATTCAAGGGGCGCAAAGATGGGGATGGCGAGCAGAATCCGGTGATTGGAAAGCGGTTGCAATCGATTGGCCAGCGCGTTTTAGCCATGGCTCTATGATCGTAGATATCGATTGGCCAGATAATGGTTATACCGACATAGATGCTCATATTTTATCTCGAACGACCCACCCATATGCTGGGCTTAGCCCAGATTATCCCGACTGGGTTCTCAATGTTGAGATGTCTTCAGATAATGGCCATCGTGGATCCGGTATCTGGACTCGACAAACCAATACCGGCGACGATAGAGAAATCTTGGTAGGACAGGCGACTCAGGGCATCAAGCAAATTCTTTTGCATTCGACAATGCACGGTGTTTTGACCAATGATAATCCAGTCAATATTTCGGTTGGCCACGTCGCAGCGATTGCAGGAAACGATAGTTGGGTAGTCTCCAATTGGTCCAATGGTGCGATAAATGAATCATTGATCGTGGCATCAACAATGAATGTCTCACTCAATAATGTCGGTGTATTCGGCTGGTCAAGACCAATATTTGCCAATAATGAAAGCGTCTCTCAAGATACCGCAGGTTCTGTTTCGACCTCTTCTTACATCTATCCTTTTACCGTCGATAACCTCAGTCGATTGGAAATAGAAATCGATAGTAATGGGGTTAGGGATGACCTTGATCTATACATCTATCACGATTCAAATTCTAATGGGGCAATCGGTTGGTCCAACGAGGAAGAAGGCAAGTCTGGCAATTGGAATAGTGCTGAAAAAGTTGCGATCAATAACCCTGATAACGGCCAATGGTGGGTTGTGGTACACGGATATGATGTCCCAACAGGAAATACCACCTTTTGGATGAGTATCGATAAGGTTGGAGGGAATGATTTGCAAATTGGAAATTGGAGTGAATTGAATTCCACAGAAATTTTTGCACAATTCCCCAATGGAAGCAATATGCTTGGTGGCGATATTGCCAAAGCTTGGTCAATCGACTTTACTGGTGCGATGCCAACCGATGTTGGAATTTGGAAAGGTAGTCTTGAGATGGATTTGGATATCGGTGGCTCGTTGATGATTCCGCTTTCATATAATTTACAAGAAACCGCGCCGCTAGTGACATTTTCTCATCCTCTTTCTGGTTCCCACCATTCTAATGATACCGCGATTTTGGCTTATGGAATGGATATTGGGGCTGGTTTCAATACCAGTGGAATCGAATGGAATTCAACATCAAATAAAACCTCGACGATAACAGGTACCTTGTTGAACGGAACAATGGTTAACATTACTAATCTCTCAAATGCAAACCTCACCCTTAGAGAGGTTTGGGTCAGCACAAATCTCAGCGAAGATGGCGGAGTACATACCTACTCATTGGCTGGTCCACGACGATGAAATTCCATATCTTGAAGTAAGTTCCCAAGTTGGTAGTCTAACCAATCAGACAACTGCAAATTTAACGATTAAAGCCGAACAATATTCGTTTACTACCCTCCAAGATAACCAAATCTTTTCAAGCTTCAATGCGAGTGGTTGGAATTCCTCTAATTCGACTGGAATGCCACTTTGGTTCAATTCAACTGTAGATTTGACTATTGAGGGTCAGAATACATTTGGAATAAAATCTGTTGATCGCTCAGGGCGTATTTCAATTCTCAATATTGAGTTAATCAGGGACACAATTGCCCCATTTATAGAATGCAACCACGATTATTCTCAAGTTCATAACGAGTCTAGAGCTGTTTTCAATTGTCGAGGCGAGAATGGTTCGCAGTGGTGGTTCGATGGAATTGATCAACAAACCTTCAGCAATGATGATTGGCAATTATATTCTTTCAATGTCTCTCAAGGTCTGAACAATATTACAGTCTTATCTCGTGATGATGCTGGAAATTGGGGTTCGAGCCAGGTGACGATCATCGTTGACTTTACCTTCCCAATCTTGAACTGGACCTCGCCGGTAGAGGGCGAAATACTTGACCATCATATGGTTGATCTGAAATGGGGAGATATTGGAGAACCTGCTGGAATGAGATTCAAAATCGACCAAGAACCTTGGATGAATTTGCCGGAATTAACAAGTTTACTCGGTCGTTGGGTCTACCGTTTGGATACGGTTGGTGTCCATAATATTTGCCTGCAAGCATTCGATTCTGGACGAAATCTGGTTGAGGAATGTCGTACTATCATTTTGAATGAAACAATGTATACGCCAATGTTAGATGTGCCATGGAACGGAACCCTCACAAATATTTCACAACAGGTAGCAGCACTATATGTCGGCCCAGAACAAACCTGGCGATTGGACGAAGTGCTTGATGGCGGCTCATATATTTTGCAAGTAGGGACTGGAGTGGGAGAATTGCTCGAGCTCAATTTCTCATTATCTCAAGGTCTGAATTCCTATAGCATCGTCGTCGATGGGCAAGGCATTCACCGAGCATTCAACTTCGATGTAATTTATGATGGCATCGATCCTTGGATAAAGATGGGGGCGGATGAGAAACGAAAACCCATTCTGGGTGAATCTCTTTTCCTAGAAGGCCAATTATCAGAACCTGATTTGACGGTTTACTGTATTGATTATAATTCTCAAGAAGAAGTAGAATTTGTAGTTGATTCAACAGAATTCAAATTCCCCATCAACCCTTGGCAAACCACCGACCCTGCATTATTGGATGGGATGAGTGCGGTAATTACCTGTACAGCAACCGATGAAGCCGGTAATCATGATTCTGCTTATTGGAATATTACCATGGATTCTAAAGTTCCTACTGGATCCATAGAATTGATTGAACAAAATGGTCGGATTTTTGCATATTTGAATATTCCATTCCAATCGGAAGATATTGGTTATGACATCATAGTATTACACGATAATGTCTCTGTTTATAGTTCGACAGAAACCCTTAGAACCGGAATGGAATTCACTAATCAATACGAATTAGGCACTGCAAGCCCAGGAGAATGGGCCGCAATTTTGAGATTGAGAGATGATGTTGGTAATCAGGTAGAACTCAATTCAAATTTAACCATCGACAAAGAGGAAAGTATTACCGACCTGATTAGCAGTAGCCAAAATTGGGTCAATATTGGCTTAGGATTGCTTGTCATTATACTAATTTTGACCATTGGGCTCAAAAGCATAAAGCCAAAATCTGAGTGGGAATGAATTCATCAAGGGTCATGCTCTGGCCGTCTTCATGGCAATAGAATTGATTGCGGTTTTGGGCGCAGGACAAATGGGTAATGGAATCGTTCAGGTTGCCGCTTGTGCAGGCCATGATGTCGTGATGATCGATATTGAAGACGAATTCGTCGAACGTGGATTAGCAACTATCGAACGGTCTTTGGCAAAATTGGTATCAAAAGGACGTATTACTCAATCGGATGCAGATGCAGCACGAGCTCGCATCAGTACTGCAACCGACCGTTCGGTCTGTGGAAATGTCGATCTTGTCATTGAAGCAGTCCCCGAAATTCTTGCCTTGAAAATTGAAATATTCAGCGAATTGGATGAAATTTGCAAGCCAGAATGTATTTTGGCATCGAATACATCTTCAATTTCGATAACCAAAATTGCAGCAACTACCAAACGCCCAGACAAAGTAATCGGAATGCATTTCATGAATCCTGTTCCACTGATGAAACTGGTAGAAATTATCAATGGGGAATTGACTAGCGCTGAAACCAATCAAGCTGTGGTCGCAGCGGCAGAATCTATGGGGAAAACTCCGTTGACCAGCGAAGATTTCCCTGGATTCATATCAAACAGATTACTTTGTCCAATGATCAATGAAGCGATTTTTTGCTTACAAGAAGGAGTTGCAACCAAAGAAGCGATAGATGGGGTCATGAAATTAGGAATGAATCACCCGATGGGCCCACTTGCATTGGCCGATTTTATCGGCCTCGACACAGTCCTTCACATCATGGATGTATTGCTGGATGGAATGGGTGACCCAAAATATAGGGCAAGCCCATTGTTGAGAAGAATGGTTGACGCGGGCACTCTAGGTCGAAAATCTGGCAAAGGATTCTTCGAATACTGAATGAACGACTAAGGATAACCTTTGAGTACAGAGTCGCAGTAGCACTACTATGCGCAGTGCAATCGCGTTGGCAGGTCTCTTCCTTTTCGTGATTGCATCTCCATTTGTGGCATCTGCTGACGGAGATGGAGATGGTATTGACGATGCTCTCGATATGTGTCCATATGCTGCTGGTACAGCGAATTCTACTTTAGGAAATGGCTGTCCTGATTCTGATGGCGATGGTCAGGCAGATTTTGAGCAAGCGATAACGCATGATTGGAATGAAGCCCAGCGTGTGAATACCGAAACCGGCTTTGGTGGTGTAGAAGCCATGGAGTGGGCTAAAAATGGTACTGTGTTTTACGCCGGCGGTGACAATAGCGGAACTGTCGCTGTGAACATTTTCAATAATCGTGGCAATCCAATTGGGATATTGTGTAACATGACAGGTGGTGTCAATGTAATTGAGCAATCACCTGATCAAACAATGATTGGCCTAGTTAGCGACGACGGGGGTGCGAAGGTTGTTAATTCTACAACAGGTAACCTGATTATTGATTTGTACGCCACTCTATTCTCACCCAACAATGAAACTGATAATGCCATTTCTATGAGTTGGTCGAATGATGGGGCGCGGTTATTCTTGTCAAGTGGGCAGGGCAAAGTTTCGTCTGTGTGGACCAGTAATTGGACAGTTGAGTGGAATCATACTGGACTACCTAGTTGGGTTGGAGGGATTGACACAACTCCCGATGATAGACTGCTATTCGTTTCTTCGGGTTCACTACTGGTTGCCTATTGGATTGGCAACTATACACCAGCATGGAATATGACAAACCATTCCGATCACATTCGCATCGTTACAGTCAGTCCTGATGGTCGCTTTCTCGCTACAGGAAGCAATAACGATAAGTTGGTGATTACCGATATCAATAACAATACCAAATTGGCTGAAATGGATATTGGTAGCGATGCAGCACATGCTGAATTTTCTCCTGATGGAGGTACAATCGCAGTTGCTTCTCGACGTAGTTCTTCTATACGGGTTTACGAAACAGATACGATTGGTGCAAATCCCGGCGAATGGAGTTCACTTGGGGAGATAGATGGATTTGGTAGCAGTAATAGCAATCGAGGTGTATATTCACTTGCATTCAACAGTGATGGCGAACGTCTAGCAGTTGGTTGGCGCCGAGGATATGTATCTGTAGAGATTGTTGCAGCGGACTTTGTAAGAGTGTATGGTGATTTTTCGAGTACACTTATGGAAGATAGTTGGAAAGATTGGTATTCTTCAACCGATGACTGGATAAGGATATGGGACGGATTTGACAGGACACCGGTAACACTTGATGTGTGCGATGGCGAGGACCTCCTCGGCTCACATACTACTGGTGTAAGTCCAGAATATGCTGTAAAGTCAGCAAATTATAGCGATACTGGAATTTGGGATTGCAAGAATACCGAAGGACAAATTCTCGAAGTTCCATACGGTCGCATGGCTGGTGCATTTAGCGTAAAGGCGGGTGGTGAGACCGCAGCTTGTATACAGCAAATGGGTGGCTTATCAATGGGTCAATTGCGCTGGATAACATCGAGCCTTTCTCGAAATTCATTGTCGTCAGATGGCGAAATGCCTGGGCTCGATTTTTCATCGGTTGCCCCTAATATTGATAATAACGATGTTCCTCAATGGCGTGATATTGACGCTTCATGTCCTGATGAGGATATCGTACTTGCACATAGATGGGAAAACCGAACTGAAATGTGGGTAATTAAGGAAACATTACTTTGTGAGAATTGTGCAATCTCTGACTATATTTACTCGTCAACGAACTCAAGGTACCGCGCTGATGTCGGTGAATATAAGAGCGATGTATTAGCAGGTGTAACCGGGCCAACTGGAGAAGGAAGTATAGGCTATACAGAATTGGGATTCACTATCGATAACCCTGCAGGATTGTATATCGTACCTATCATTGACAATTTCACACATGGGGCAGCTGATGCAATTGCTGCCGGACAACTTCCGATTAATGCTACAAGAAATAATTCAAGAGATGGCACTTGGCCTATGCAAACAGATGTAAGAATGTTCATGTCCACCGACGCCATAGACAAAAATCTTAACTTTTCAAAATTCCTTTTGACGGAACCCGCTGCAATACAGTGGGAACTTATGGGTTTCACTAAACTTGGGCCTTGGGATACATACCGTGCTTGGTTATTGCTAGGCGTTGATATGAGTCATATACTTCCGGATTTGGATGGTGATGGTGTCTGGGATAGTTGGGACATTTGTCCTGAAACAGCGGCAGGTACGCCCGTTAATGAAGTAGGATGTGCTGACTATCAGTTGGATGATGATGATGATGGATTCGCAAACGATATCGATGATTGTGATTATGTTGCCGGCTCCTCAAATTTCGGACTAGTAGGATGTCCAGATTCAGATGGTGATGGATGGGCAGATGATGCAGATACTCACCCCGATGATGTAACTGAATGGAACGATACCGACATGGATTCATTTGGAGACAATAGTGATGATTGTATCGATATTGCTGGAAATTCCACAGAAGATCGCTTAGGTTGTATCGATTCTGATGGTGACGGCTGGTCAGATGAAGGCGATACTTTCCCAGATGACCCTACTGAATGGGCCGATACAGATGGTGATGGAGTTGGTGATAATCTAGATTTATTCCCCTACTCGCCTAGTCAATGGGCTGACCAAGATGGCGATGGTTATGGTGACAATTTATCGGGCATAGAGCCTGATATGTGTCCTTTGGTCAGCGGTTCATCGTCTAAAAATGGAACTTTTGGTTGCTTGGACGATGATGAAGATGGTTGGGCCAATGTTGATGATGACCTTCCTAATAATCCACAACAATATTTGGATGTAGATGGTGATGGAGTTGGCGATCATGCTGCTT
>LWDU01033521.1_pt1 | contig 15922 bp, 8 predicted proteins | sample 727161 | NCBI WGS metagenome assembly LWDU01 (sample SAMN04566230, study PRJNA314399) | hydrothermal vent metagenome | isolation source: deep sea hydrothermal plume seawater | place: Mexico: Gulf of California, Guaymas Basin | collected 2004-07-11 | reverse complement strand
TACCGTGGTTGGTCAGTTGGCCACGTAAAAAGCTGACTAAACAATTTTAATTGCAGATAATAATCTAGCATTGGCTGCCTAATTAAAGGTAACCCGGACTCTAGGGCTTAGCTGGTTAGCTCTAACAGTCTGTCACAAATCCAGATCGACTTTTGTCATGCTTGACACGCAGAAGTCTAAATAAAGTTTCAGGATCGCGAACGATAAATCCTGTCGAGCGGAGTTATCATTTGCTAAAACCAAAGAATCGACTATGTACGTAGAAGCTTACATGAAAATATCTCGGGACGCGGGTTCGAATCCCGCCGCCTCCACTAAGACGGGCTCCAAATGAGAGCTATTATCCATGATCAAACTTGACCGTCGCAATTTCCTTCGTGGGCTCGGGGTTTCGATTGCGTTGCCGGCGTTTGATTCGTTGCACGCCGCCAACGAAACCAACTCGGACGCAAACGCGAAACGCTTTGTCTGTGTGTCTCCGAACTATGGCATGAATCCAGCTGGTTTCTTTCCAAAGAAAACCGGCGCGGATTATGAGACGCCAGCTTTGTTAAAACCACTGGAGTCACATCGAGCTGATTTGACGATTTTTACAAATCTCGATCATCCAGGTGTTGGTGGCGGGCATGGTTGCTCAACCACGTTTCTCAACGGCGCCGAGATGAAGGACGTCAAAGATCAACCGCAACGATTGCACACGCTCGACCAGTTACTGGGCGAAAGAATCGGACAAACGACGAGATTTCCGTCATTGTTGCTCGGTAATGGTAGCGTTTCGTGGTCACGGGCGGGAATTAAATTGCCAACCGACAGCGATCCGGCGCGAGTCTTTGCGAAACTGTTCCTCGATGACAACCCGCAGCAGAAGCAGCAAACTCGACAAGTTTTTGACGAAAATGCGAGCATTCTCGATGTCGTTCGGCAAGATGCAAAACGTCTCAATGCGAGGCTCGCGCAGGCCGACAAGGACAAGCTCGATCAGTTCCTTACCGCGATCCGCGAAGTAGAGCGGAAGTTAAAACGCCAAGCGGAATGGATCGACATTGCCAAACCGCAGGCCAGCGACAAAGTAATTCGAGGTGACGACGATGACGACACCATCATTGACCTCGAATATCCGTACAACACTTCTGTAATGTACAACTTGATGGTGATTGCGTTGCAAACGAAGTCCACAAATGTCATTTGTTACGGACATCCTGGCGGAAATCGCCTGTTTCCTTTTGATGGAATCTCGTTGGGTTATCACTCATTGACACATCACGGGAAAAGGCCCGATTTGCTTAAGGAACTTACGATCATTGAGACTTTCTATGCGGCACAGTTTTCCCGATTTCTGACAAAACTGAAGGAAACTCCTGACTCGAATGGTCAGTCGTTGTTGGAATCAACCGTCGTGCTGTTTGGTAGCGGGATGGGTAATGCCAGTTCGCATTCCAGCCGGAACTTGCCGATCATGGTTGCCGGCGGCGGGTTGCGCGGTGGTAGCCACCATCGCTTCGAACGCCATGGCCGTGATGGCCGCGCACTGTCAGATCTGTTCGTCACGATTCTCCAGCAACTAGGGATCGAACAGGATACATTTTCCACAAGCACTTCAAACCTTAATCATCTACTGACATGATTCGAATTGTATTGCTACTACTGATCTGTGCCGGTGCGAACTCAGTGCAAGCTGAAAGCCGTGGCCGCGAAGAATTTCAACCGTTTCTGAAGTCCTACTGCATCAAGTGCCATGGAGCTGACAACCAAAAGGGGGATCGCCGTTTCGATCGGTTATCCGCGGTCGAAAGCGGCACTGAAGACGCAGAATTGCTTCAAGAGATTCTCGATCAATTAAACCTCGCGACAATGCCTCCGGAAGGCGAGACACAACCGTCCGAGGCGGAACTGAAAATGATCGTCGCGCTACTGACGCGTTCTCTTGCCACGGCACGTGAAGCGGCGCGTGACAACGTCGGTAAAGTCGTAATACGTCGTCTCAATCGCGCCGAGTACCGCAACACGATTCGCGATCTGTTTCAACTGAAAATGATCGACTTCGATCCCACAACCACCTTTCCCGCGGACGACTCAACAGAAGGCTTCGACAACGTTGGCGCCGGCCTAGTGACATCGGATTATCTGCTCCGCAACTATCTTGAAGCAGCACGCAAGGTGGCGGACAAAGCCATTTTACCCGGTCCTCAGCCACAGATGATCCATTACGAAGCTGGCGGTAATGCAGAAACGGATTCGCCGCAGGAAGTTCTTAGTGGTGTGACTAGCGACAAGGAATGGCGCAAAAAAGCCGGACGATTGTTTATCCAGTTTCGTCAACCGTTGGGACTACCCTTGCTCGATAAGAAACGAGGAGTCCCCGCCGACGGGGAGTATGTCATTCAATTCTCGGCGACGGCTGTTCGTAGAAAGTCTCGCTACAAAGATGAAGACCTGCGTTACAATTCGAATGAGCCGATGCGATTATCCATTTCCATCGATTCACGCGAACTCGGGGCAACTGCCCATCGAATCATCGGCGAATACGAAATTCCTGACGACGAGGTGATCGAAATCGAGCATCGCGTCTGGCTTGAAAAGGGCTTTACCTTTCATGTGCACTGGGCCAACGGACCGCATGGTTCGTTCAAACGCATCCTGCGGAAGGTTTTGCCTAAGTACAACAAGGACGCTCTTTATCCCATCCGCAATCCGCCGGAAATGTACGTGGGTTCGGGGCCTGAACTCCACGTTCATACTTTGGGAATCGAAGGGCCCTTCTACGATCAATGGCCACCCGCAGGATTCGCTCGGTTCTTTCCTAACCCGCCGCAGAAACCTAACACCAGCTACCTAGATGAATCGTTGCTGCGTGTCGCTTCTACAGCATTCCGACGGCCTGTCAACAAGATAGAAATGGAGCCTTACCTCAGTTTGGCACGTGGGTACTATGCGAAATCCGGTGATTTCTGGTCGGCGGCGAAATATGGCGTTCGAGCGATTCTGACTTCGCCGAACTTCCTGTATCTTGCTGAAACCACACCCTCCGATTCAAAAAATCGGCATGTGAGCGAACACGAACTGGCGACGCGACTCTCCTATTTCCTCTGGAGTTCGCTGCCCGACGACGAGTTGCGGGCTGCCGCCGACGGAGGAGCCTTAAGTGATCCAACGGTCTTGAGACGACAAGTCGAGCGGATGCTCTCGGATCCCAAATCCCGCGCATTCACGGAGAATTTTACAGGCCAATGGCTCGATCTTCGAAAACTGGGCGAAATGCCACCGGATCCGGAAAAGAATCAAGCCTTCTACAAAGACAACCTCGAAGACGCGATGCGCGCTGAGACACAACTGTTCTTCTCCCATGTGCTTAGCGACAACCGCAGTATACTGGAGTTTGTTGATTCGAATTACACGTTCCTCAATGCCGCGCTAGCGCGTCATTACGGCATTCCCAATATTGACCACGAAGAATTTAAAAAAGTATTGCTCACGTCGGACTCGCATCGAGGGGGGTTACTTGGACACGGCAGCATCCTCACAGCGACTTCGAACGGAGTCGAAACGCAGCCCGTTGTCCGCGGAATCTGGGTGCTCAACAATCTGTTGGGTACGCCGCCCAACCCCCCGCCGCCGGACGTCGACCCAATCGAACCTGATACTCGCGGCGTAACGACGATCCGGCAATTGATGGAAAAGCACCGCAACAATCCAACCTGTTACGAATGTCACCGCAAGATAGATCCCATCGGACTGTCATTGGAAAACTACGACTACGTCGGCGCCTGGCGAGATCGTTACAGCAAGCAACTAGCAATTGATTCGTCGGGCGAACTGCCCGACGGAACCACAATCCCCGGACCAGATGGAATTAAGACTTTCCTTCTCGAACGGCCGGAGCAGTTCACACAGTGCCTAACCAAGAAGCTATTTGTCTACGCACTCGGACGACGCCTGAGCTTTGCTGATCGCGACGACATCGACCAGATCGTATCTACCATGCCAACGCACAATTACGGCTTTCGAGATCTCATTCAGAAAATCGTCGCCAGTGAGGCATTCCACATAAAATGAAATCGACTCTCATAACTTTGTTACTTTGTTTGATCTCGGCGTCCGCAAGAACAGATGATCGACCGAACATCATTCTCATCATGGTCGACGATATGGGCCGCGATTGGGTGAGTTGTTACGGTGCGCAACATCAGACTCCAAATGTAGACCGACTCGCGAAGCAGGGTGTGCGCTACGAAACAGCGTGGTGTACTCCAATCTGTACGCCAACACGAGTAACATTGCTCACGGGACAGTATCCGTTTCGGCATGGATGGACGCAGCACTACGACGTTCCACGCTGGGGTGGCGCTGGCTTAAGCTGGACGAAGTTCACAACCTTTGCCCGCGTCCTGCGCGATTCCGGTTACGCGACGGCAATCGGCGGTAAGTGGCAAATCAATCATCTGGGAAAACAGCCCGATGCTCTGAAGCAACACGGATTCGATGAACACTGTGTTTGGACTGGCGTTGAAGCCGGTCGGGCGGAAACGGAGCGACGCTATTGGGACGGTCACATCATGACCAACGGTCGTCGTGCAACTGCGTCATATGGACCGGACACAATCAACTCCTTCCTAATCGATTTTATCCGCCGCAAACAAGAGAAACCATTTCTCGTCTACTACCCGATGCTGCTCACTCATGGTCCACATACGGCAACACCGCAGAACAAGGATAATGCCCCAGCAGGCAAAGATGCTCTCTACGCTGGTAACGTCGCTTACATGGATCAGCTCGTCGGCAAACTAATTGACGCCGTCGACAAGGCGGGACTCATGCACAACACGCTGATTGTTTTCACGGGCGACAATGGCTCAGCGGCCGCAGGGAATCTGAACGGGAAACCATTTGAAAAAGGGAAAGGCCGCGCAGCGGATCGGGGAGTCCATGTTCCGTTCATAGTTCGTGCTCCCTTTCTCACTCCGGGAGATCGTGTGTCACGAGATCTGATTGACTTTACTGACCTCTACCCGACATTCCTCAAACTGGCGAATACCCCTCAACCTAAAGGCATGACGCTGGATGGACGTTCGTTTGTGCCCAGCCTGCGAGGCAGCGAAGATCCCTTCGAGAAGCGGAGCTGGATTTTCTCGCAGATCGGCGACTTCCGTATGCTGCGCGACTGGCAACACATTGTTGACAGCAAAGGAAGCTTTCATGACCTTACTAAAGACCCACTCCAACAGACCGAAGTCAGTCCGCTCGACAAGATTGCTCCCGGCCGTCGAGAACGACTTGAAATGATACTGAAGCGATTTCCCAAAAATGCTCCAGGTCCATTTCCCGAATTCGAAGAGAAACATCGACGACCACAATGACGATCCGCCATCCCAAACCATGAGTGGAAAGGGGAGGGGCATATACGAAATCGCCACGTCTAGTACCATCGTGAAATGATTTAACAGATCAACCTGCGGCGTTCAGGTCAGCGTTTCGCCAAAACGAATCTGGGCTGTTCTCGTTTCGGTTGAGAAGGCGGCGGCCCAAACGCCGTCAGCAAATCCCACCACCTCCAACAACGCCAAGGTTTCGTCAGCCAAACTTCGCGTCGTGTAGAAGAGCCTACTGTTTGTTCGTAGGTTTTTGGTTGCCGGATAACTTTTACGGTGTGAATGCCGGCGGTTGCTTGCCGTACTTGGCTTCGTATAAGTTCGCAAATTTATCTGCGCGGCTAGCATCACACTTGAAGCACTGAGACTCCGCACGGTTGTGCTCTTCGCACCAGTCGCCATTCGCTTTGAATTCCTTCGCCGCTTTGGCACTACACATGCTGCATTGGTCTTCCGGAATCCCATGGGCAGTGCACCACCAACCAGAATGATCATCCACAACAGTATTAGTTACCGGTTTCACGGGTTCACTAGTCAATTCCACCTCAGCACCACATCCACTCAGTAGCACGGCAGCCCCCATAAACCCAAGCACCAATTTCGAAAAACCAAACTTGCAGGCAAACTTCATGGCATCACTCCTAATAAAAAATACTTACTTGTTCGTTTTAACTTTTACTTGACCTGGCCACAACATATAGAGGACTCGTAATACTAACAAAGATGCAGCACACGAGCTAACGGCTGTTGTACTTCCGCACCCATGCCCGTGTTAAGCGCCATCGGTACAAAACCTAAACTGGCGACCAAGGCAGTCATTAAGACGGGTCGCAGCCGTGTCAGCGCGGCAGTCTCCACTGCATCTTCCAACGCCATTCCCCGTTGACGTAGCTGTCGAATATACGAAACCAATAACATATCCGCCAAAACAGCGACTCCTGACAAAGCCACAAACCCGATCGCAGCCGAAATCGAAAATGGCATATCACGGATCCACAAGGCAATAATACCCCCCGTCCAGGCAAACGGAACACCAGTTGCCACTCGTAAAGTATCAATAACATTACCGTAAGTCATATATAGCAATACCAAAATCAGACCTAGTGCCACTGGAACCACGAACAGCAACCGCTGTTGAGCACTAATCATGTGTTCAAACTGCCCCCCCCATTCAATATGGTAACGACCGCTTGGTAATTGAACACGCTCAGCAATTTTCTCTTGGGCCTCAGCAATAAAGCTACCCATATCTCGCCCACGAATATTCGATGAAATATTAATGCGGCGATAACCCCATTCCCGAGTTATTGTTGCCGGCCCCTCCACAACATCAAGAGTTGCTAATCGCCCCAACGGAATCCGTTGTCCTGTGGGCGTATTAATCTCAATTGCCGCAATCGTCTCGGGATTCTTTCTCAAATTCTCTGGTAAACGAATCACCAACGGAAACCGCAACTGATCCTCAAACACTTCACCCAAACCAAAACTGCCCAAGGACTCAACAATATTCAGAACTTCTGTTGCCGATATCCCATACCGCGCCAACTCATCCTGTTTTACCGCGATCTGTAACACGGGTTGCCCCGTAATCTGTTCAACCGCAACATCTGCATTACCGCCAATTGTTCTCAAGACAGCTGCAATTTCATCCGCTTTATCTACCAACACTTCAAAATCATCACCAAATAACTTCACCGCCACATCCGATCGGACTCCACTAATCATCTCATTCAACCGCATCTCAATGGGCTGAGTCATCGCAACCTTTTGCCCAGGAAATTGTCTCAGCGTCTGTTGAATCAAATTGGTCAACTCAGCTTGCGTCGCAGCTTTTATCCACTGTTTCCGCGGATGCAACGTAATGAACATATCCGTTAATTCAACGCCCATCGGATCCGTCGCCACCTCAGCACTACCAATGCGACTCCACACATGATGCACTTCATCCGGAAATTTAGCCAATACAGCTCGTTCCATCTCCGTATTAATGCGAATGGATTCTTCCAAATCCGTTCCCGCCAAACGCACCACATTAATCGCCAATGCACCTTCGGAGAGCTGCGGAGTGAACTCAGTACCGAGGTTAGGGGCAATAAATCCAAATGCAATAATGAGCACGAGTAAAGCTGCTCCTATTACCGCCGTCCGCTGGCGCATTGTAAAATGTAGAATCGGTTTATAAATAGCCTTAGCAAACTGCACGATCAACGGGTCACGCTCAGCAATCTTCTTCGGTAGCAAGTAACTTGCCAGAACCGGCATCAACGTTAGGGACATTAGCATCGAGCCAGCCAATGCAAATACGACGGTTAATGCCATCGGCCTAAACAACTTGCCTTCGACTCCTTCAAGCGTCAAAATTGGTAGGTAGACAACCATGATAATCAACTCACCAAACATGGTTGGTTTCCGCACTTCCACCGCAGCGTCTCGGATGACATCCAATTTTGTTTGGCCTGACGGGATACCATCTGAAATCCGCCGTACACAGTTCTCTACCATCACCACGGAACTGTCGACGACTAACCCAAAATCAATCGCTCCCAAACTCAACAAACTCGCTGCAATACCGACTTGCAACATCCCTGAAAATGCGAACAACAAGGAAAGCGGAATTGCAGCGGCAACGATTAAGCCAGCTCGCAGATTCCCTAGAAACAAAAACAATACCGCAATCACTAACAATCCACCTTCAAACAGATTTCGCTGTACCGTTTCAAGCACATGGTCGACTAATTCCGTTCGATCGTATACGGTCACCACTTCCACGCCCGCGGGAAGTGTGGATGCGATTTCGGCCATCTTGTCTTTGAGTGCGTAGGTTACTTTGTGGCTGTTCTCTCCCATCAGCATAAAACCGAGTCCATAAACGACTTCGCCTTGCCCATCCGCCGTAACCGCACCTCGTCGAATTTCATGGCCGATTTCGACACTCGCAACGTCACCCACTCGGATAGGCGATCCATCAATCGCTTTGATTACAATGTTTTCTATCTGTTGAATATTCACGGTTCTAGCAATACCATGCACTAACAGCATTTCTGTGTTACGTATAATATTGCCCCCACCAACATTTCGATTATTAGAACGCACAGCATTCACGACTTCGTCAAAAGTGAGCCCGTGCTTAGAAAGTAAATCCGGCGTAATACGAATCTGATACTGTTTCTCAAACCCGCCCCAACTGTTAACTTCAGCAGTTCCCTGAACGGTACGAAGTTGTGGCTTGACGACCCAATCATGAACAGTCCGCAATTGCGTCAACTCTTCAATCTGTCGAGCCCGAGGCAAACGGGAAATATCAACGTCTTGCAACCTCACAATGTAATGAAAAACCTCTCCTAATCCCGTTGATACCGGCCCCATCTTCGGGCGTTCGATTCCAGCGGGTAACTCGACCGTGGCAAGTCTTTCACTGATCAATTGTCGAGCGAAATATATTTCAGTTTCCTCGGCGAAAGTCACGACCACTTGAGACAAGCCAAATTTCGAAATCGAGCGTAACTTTTCTAATCCCGGCAAGCCGCTGATGACCTGTTCAATCGGAAAAGTAACTTGCCGTTCAACCTCTTCAGGTGCCAACGACGGTGTGGTCGTATTGATTTGGACCATTACAGGCGTCGTATCAGGAAACGCATCCACGTCGAGCCGCTGTAGTGAAAACGCACCGAACCCTATGACGACTACAACTGAGAATAAAACCAGCAGGCGATTGTGGAGCGAAAAATTGATTAACCAATTGAGCATGATGCGATTTGTTTAATATTTTATAATTTGAAACACGGACTCATTGAAGAGCTTGTGGGATGGGCTTTTGGTTCGACCGAACCAATTAATGCTCACACAGTCATCCCGCACCCAGATTACCCTTGAGCAATTCGGCACGCAAAATCCCGCTACCAACCGTCACGATCACTTCACCAGGAAGTAATCCAGCAATCACCTCAGTGTTTTTTCCCATCTTCACACCTGGCCTGATGCTGCGGGTGTGAAATACTTTGTAAGACCCTTCCTTGAAATAATCTTTGCCACGCACAAAAGCAACATGACAACAACCTTCCCAATGAATCGCTTCACTGGGAACAATAATCGCATCGTCTTCTTCACGTAAAACAATTTCACCAGCGCCAAAAGTCTCATTTCGCAATCGACCACTGGGATTAGCCAATTCCCCACGGACTCGTACAGTACGGGTCTCGCTGTCCACTTCAGTACTAATCCAAGTCACACTACCCGTTGCCTCACGCTGCGATCCATCCAAATGAAAAACTATTTTCTGCCCAAGCGTTACCCGTTCGGCTTCTTCGAGTCGAACATTTAGCAACAGCCACATTTGCTTTGTGTTGGCGACCGTGAACAGCGACTTGCCTGTTTCGACAACTTCCCCAGCGACCGCATTCCGCATCACAACAATTCCATCACGTGGTGAAACGACGGGGATCAAGTTAGTCGATGTACGTGAAGCATCCAGTGATTCAACAATAGCTGCCGGGATTCCCAACAACCTGAGATTAGCTCGGACTTCAACGATGGGTTGATCGACGATAGTGTCGAAATCAATTAACAAACCAAGGTTAGCAAGAGCCTGTACAGTACTCTCCAATTGAAATTCAGAATCCGATTTAGCAGCTTTCGCTTCTTGTATCTTTTGCTCTGGAATAATATCGCCGCCTAATTTCGAAAACCGCTGAAAAGTCTTCGTATCTAAATCGAACTGTGTTTTCGCTTTGAGCAATTGTGATTTTAGTTGGCCAACTTCTGCCGCATCAACCAGCGCCAGAACATCTCCCTGTTTGACTTGATCACCAACATTCTTATTCACAGACCAGATTGTGCCTTTCGCTCGTGAAGACAGCTGGGCAACGCGTGTAGGATCATAAACGATTTCACCTGTCGTCTTGATGGTTTCAATCACGGGACCTCGATCGACTAAATTAATATCAATCCCAGCCAGATCAACTGCTGCAATAGAAGTAAATTGAATCCGCCGTAAATGCATATTGCAGGCCGAGTCATTTTTGGTGCGTTCCCGAACAGCCAGCGCTCGTGCCGCGCGCTCGAAGTCCGTTGGATCAAAAACCGAATCCTCTGATAACTGTGCTACTTGAGGATGATGTAAGACACATTCCTGCACACCATGCTCAGCACACCAACCGTGCAATTCTGCTTTGGGCATAAGCTCAGCGTTACAGGAAATACATTCTGCTTCTGGGACGCCGTGGTCATCACACCATAGCACGCCTTGGATTTCCTGATTACCGATAAGTTCAGAAAACTTTGGTGCCTGCCAATCATGATTGTGCCCCCACAATGCCAGACTCGTTAATAAACCAAGAATGACTAAAGTTGGAATCCCGCGCAGCAGCGATCCTAACAATCTGCTGGCACCAACTAGAGATTCCTCGCCGTTGCCGGAGTCCTGTTTCGCTGTTATTTGTTCGTCAACGCCTTGCTGCGGCGCATCCAATTCAGCGGGGTGGTTTGTTGCTTTGTTCATTTTTTCGACCTAACTATAGGCATGCTCAGTGATGGGGAAATGTTTGACCGCTGCAGTACAATACATCGGGCAATCGGCAGGCAAGGGCGGCACGTTAAATATCGTGCAAGATTCTGTTGAATTACAGAATTAGATAATCCAGCAGGAAAGAACAGCGCATACACCGGACGCTTTTGCGTTGGTAACTGCAAAAATAGAAGTAAATGCGACTTGAGCGCGAGGCAAGGTCACAGGCAACGCGACAGTTGAGTAATGCCACTGATCCATGCTAAGTTCAATTGCAGCAATAGTACGATTGTCATCGGCGACAGTGATCGGCAACGCACCTTGGCAAAAACAATCACCGCACGAACAGTCATTGGTTGGAGCGGCGGGTGCATTTTGAAAATCAACCGGTAGCAACGCATCGCAACCGCAGCTACTCGAGCAAATCTCAGCTTCAATATCTGTCCCGACAGGCAAGCAACTGCCGACCACACATTGGTAGGGGCACAGCACCACCAACGCCAGTAGCAATTTCGAGATAGTGAGTGACTTGTTCAACACAACTTCTTCTGTAATAGAGAAAGCAATCATATTGCCTTGCAGTATAATCACAAATATCGCTTCGAAGAACTAAAATAGTTAAAATGTGATCATAACTATCTTTGAGAACTCCCAAAACTCTATGTCATCCCGAACTTTTACAAAAAACACAAATCATACCAATCCAGCAAGTGATCATTATTAGACACACGTACCCTAATCACCTACGATAGATAGCATGAGAAAACCAAACACCATCACCGCCCTATTACTGTTTGTACTGCTCTCGCTGCCTCTTGCCGCTCAAGAATCCGACCTACCTCCAGGCGAACGGCTACTAGAACGACTCGATCGTATCTTTCAAGAAACCTCTCCGCCACTGGACGCAAAACTTCCTAACATCACACTTCACGACGCCACTGGAAAAAAATTTCGCCTGCGTAGTCTCAAAGGCCAATACACCGTCTTGCTTTTTGGATGCTTAACTTGACCTCCATTTCTAAACAAAGTCCCCAGTTTGGAGGCGATCGCTCATGACTACACCCCACAGGGCGTCAAGTTTTACTACATCTATAAAGCATTAGCTCACCCCGAGTTAAATCACTATGTGCAGCCCGTGACCCTCCAAGAACGTTTGCTACACATCAAAGACGCCGAAAAACGCATTGGCGGGAAAATACCTTGGCTCTGTGACAACATGAACAATGATGCAATGACTGCATTGGGGAATGCACCAACATCGGAGTTCGTCATCGACCCCAACGGGCGCATCGTCCGCAAACGAACTTGGGGAGATCCACAACAATTAAGACAAGACCTCGCCGCACTCGTCGGACCAATCAAAAGCCCAACATCCGTGCAAGACATTAATATCTCAATCAAAAAACCGCAACCAACTGCCGAACAGGGAGTGGTCAAACGCATCAAAGTTCCCAACAGCATGATTCCGTTAATCAGTAAGCCGGCAATCAAACCCAATAACCCGCCGCTTTATACCAAGCTGCGAGCGGACACTGATCAAGCTCTTTTCAACACCGGTAACGGTAAACTGTACATTGGTTTCCATCTCGACCCAATCCACAACGTCCATTGGAACAATCTAACCAAACCACTTCACGTCGAGCTGGAATTACCGCCCGGAGTCACCATGCCAGAGACTCTTGACGGCCCGCTGGTTTCCACGGAAGCAGATATTGACCCGCGTGAATTCCTCGTCGACGTACAAGGCTGGACATCGGAGAAACCGATACGCTTAACCGTCAACTACTTTGCCTGTTCTGCTGACCCAGCGTTTTGTATCCCCATCACCCAACACTACACGATCTACCGACAACTCGATCGCCGAGCTGGCTGGATCAACGGTCGTGTCGAACCAACCGGACCATTTCAAGCGACTAAACCAATAGCTATTTCCGGCAAGATTGAATCCATCGATCTGCGCAACAACACGATCAACCTTGTCGACTCCACTGGCAAACAACATTTGTTCCACGTCAGCAAATACACACAATTCAGTGCTAACTCCAAACAGCAGCCACTCATAAATCTAACCGTGGGTGCTAAGGTCAAAATCGGCTATTTCAACCGACAGTCCGGACCCTATGCCCGCGACATTCAAAGCGAATAGTTTTGCCATAAATTCGCATAACCGCAGGTAGGTCAAACGGAATTCGAAAGGCAAAAAGTAGACACTCGCAGTTGCATGATTTACGATAGATAATATGAACAACCCATCTATCAAACGCCCTAGTATTTTTGTTGTCGTCCACTTATTCGCTGCCTGTACGATTTCAGCGCCACTTGCACTAAATGCTGCGCCAGTCGAATTCAACAAACAAATTCGACCCATACTGACCCAACATTGTCTTGCCTGCCACGGTCCTGACGCTGCGAGTCGGGAAGCTGACCTGCGACTGGACATCCAAAGTGCGGCTCTTGCAAGCGGTTTCATTGTCGCCGGAAATGCAAAACAATCTGAATTGATAAACCGCATCAACTCAGCCGATCGTGAGTTGATAATGCCGCCAGTGGCTCACAATAAACCACTCTCCGCCGAATCTAAAAAGTTGCTTGTCCAGTGGATCAACGAAGGTGCCCGCTGGGAAAAACACTGGGCCTTTATCAAGCCAACACGACCGACTGTCCCACAAACGACAGGTTCGACCTGGGGCAAAAACCAGATCGACCATTTTATCCTACGCAAGCTTAGTGAATTATCGCTAACACCCAATCCAACTGCCAACGCATATACAATCGCGCGCCGCGCTGCTTTGGACACAACCGGTTTGCCACCCCAAACAACTGCAGTCACAACATTAGTAAAAGCAGATAACTCTGACTCCGCCTATGAGTCCTACATCGACGAGTTACTCGCATCCAAACATGCCGGCGAACATCGTGCTCGTTATTGGCTCGATGCCGCACGCTATGGCGACACCCACGGCATGCACGTCGACAACTATCGCGAAATCTGGCCCTATCGAGATTGGGTGATCGCAGCATTTAACAACAACATGCCCTTTGACCAGTTTGTCATCGATCAAATCGCTGGCGATCTACGACCCAAGGCCACAATGCCTCAGCAAATCGCCACTGGTTTCAGTCGCTGTAACATCACCACCAGTGAAGGTGGAGCGATTCCTGAAGAAGTGGGAGTGCGTTATATGGTTGATCGAGTCGAAACAACGACGACCGTTTTCTTAGGGCTCACCGCCGGTTGCGCCGTTTGCCACGATCACAAATATGACCCGATCAGCCAACGCGAGTTTTATCAACTTGGCGCGTTCTTCAACAACACGACACAGCCTGTCATGGACGGCAATCAAAAAGATTCACCACCCGTGGTCACCATTGCCAAAGAAGAGTTTGCTGATGAATGGAATGAACTTCTTGTGAAACGCCAACAATTATATCAACGTCTAACACAATCAACTCCGGCAAGCAAAATGCGACGCTGGTGGCCCAATCGACAATCCCCGACGAGCACACCCGTCTCCGCGGAGGACTTGTTGATGTATCTCCCGTTGAGTGATAACGAAAAAGGCAGTCTGTTGTTTGAGCATTCAGACGACAGCAGTAGAAACAAAATTGCAAACACAATTAAAACTGCCGTCATTCCTGAACAACTTCCTGCAGACGCTACCTTTGCGACGGATAATCCCGCTGGAAAACGGGGTATCCGGTTTGCCACAGCAGGGGGTTTTTCAACTGAATTTCCAGCTATTCGCACCGATGAACCACTAACCGTTAGTTTCTGGATTCGCACCCCGGACAAGCTTCTTTCCAGTACTATTTTCGACCAGACATCACAAAACGAAGACAAAAAAACGGTGGGCTGGAAAATCAACGCATCCACTCAAGGGCAGCTCATTTTTGAATTACATGATGGCACGGGAAAGAATATCAAATGCCAATTACCCGGAGAAACACCTCTTGCTCCACGCTCATGGCAGCATGTTTGTGTGAGATACTCTGGTGGTCAATCGAACTCATCAATCACCGTGCTGATCAATGGCGTGCAACATATGCTACGCAACTCCAGTGAAGATCTCATCGGCGCTACGGATTTACCGGCCGCACCACTAAAAATTGCGGGGAACCTTCCTACAGGTTCCCTAGCCGATATCCGCATCTACCGCCGCTGGGTCTCCAACGAAGAGTGTCGTATTTTTCCCAACGAATACGATATCGCTAACTTGATCGACTCTAATTCGAAATGGAAAGATCTGACACCCGCCGACCGAGCAAAACTAACCGGATTTTATAATACAAATATCAATCTAACCTATCAAAGCGACCTTGCTAAGTTGTGGAAGTCCCAAACTCGCCGAGACTATATCTACTCACGCAGCACCACAACCTTGGTCATGCAGGAACGACCAACACCAGCGACCGCTTGGGTGCTATCGCGCGGCGAATATGACCAACGCCTAGATGAAGTCGCTCCAGGAATACCCGAAGTTCTACAATTCGGAAAATATAGAACCGCCTTCTCCAATCGCATGGACTTGGCAAACTGGCTCGTTGACCCCAACCATCCACTAACTGCCCGTGTTATGGTCAATCGACTGTGGCAATCCATTTTTGGGATCGGACTGGTTAAAACCTCCGAAGACTTCGGGGTCATGGGAGAGCGACCAACGCATCCAGAATTACTTGATTGGCTGGCAGTAGAATTCATCGAATCCGGTTGGGACGTCAAGCACATTCTCAAGCTCATGCTCACATCCGCAACATACCGTCAAAGCGGGCAGATAACTGGCAAGCATATTGAAATCGATCGCGGCAACCGATACCACGCTCGTGGTCCGCGATTGAGACTCGATGCTGAAATGTTACGTGACCAAGCTTTATCCGTCAGCGGTCTATTAAAGACAGAAATGGGTGGCCCTAGTGTAAAACCATATCAACCTGCGGGTCTCTGGAAGGTTGTCGCCATTACGGGCAGTAACACTCGTTACTTTAATCGTGATGAAGGAGATGCTTTGTACCGCCGCAGCGTTTATACATTTTGGAAACGCACGTCGCCGCCACC
>LWDU01000326.1_pt1 | contig 15926 bp, 13 predicted proteins | sample 727161 | NCBI WGS metagenome assembly LWDU01 (sample SAMN04566230, study PRJNA314399) | hydrothermal vent metagenome | isolation source: deep sea hydrothermal plume seawater | place: Mexico: Gulf of California, Guaymas Basin | collected 2004-07-11 | reverse complement strand
ATAATACCACATTCCCTTGCCCAGGCTTATAAGGGATGACTGGTTTTAATGCAATATGTGCATAACTGTTTAATGTTATTAACGTTAAAATTAATCCACTTAATATTTTTTTCATTTTGTTTCCTTTTTATTTAATATAATTATTTTATAAATTACGAATAATGTAATCACCATGATTGCATATTTTAGATCGTATAATGTAGTTTCTATATCTGCATATCTCCTTATATAATACCCAGTGGATAGATTAAAAATTTTAGGAACTATTATAAATGCAACAAAGGATTGGATCATTTGGATCCCATGCATACGGAATAAAATAGTTGTACCTATTAATATAGAGCTGACAATAAGTTCATATTGATAATCAATTGAATTGTTCAATGTAATAAAACAGATTAATAAAATTGTGGTATATATTAAAACAGGGTTGAATGAGATAAACCATATCCACATTGATGCGAGTTTACCATTCAATATGAATAGTATAACATTAGTCACCAGAAAACTGAGAATAATAGTTTCAAACAATCCATTATTGGTCATACTTATAGAACGATTGATATCAACATTAGAATATTCTAACATATATTCCATCATTATAGAAATTGCGGATAATGGTATACCGAACAATAGAAACGGAATAAATGAAACCTGTGAATCGGTATTATTACATGATTCTACCGATGCAATAATATTAAGCTTATTATTGGAGATTTTCTTTTCGGTTTCTAATGATGCAAAACATGTAGACACCCAAGATATGCCTGGAATGAATGCAAATATACCGAATAAAGACCCCCTAATACTAGGAAAAAATAAAGATTTCCATAGACCTTTCATACGTGGTTTTGAGAAATTCGATGATCTATCTTCAGAATTGTATATAGAATCACTCGACTTTATTAATTGATATAAACTTTCAGATATTCCAAACACACATATCGATAGAACGACAATAGATATCCCGCTTGAAACTATAGCATCACCAGTATAATTTCCATATACATCAACAAGACTAGCAAGACCACCAACAGAAAATACCAAAAAATTATTACGAACCGATCTCCAATTATCTGATGATCCTATAATCATTACAGATGATATCAGTACAATGTATAATATTATATCGGTATCTGGATCCCATTCACCGATCATTGAACCTATCATATAAACAAAAATCGTACCAATTATCCCACCGATCAATGAACTATATGCACATGTGAATAATACATCACGTGCTCGACCAAGTTGTGTCAGTCGATAACTATAGGGCATTGCAATAGAACAAATGGGTTGACCAGCAATATTGAGTAAAGCTGCAGAAATGGATCCACCATATTGTGACCCATAGAGTATACTCATTGCAAGTATGATAGAATTCTCGTATGGTATTAATAGTAGTATTGGTAAAAAAAGAGAAACTACTATAGCAGCACCGACGCCTGGGATAACACCTGTTATAGTTCCTAATATCCCACCAATAAGACATGTTAGGAAAAAATATACATCTATTACCATAATATAGTCTGTCCATTTATAAAACTGAGAGATATAAAACAGAGATAGATTGCAATCCCTATCATGATTAAATTAAACCCTAACTTGTCTCCTTTATAATGATATATAATACCGATTATTATTGCAATACCTGTGCCTATCGATATAAACTTCATAATATAAATTATAATGAATGACAACACACCCAATATAAATGCAACCTTCATAAACACCTCACAATAAAATGGGTATGACCTGTGAAGATCATACCCATATTCATATTAGAACTTAGAACTTAGAACTTATATCTAAACCCACCATATGCAGCAATTGGTAGGCCAGGCTCATATGATTTACTACCTTTTGAACCACCAACACGAACCGCCCATTTCTCATTAGTAACATTGTCAACTTTAACCATCAATTCTAAGCCTGGAAGTTGTTTGACTTTATAATTACCACGTAGAGATAATAGTGTATGACCTTTATAATCCCATGTATTTGCAGCATCGCCTGGAGTTTCCCCTTGATACTTCACTTCAGCATTAAACTCACCACCATTCAAGAAACTTGGTGCATATGCAAGTCCAAACATACCATACTGAGCAGGCATACCATCCATATAATTACCGGAGTAATCTTTGCCTGGGCCACCATCAAATTTGATATATTTATGAGAATTCCAAGTAAATACACCATACTGTCTTAGATTGTATGGTAATGCACCATCTTGTGTAGTCCACCCAAGTTCAATACCCTGATGTTCTGTCAGACCCGATGCAGACATTTCTGGAATTCCAAATGCATCTTTGACTGATACCAATGCATTTTCTTTATCTGTATGATACAATGTGACATTATAATCCAAGAAGTCCCATGCAGAAGCTTTCAATCCAATTTCATGTGAATATGATACAGTAGGATCGAGATTCCAACCCGCATCCCATGCACGTTTTCCTGGCCTAGTAATTAGTCCATCATCTGGGGCTCTAAAACCCTCAGAATAGTTTGCATATACCATTGCATCAGAGAAATACGGTAAATCCCACGTTATACCAAGTTTCGGTGAGAATCTAGACCATGATTTCTTTTGATCATGAGTCATTTGATGAATACCAGAATAAGGCAATAACTGTATCATGACGGAATCCTAAGTTCAATCTAACATTATCAATAGGATCAAATTCTACACCAAAATGTGGTGCAATGGTAGTGTAATCCATTTCATAATCAAAATGTTTAACACCATTTTTATACCATGGGCCATAATTCTGATCAGTCTTATCAATTGATCTATTACCAAACGGTCTTTTAATGAAACCAGAAATTTCATGTTCTTGAAATCTACCCTCTGCAAGTTCATAATCAAAACCTAAAATAACCTTAGAATTTAAGAAATCGAAATCTTTATCAGATCTTAATTGAATACCCCATTGATTAAGATCGGTCTGTTGAACCCCACCCTTTGCACCATTCTTTGCAAGTCTTTCTTGTAGATTTTCACCATGTGTTTCAGAGAAATATGGTTGTGCAGATACAGTCAATCCATTATCAAAGAAATGTGTGTATTTTGTTCTTGCACGAAAAGCTGTTGTATCCGTTGGTGTATTAATCGTATATCTTGTTTTTGGATTGTGTAGATAATCCTGTTTTTTAAGTCTCTGTGAAGACGGTTGCATAGAATGATAATCAACATACGAACTTTCAACTTCTAGATCACCGTTTTCGAAATGTACATCCCCACGACCTTGATAACTCTGTTTATCATATTCGGTATCTTCTCTATATCCATCCCATCTAGAATCTGCAAATTTAAACACAACACCTGCATTTTCATTACCAGTTCCAACCTTTAACTTCAGATTATTTCTTCCAAATGATCCACCAATATCTTCAATTTCAAAGATAGTTAACCCCTGCAACATTACCAGAACCATATAACAATGAAGTCGGCCCTTTCATAATATCTACAGACTCAGCTTGTTGCCAGTTGATCTCATTTAATAAATGATGATTGAACCAACCTTTACCACGAACTGTAATACCATTTTCTGCATAAGATACAAATGCTTTTGGTGATGGTGGAGTCCTCATAACAGCCATGTTACCCTCACCACCGAGACGTTGAATAATTACGCCAGGCACTCGTCCTAATTGGTCATCAAAATACATTGCATTATGATTTTCCATATCGTTCTTGGTAATAGTGTTACCAGAAGCTGCAATACCTTTCCACGATTGTTCATAACCATTTAACATATCAGTTGACCTGACAATCATAGGTGCTAGTTCCAGTTCCTCTAGAATAGCCTGTGTATGATCATCCATACCATCACCATATGCAAATGTCGGAACCATCGACACCAGCATAACACATTTTAAAAATTTATTCATTTCTACTCCTCTTATATTAATTAAACACTAAGTATATATATATTATACTAAAATTCTCATCTAAAGTCAATAATTTCTTTATATTTATCACGTAGTCCATCATAATCTATTACAGACTCATCCAACTTATATAACAATTTCATTCCTGCATCATACTTAGGTGGTTCTGAATTCTTAAGTTCTATTATCAATTCACGTTCCTTATCTTTCGGAAAATCATTCCTAATCCATACACTTCTACGATGTTCAAACCCATCTATATATGTCGGTGTATTTTTGGTATATCTATAAAACGGAAAATCTGCAGAAATTTCTGTCGATTTAATCGTCATGAATAATTTACCATCTTCCAACAGTTCTTCAACATATAATTCATTTTTCCTAAGAAAAAAGGACTTGAAATCTACCTTTTTATCCAACATTGCATTGACAATATTGGATATTGGATCATGATAAGCCAATATTCTTACATTTGGATTGAAGGACTTTAAATATCTCAATAATGAAATATTTCGACTATTTCCCTTTATTGGAGTGAGTGGTTTTTTACTAGCTGCATACAAGAAAGGTATATCCAATCGGACATGTTCATCCACTACTTCTTGCATTTCATCTGGATTAATGTGGGATAACACCGTGGAATAATAAGTTTCAATGGAACCTATCCTATGGAAGTTAGATTTTAAATCATCTAAGATTCCAAATTTATCTAGGTTATTAATACCCTCAAGAAAAATACTGGGTTTATACGAATTTAGGGCATCATGAAATATTTTATTATTTCCACCTTTGTGAGATGTCTTAAATGATAGATCGATGGACTTTATATTGCTAAGACGTAGTACTGCAGTAGAGGAAGTTGCATAAACTACATAATTTGTTTCTAGAAGGTCAGAGATCTCTGATCTATAATTATATCCAATACCGAATATCACAAGTAAAACAACAGCTATTACAAATTTCATACTTACTCCATAATTAAAATATTACCACAATATTCAATCCCCGAGAGAATTGAATATTGTGCAATAAGGTATATACTAACTCATGTCTACATTTTCTATATCAACATTTAATCGGTCTGCAATTAACTGTCGTATGTCATTTTTTTTAGAATCGTACACATGAAGATTCATATTGAAAGAAATTTTCAAATAATCCCCATACCAATTCATGACTACATTTTCCATGATTCTTATTTTTCTAAGTGTAAGTTCTATCATTGGAACTACACTTGGTGTGGCACCCGTCACAACTGCACGAATATGTCGTCCCTGTCTATCCAATACCGTTGGATAGACTTTAGACTCGATTGCATCAACAACCTTTTTATAAGAATCTGGTTCCAATGCGGTCAATCCAAAAGGAACTACATATGATCCATCGATCATATATGGTGTCCCATCATCGGTTATAATGAATTCAAAATTACAACCAAAAGGATCCTTTTGATCATACATTATTGTTTTAAATGCATTAATGCATGAATTTACATCTTTATCTGATGCTGGAACCGTCAGAAAATTGTATTGTTTAAACGGATTCATAGAATATTCTACCGAAGTATCATTATTCACAGTAGTTTTACAAACATATTGAAGAGTCCCATCAGCATAAATATTTAAATGGAATCTAATCATTTTTCCGGAGATATGTTTCATCATCATCATATGATCACCCTTCACGATCAATTCAGCTTGAGTCTCCCAGAATTTTTTACCCGTATCAGATGATGAATTAATCTCTGCAATTAATTCATCCGCAGTCGAATATGATTTATATCCGATGTTAAAATCAGATCTAGAACCCATTCCCATTCTAGGTTTGATAAATATTGAATCGGTTGGTTCAAGACTTGAAAAGAAATCTCGTATACTCTTTTCTGATAATAAAAGAGCACTAGGAATAACCGGTAATCCTAATTCAGTCTGTCTTTTATAAAGCTTCCACTTGTCTCTCATTATTACTGGATTTGATGATTCTCCATAATATTCTTTTAGTTCAGAATCAATTCCAAATTTGTGTGTATTTGTTGATGGAGATAGATCCACACCAAATCTTATATTATTTGAATGGTGATTATTATCCCAAGGGATTCTTGTATACCCCTTATGTTTCATATATTCACTAAATTCAAAATATACATCCTCTTCACCGAATTCTAATTCCTGATCAAATTTACGGAGATCCAATGAAGGGGAGGTTCCAATGTACTTTCGAAAGGTTTCTGAAGCATGGCTTCTATTCAAAAACATATAAGTCTTCATGAAGATCCTTTATGTAGGTTTATTTGGAAATAATACCCATATACCATGATCATACTTATTAGTAATATCTCTAAGTAATTGACGATATACTTTCCACTCTTCTTTCTTTTCGGGTGTGATTGGTGCATCTTCCATCATTGACCAATCTGATTTAAAGAGTAATATATTACGTTTAATTCTAAGTTTCTCTAATTGTTGTTCAACACCTTGAGTAGGGGTTAAAGTATAATCACGTTGCCATAAACCAAAGTCGTCTTTAGTACATGATGTAATTGTATATTCTTTCCCTTTCATACCAGTTTTCAAACCGGTAAAATATGTGATAGGTCGTTGATGTGCAACTTCATATCCCAAAGAATTAGCTGAAGATACAATTACTTCTACTGGGGTAGATCTAGCATCTGGAAATGTTGTATTCGGATTTTCAGATTGTAACTGACTCCAAGATAACGGTGGATTTGAACTATGATTTGGATCTTCAAGTCCATTAGTATTAACAAATAATGCCATTTTAGTTTACCTTTTTGTAAATGTTTGTGGGTAATATGAATAAGCAGGTCTAAAAAAACTTCTTATTTCCATAGATCTATTTATAAACGCTTGAACCCTTTCTTCAATATTATCTGCCCATACTGGTATAAATCCGGAAGTAGGTGAATTCATTGCTCGAGCCATAACCTCATAGTTATGTTCAACCTGTTCATCTTTAAATAATCTATAAATGGCAGAATAACTCAAATCTTTATTCTTAAAGATTGATGTAGAATCAACCAATGGAATCTTCTTAAGAGCTGCAACTAATCCCATTTCAGAATTACAAGTAGAGAATACAACTTTTGCATTATCAAGGAATTTCATACCTGATAGATTTGGATCAATAATTCGATCCCATCCATATTGATTTGCTAGTTGTCTAAGACCCTCTGGTGTTGTGATTGGATGTGGTTTAATGACTGCATCATCATTAGTAAACATCACTTTATGTAAAAGTTCCTGATTTTCAATACCATGAATATTAGATCCTTGCCAGAAAACAACAATTTCCGGCATATCATCGTCAGTTTCTATAGATTCCAACTTATATTTGTCTTGTGGAAGTTGCATGAAATTGGAAATTTTGATCTTTGAAGAATCTGCATCTTCCATAGAAGATTCCATAATCCTTGCATTAACTTCCGAGTTCAATGTTCCTAGTAATATACCACCCATAACATCATGATAACTAAACTCAGAGAAATATTCCCTTTGAATAGGTCTGATATCATAGGTCGTTGGTAATGGGGCAAGTCTCTCGAAAATTTCTTCAACTTCTAAAATGAACTCATTTTTCTGATCCTTTCTTTTAAGATCTGGGCCCATTCTGGCTTCATCGTTGATATTCTTCAATGAAATAGCAGCAATTGCTTTCATATTTTACTTCCTTTATTGTGTAGAATTATGTATTATACCTTGTTCAAATCATTTTGTCAAGTACTATCCCACCGTATTAAACTCTGTAATTATATTGGTATTATAATTCGTGGTGAATGTAGTAGAACTGGAAGCTGTAGTCATAAAATAAACAATTGTAGATCTAGATGTTGATGCAGTTGTAGATCTAGATGTTGAAACTTGAAATGTTGTTGTCCAACTAGTATCAGTCGATTTACTCGTTCCTCTAGTGGTAGAGAAAGTTGTAGTCCAACTAGAACTGGAAGAAGTAAATTTACTCGTATTGTAAGTTGTAGTCCAGTTGGTTGTATAACTGGTCGTGTATGCAGTTGTTGTATTATATGAAGTAGTTGTACCACTAGAATAACTGGTCGTATATGCAGTATTAACCTGCCAACTTGTAGATGTACTTCTTGAATATGCAGTAGAAAATGAAAATACTGTAACCCATGAAGATCCAATAGTAGTCAACCTAGAAGTTACTCTACTAGTACCTACTGATGTTTGTCGAAGTGTTGCCCATACAGAACTAGTAGTATAACTAGTAGTCGTTGACTTTACCGTATTAATAGTAGTCGATTGCCCTGTAGAATATGATGTAGTCGTTGAACCCGCATATGCAGTAGTAACATTCGTATTATAAGTGGTAGTCGTATTATATAATGTATTAGTTGGAACCGCGGTATTAAATGTAGTCGTTGTAGATCTACTAGTATTAAACGTGGTAGTCGTATTAAATGTAGTCGTTTTTGCAGTAGATACTGTAGTATTCCAACTAGTCGTAGTTGCTCTAGAAGTAGTCGTATTGAACGTAGTCGTTGTAGACCTACTAGTAGCACGTAAAGTATTTACATTATAGTTGGATGTCCAAGAAGTAGTAGTACTATGATTGGTCGATTTGGTAGTACTTCTACTAGTACTTATACTAGTATTTCTGCCAGTACTTCTGGCATAACAATCACAATCCATGATATCTCATCCTTTCTGTTAAATTATTCATATTATTACCACCACGTAACCCATTCTGTAAACCATGTTGTAGTCCATGTTGTTATATATGCTGTATTATGTGGTTCTAATGTAGATCTAGATTTATTTGTAGAATACTGTGTAGATACAGTGGTATTAAAACCAGTCGTTGTAGATCTAGAAGTGGCAGTATTAAATGCAGTCGTTGTAGACTTACTAGTACTTCTCTGTGTATTTGCCATTGTACTTCTAGAAGTACTAGTTACACGACTGGTAGACCAAGTAGTAGTGGTGGATCTAGAAGTAGATACTGCATAATTCGTACTAACTGTGGTGGTTGTACTTCTACTTGTTGACCTTAACGTATTCCTAGTTTTAGTGGTAGATGTAGCACGACTAGTAGACCAATTCGTCTGTATCTGTGTTGTACCAGTTGTATTGGTTGCTCGATTAGTAGTATATGCACTAGAAGTATTAACCGAAGTATTATAGAAACTAGTCCAAGAAGTAGTAACATTAGTATTATATGAAGAACTAACTGATGTTGTAAACGATGTGGATGTAGATGTATTCCAATTGGTATTATATATAGAGGAATAAGTTGTAGATCTAGTTAAGTTAGACTGCCAAGAGGTAGTTGTTGAGTGTGAAGTACCAGTTGCTTTAGAGGTAGAACGACTAGTTCCTGCTGATGTAGCAGAAGAAGTAGTGAACGTAGTTGTCCATGTAGAACTAGTTGAAGTTGCTCTAGAAGTATTAAATGATGTTACAAAACTGGTAGTCCAAACTGAACTTGTAGAATTTGCATATGCTGTATTAAAAGCCGTTGACCATGTAGTATTATAAGTGGTCGTCCATGTACTTGATGTGTTATACGAAGAAGACCCAGTGACAGTAGTCTGATGACCAGTTTGTCTCTGAGTTGTCCTCGTTGTTGAGTGCATTCCTGCTAGAACATCTAAAAACTTCATATACTAGATCCCTATTTTGAATCTAAAGAACATACAATTGCTCTCCATGTGGATCCACCATCATGGGTAGTCAATACGATTATATCCGTACCATTAGATGTAAAAGTTGGAGGAGCACCACCACCCCATTTCACACCAGATGGCCATGAGATAGTATAGTTACCCGCATTGGTCAATTCCAGAATGACTCCAGCATAAGAATAAACACCACTTTGTTCATGTAATGCAGTAGTTCTTAAGCCTGGAACATTTGAGAATGACATGGTTGTATTCTGATTGAAAGTAACTGCAAAGAATTCAGACAATGAGCAATCAATTGTTGTAGTAGTACCAGAAGTGACTGATTCTTTTTGATTTAAGAATCCGGATCCTGCAACTTTACCAGTAACACGAACAAAGTTCTTTGAAACTGTTGTTGATAGAACAGATGCAAGGGATAATAAACCACCAGAAAAAGCAGTGTTTGCAACTTCTGTATCACCTGTCATTGTCACAGATGTCAGTTTTGCATTATGGAGTTCATTTATTGCATCTGCATGATTTGATGCACTTGTTTGTAATGTTGCATTCCCAAGTGAATTTTTTAATTCCAGTAATGCATTTGTTAAATCTGTAGCGGTAAAGGATGGTTGCAACAGAGATACGTCACCAGCATCGGTAGCGATTTCATTTGTTTCGACCCTCCATTCTTCAAATGTGAATGCTGCCGGAGTATTTCTAACTGCCATTTTTCATGTCCTTTAATATTTGTTTTAGATCGGTCATTTCTTTTTTAAGATTATTGACCTCTTCTCTTAAGTTATTTATACTCATAAGAGGTTTGGTTTTTGCAACCCAATCATCATAACTCGATTGGGTTGCAGATATAGAACCACTTTTCTCATCTTTAACAAGATCATCGTGATCTTTTATTTTAATCATTATGCCAATGCAATAACTCTAAAATCCTTGATAACTGGAACCTTACTAGAGTTACTAGATTTCATAACTAGTTTAATAGAAAATGCAATGAAATCATTTCCAGTATTTGTAGTATACTCATAATCTAAGAAATCTTCAAGATTACGTGATGCAATTACTGGTTTATCCGTCATACCGGTCGAGTTAAATGCAGTCCACTCAATATCATCAAATGCTAAGTTGACATCAGATCTCAATTCTTTATAATATGCTTCAACTACTACACCATCCATAATTGCACCAAGGAAATTCAGTTTAATTGAACTTGCAGGAACTGCCAACGTGACCTTTCTAGTCATATAAACTGCAGAGTTTGAATCACCAAACTTAACAGTTGACGGATTATATTCAGTCATACTAGGAACATCACTCACATCATCAATTTTATCAATTCTATTTGATATTGCAACTAATCCTATACGTGACATATCAATCATTGGAGACACATCAGATGAAGTTGATCCTAATATCAGTTCAGATGAAAGTGATGATCCACCCGATAACAGTTCAATTTCTGAACTTCTTGATGCAACCATACATCTTTTACCAATTGCATAATCTTCATTGATACTAACATCAGTAGATCCAATAGGTACATATGTCAATTCAGAACCCGACACCGAAGAAGAAGTGATTGGTGAAATAGAACTTTTTATACTAGTACCTGTGAAATCTAATGCATTTACATGAAACCTTGCAATATCAAATGGGACATTCTTAGTGGAAAGAATATTGTTACCACCAACAATCGATTTGTCTGCATTACCAGCTGCAGATTCAAGTGTTATCTCATATGAATCCATAGAAATTCCAGTAATAGAACCTGCAGGATGAACTTTATTGATATATTCAAGATTAATCCCTGCAAACTTGGCAGGAATAAGTGGTACAAGTACACCATTCGATTCAGTTGATGTTAGTGTTGCAACACTTATAGTTAAAGTAACTGGATTTGCAAATCCGGTAGGATATATTCCAGATGCAATCAGATCACTCTGAGCAATAACTCCAGCAACATAATCCTTTCCTATATTACCAGTAATTGCAGATGTTACTATACCACCCACTACAGAAAGTGTTATGTCTGCACCAGTTCCAACTGATGGGTATATGGTGTATGTACCATCCGTAATTAATGATCCTGCAGTAGTAATAGTTACTGATGCAATAGTGTTACTTAGATCGTATACTGCTTCTTCACCAATTGAATGTTCCAAACCTGAGATCTCAGAGGTACATGTTGTAGTCAATCCATGATTACGTTGTACTACTTTAATAACATTAGTCCCAATCTCAGATATAATGGCATTACGTTTTACACCAGAAGTATATCCATTTGCAGATGTTACTTCCTCATTAACAAGAGATACTTTTGAATTTATAGATGTATCGAATAATGCTTTATTTAACGTAAATTTCAACATCTCATTGACGGTAGGAATTCTTGTTCCAGTATTCTGATACTTATAAAGAACACCTACATTACTAGGTCTTGAAATGGTTCTAGTTCCAGTTTCATCTAGATCACCAAATTTAGAAGTCCATACTGTATAATCCGATGACTGACTTGATATAACAATTGCATATTCTACCGAGTCTTTAATGTGTACAGGACTATCAAATTTAAATGTAGTTGCAATAGATCCATCATCACTTGAATTGATATATGAACCACCCATAGAAACACATGAATATGCTAGAGCACGTGTACTTGGAACACCAGATTCTACTGTTCTGATAGAGATTTCAACCGGTGATTCTACCGAACTTATTGTGAAATATAAATCCAATGAAGTCAAGAAAACACCATCAGCTGAATCAATTTTAAAAGTCTGTGCAAGAGGATAATTCCATCCTACAGTTTTTGCACCAGAAGATCTAGTTGTACTAGGTACGGTTGACATCCGTTTAGAAATTAATGGTTGTAGACTAGTGTATACAGAATTCGAATTATTCAATGTACCAATTGCATAATATTCAACCTCTGCTGAAGTATCAACCACTGATTCAATTTTAGAATTAGTCGATGAAGAAGTAAGTCTGAATATTTTAACCCCAGTTTTAAACTTCTTGAATTCTGTCTCTGGTATAGTAAATGTACCAGAGATATACCCAGATGCATCACTTTTCAACGTTGCAGAGTTATCGACCATTACTGTATTACCAGTTACATCAATTGAATCAAAGAATGCATAAAGTTGTGTAGATGGTTTCAAACCAGAACACGAAAAACTCAATTCCTTGGTTGCAACATATTGAACGATCGATGCATCCACCGTATTATCACCAAAAGTCTTACGAGACTCAAATGTTACAGGTCTTTCAAATTTACCAGATACCCTAACCTTATCCTGAGTAATTGATCTAGATATAATTCTCTCATTCTCTATTAATGATCTAGATGCATCTTTTTCGCCGAACCAATGTTTAGTCCAATGAGAATATATAGAGTTTATAGAATCATCCCTACCTTGATAAATATTCGAATATCTACCACTAGTTTTAGCAGTATCAACTTTCGGGTTGAATTTATCAGAAAACCATGAGTCAGAGTTTGGTGTAAGTTCTGCATGACCGATCCAACTTTTGATATTAAATGGATTAATATTTTCCTTTACAGATCCATATCCTTGCATAATAGCTGGAACTTCAGTATATTTCATAGAAATAACATTACCAGTTTTTGTATAACCAGAAACATTTCTCTGATCGTCATTAACGTTAACTTCTACAAAAGGTACATAGTCTACTGAAACTGCGGGTCTTAACTGTCCACTAATGGAGTCGATTGAACATGAATAGTCTATATGGGCAACATCACCGATATCATGACCAGAAAATGAGTCAACTACAAATCCAGACTTGAATCTGTCAATCCCAAATGAATCAAAGTTATATGATCTTGAAACTTCATTCTCTAACATTGTCAGAGTAGTTATTTTTTCAAGTGTTGAAATACGAGTATCAAGTTTTCCGATATCCCTCATAGTATATCTAGAATTGTCAGTCATGACAATAGAGACATCTTCTGCATTATACGTGTAAGCGGGTATGGTAAATTCTGCAAGTTTCATTGCATCACTTAACATAGCTGGAGGAAGTGGGATTTCACCAGAAAGCCCAGTTTGTATTTTGAATGCACCATCTTTTCCGAGATATAAATGATCAACTCTTGCAAGATATGATTTATAATCAGTTGTTACCGATGAATTCGATTTAGGTAGTTGTACCCCAGAAGTGTATACTCTATTATTAAAGAAAAATGAATTATCGGTAGATGATGTATTAGGTACAACATGACTACGGAAATCCAAACAATCTCTAAGTTCATACTCACCAGATGGATTTGGTGCTTCTGGATCTACACGTGTTGCAGTATATCTAGGGATATCCGCATAATCAATACCATTATAAGAGTCAACAGATGCAAAATTGTCTGATGAACTGGTAAAATAATCATATACAATAAGTAATTGACCAGCTGGTGCAATAGTTCCAGCCTTTCTGACCAATCTACCTATATCATAAAATGAATCACGTTGTCCAGAATCCATAAGGAATGATGATAACACATTATTATCACCTACATGTACTGCTGAAATTTCTACTGGATCTCTAGAACCATCACCATATGTAAACACTTCACCCACAGTAAAAGTACCAGAGATCATGACGATTTTAGTATTAATTCCTGTGGAAATCACCTTTGCAATTGCAGAAGATGATGCGCCTGTTATCAAATCACCAATACTAGGTTGTTGACCAGAAATTGGTATGATTATATCCAGACTAGGTGATGTAGGTACAGTATCAAAATCAATCGATTGATAGACTGCATGAATTGCCAATACATCAGTATAATCTAATGAGATCTCATCATCAAATGGTTTCTCACCATATGCATTTAACTGAGTTGTAGACCCACTCTGAAACTTGGAAACAGTCTTAGTTCCCATTTGTACATAAGTTTTTGTAGCTGGAGTGACACCAGTTTTCTTGTATGTCACCAACATTTTACCCTTATCACTTGAAGTTGCAGTTTGTGGGAAATTACCAAGTGTAAGTGTTGATGAATTAAACCGAGATACAGATTCGACAGGGATTGCAGTACCAGCAAATGATGCTGCACAATAATTAGTGATGTCAACAGGTTCCGCAGAAACAGAAGATCCAATAATATTACATGTTCCAGTAGTAAGACCAGCATCAATTGAGAATTCGATAGTCTCTCTCACAATCACATTAGTATCACTAGTGCCATCTATGAGTGTTTTAGTGTTTTCACTTGGAAGTTTGAATATCTGTACCAATTCCTCCTGTTCATCCAATTTAACACGATTTCTTTTTGCAGACACACCAGTTGTGGTAGTTGCAGAAGCTGATATAGTTAAAGTGTTATCATCAGTTATTGCAGAAACAGTTCTTTCTTCTGTTCCACCTGCTATTGGATATGATATGATATCCCCAACAACTAAATCACTAGTGAAATTAGTTGCAAATCCTGATACTGTAGTACCAGTTGTTGAGATAGAACCAGAAATAGTTTCGGCTAGATTGGTATCAATATCTGCAATAAAATCAAAGAAGCTTCCGGCAATATCTTGATTAACCTTTCTTACCTGATGGATAGAACGTTTATCAAATGATCCAAGATTTGCAGTAGATGAAGATGTGGATAATTCTAATACCTCAGCAAGAGCAAATGTTCCTGATACTTGTACCAGATTAATTTCATTTGCCGTACCAATTTGACCATATACAAATCCAGTTGCACCAGATGTCTGCCCTTTAACTCTTTCACCTACTACATAGAAATCAGATAAAGTTCCCGATGCAGATGAAATTACCAATTTGGTAAACATTTGAATATCAAACAAGTAAAGTCTGTGTTGATACCCAGAAACGAATGTTGAGTTTGCTGGAGTTGCTGTAGAATCAACCTCACCATTTTTTAATTCGAAGTCTCTTACTCTTGCAACACCGTAAGTTTCTAATGCTGGATGAGTTGCTTGGAGTTGAATTGGTGGATATGTTCCACCGATAGTACTTGACCCAACAATTGTTGGAACCCCTGATGCGTCCTTAGTTATAATGTAATTACCAATACTTGTTGGTATAGAAGATCCAGATACAGTCTTAACCTCACGTGATTTTGGTAAATCAATGAATGTCGTAGATTCATTTTGTATCTCATATCCCTGCACATAAGCTTTAAGTGGAGATACCCCAATTGCAAGTTTCTGAGAATCACCACCGGCATTAGACAAATAAACTCCATTATTAAGACCAGTATTAATATGTTCACGTGAATCAAATGATGGTCTTTCTACAGAATAATCACCGGAATTATCATAGGTTCTACGTGCTAAAGTGTCCTCAAAAATAGAGTAATCGGTAGTAGTCACAGAAGATCGAATTGAACCATTTTCAACTC
>LWDU01042682.1_pt1 | contig 15929 bp, 16 predicted proteins | sample 727161 | NCBI WGS metagenome assembly LWDU01 (sample SAMN04566230, study PRJNA314399) | hydrothermal vent metagenome | isolation source: deep sea hydrothermal plume seawater | place: Mexico: Gulf of California, Guaymas Basin | collected 2004-07-11 | reverse complement strand
AATCTACGTTTAGAGCAACCAATGATTAACCACAGATTACGCAAGGCGCAATTATCTGGTGCTAATATAACAACATTAAACGTCAAGGATTTCGACTTCAATTATAAAGTTGATAGCCATATTACGTCGCCAAATGAAATTGCCAATACATTGGCTGGTGTGTTAAAAACCTTGATAGACAAGACTAAGCAAGAATTTCCTGAATATTTATCAGATGTTATGCCAAGCGAGCATTCTGTCACGCTGGCGAACAATTTACTAGAGGCTAATAATTCAGTGTTAATACTGGGTGAGCATTTAATTAATAATGCACAAGCTAGTAGTATTTCAAACCTAACAGCTGAAATCGCCAAATTAACAAACAGTTCAACTTTAAATTTGACAGCCACTGCTAATTCACTCGGTGCACAGCAAGTTAACTTCATGCCAAATAGTCAAGGTATGAATGCGAATGAAATGCTTGATGCTGATATGCGTGCATTTATATTATTAGATGTTTATCCTGAGTATGATTTTCATCATTCAGCAACTGCATTAAATGCTTTGTCGAGTGATGATGTGTTTGTCATTTCATTAAATAGTTTTGGTAGTGAGTTGGTCTCCCAATATTCTGATGTTATGCTGCCAATGGCAGCTATGTTTGAAACGTCAGGCACACACATGAATATTAATGGCAAGGCGCAATCATTCCGCGCTTCAGTAGGCGCACCTGGTGAAGCTAAGCCAGCCTGGAAAATATTTAAAGTGTTAGCTGATTTATTAGAATTGCCAGGTTTCCATTACGAAAATTCAGCTCAAGTTATGAGTGAAGTTGCACACCAGTCAACTCAAACTCACGAATATGATGCAAGTATTGATTTAAGCAAGCAAACAGTAACACTTGAAACCATATGGATGCACTCCCCATATCAGTCGGATGTATTGCTAAGACATGCTAAATCACTCAGTGCTAGTCAAATTGGGCATATGAATACAGCCTCAATGAATGCATCAACAGCACAGGCTTTGTCATTGAACAATCAAGATACTTATCTAGGTGTTCCAGTTGAAATAGATAGTATCATGGCAGATCAATGTGTGTTTGTTAATAGCAATCAAGCTACCAATGCAGGAGGCTTGCAATGATGGCATTATGGCAATCTTTTGTATTGGGTGTGCATGAGCTTATGCCATGGTTTGATGGTAATGTTGCCACCATTATTATTATCTTAATCAAAGCAATGGCACTAATTATGCCGTTACTATTAACAGTTGCCTACTTTACCTATATTGAGCGTAAAGTGATCGGTTACATGCAGCTTAGAATCGGACCGAACCGGGTTGGACCTAAAGGCTGGTTGCAACCAATAGCAGATGCATTAAAGCTAATGACTAAGGAAATTATTTTCCCAAGCAAGGCGAATATATATTTATTTTTATTAGCGCCAATTTTGGCGATTGCACCAGCGATTGCAGTGTGGGCAGTTATTCCATTTGATGAAGGTATTTACATTACTAATCTTGATGTAAGTTTATTGTATGTGCTAGCGATTGGGTCAATTGGTGTGTACGGTATTATCTTGGCAGGTTGGGCGTCTAATTCAAAATACCCGTTGTTAGGCGCACTAAGAAGCGCCTCTTTATTGGTATCTTATGAGATTGTTATTGGTTTTGCTTTGGTGACTGTTGTTATGATTGCTGGCAGTGTTAATCTAAATACCATTGTTGCAGGTCAACAAGGCGGCGTTATTAATTGGTACTTTATTCCACTATTCCCAATGATGATCATTTTCTTTATTTCTGCCCTGGTGGAAACCAACCGTGCGCCATTCGATGTTGTTGAAGGAGAGTCAGAAATTGTAGGTGGTACTCATGTTGAGTATTCTGGCATGACATTTGCAGTATTTTTCTTAGCAGAATACGCCAACATGATCCTAATGGCTGTGTTGGCAGTTATTCTGTTTTTTGGAGGCTGGCATTCGCCATTTGAAGGGCTTGGAATGCTAGAGGCTGCTTTTGCTTGGGTGCCAGGTATTATTTGGGTATTGGCTAAATCTACCTTCTTTATGTTCTTGTATCTATGGGTAAGGGCAACTTTCCCACGTTTTAGATATGATCAAATTATGCGTTTAAGCTGGAAAGTATTTTTACCAATTACAATTGTCTGGATTTTTGTTGTTGCACTGATGACGCAATTACAAATTGGACCATGGTTTTCATAAAGGAATGATTAAATGTTTAATGGCATAAAAAAAATAGTAAACATGCTAACACTGAGTGAATTACGCTCAGGTATGAAGATTACCGCCAAAGAGTTTGTAAACACTAAGATTACTGTCCAATACCCTGAAGAGAAAACACCAATTTCACCACGGTTTAGAGGATTGCATGCATTGCGTCGCTATCCAAATGGAGAAGAGCGCTGTATTGCATGTAAGTTATGTGAAGCAGTGTGTCCAGCAAATGCTATTACCATCGAATCAGAAATGAGAGAGGATGGTACGCGTCGTACAACTCAATACGATATTGATTTATTTAAATGTATTTTTTGCGGATTTTGTGAAGAATCATGTCCAGTTGATGCAATTGTTGAGACGCACATTTTTGAATATGCATTCGAGTCAAGAGATGGCAGTATTATGACAAAGGATCGCCTGCTAGAGGTGGGTGATAACAATGAACAGGCTATTAGCAAGGCCAGATCTGAAGATTCAAAATATCGATAAGGATAGAAGTAATGAGCTCTGAACAAATAATTTTTTATATTTTATCATTTTGGTTTATCGCCTCATCACTGGCAATGATTTTTGCTCGTAATGCAGCAAAAGCAGTGCTATTTTTAGTTTTAGGTTTCTTTTCTGCGGCTAGTATTTGGATATTACTAGAGGCTGAATTTTTAGCAATTACCCTTATATTAGTTTATGTGGGCGCTGTCATGGTGTTATTTTTGTTTGTGATCAAAATGCTTAATATTGATAAATCAACCATGCGTGCAAAGTTTGCAGAATATTTACCATTGGGGTTGATCGTGGCACTGATTATTATTGCTGAAATGATCTTGGTGCTTGGTAGTGCGCAGTTTGGATTAGAAGTGATGCCATCACCAGCAAGACACGGTGCAGATTATAGCAATATCACAGTGTTGGCGATGCAGCTATATACGACTTATGTTTATCCATTTGAATTAGCAGCAGTGATATTGTTAATTGCCATTATTGCTGCCATTACCTTGGTGCATAAAAAAGAGGCAACTCACAAAAAACAAAACGTTTCAGAGCAGGTGAATGTGCGCGCAAAGGATAGGGTTCGTCTTGTATCAATTGTCTCGCCAACTAAGGAGGAAAAGTAATGGTCAGCTTAAGTGATTACTTAATATTAAGCAGTATTATTTTTTGTATTGGCTTAGCAGGCATCTTTATTAACCGAACCAATATCATTACATTGCTAATGTGCGTGGAGTTAATTTTGGTAGCGGTTAATACCAATTTTATTGCTTTTTCACATTTTTTAGGCAACGAAGCAGGTCAAATATTTGTCTTTTTCATTCTAACTGTTGCAGCAGCAGAAGTTGCAATTGGCCTTGCCATCTTGACATTATTGTTCAGGGTACGTGGATCGATTGATGTGGATGTTACTAATAGCTTGAAGGGGTAGTCAATGGAACAAATATATTTAATCATTGCCTTAGCACCTTTGGTTGGTGCAATTTTTGCTGGATTTTTAGGCTCGCTATTAGGAAGGATGGCCACTAATGTAGTAACTATTCTAGGTGTGCTGATATCAACAGTTTTATCCATGTATGTGTTTAATTATCATGTGCTTGAAGGTGGTGATGCGTTCAATGAAAATATTTATACATGGATGCAAATTGGAAATCTAAATATAAGTGTTGGATTTTTGATTGATAATTTAACCTCAGTGATGCTCGTGATTGTTTCGTTTGTGTCTCTAATGGTGCACATCTACACCATTGGCTATATGCATGATGATCCTGGCTATACCAAGTTCTTTAGTTATATTTCACTGTTCACTTTTTCAATGTTTATCTTGGTTATGTCGAATAACTTTATGCAGTTATTCTTCGGCTGGGAAGCGGTAGGCTTAGTATCATATCTATTGATTGGATTTTGGCATCATAAAGAAAGTGCAGTTGAGGCAAACTTTAAAGCCTTCTTGGTTAACCGTGTTGGTGACTTTGGTTTTTTGCTAGGTATTGCGTTAGTGTTAATGTACTTTGGCTCACTAGATTATGCAGAAGTATTTGCTAGTCTAAATAATGTTACTGGTGTAACAATGCTTGACGGCGCTTCAGTGATAACAGTTATTTGTATTTTGTTGTTTATTGGTGCAATGGGTAAATCAGCGCAAGTACCTTTACACGTTTGGCTTCCAGGCTCTATGGAAGGTCCAACGCCAATCTCAGCATTTATCCACGCAGCAACAATGGTAACCGCTGGTATCTTTATGGTGTCACGCATGTCACCTATGTTTGAGCTAAGTGAAACAGCATTGATAGTGGTGATGGTAGTGGGTGCAATTACTGCGCTATTTATGGGTCTGTTGGGTATTGTACAAAATGATATTAAAAAAGTGGTCGCTTATTCAACCCTTTCCCAGCTAGGTTATATGACTGTTGCACTTGGTGTTAGCGCCTATTCAGCGGCAATCTTTCATTTAATGACACACGCATTTTTTAAAGCGCTGTTATTCTTGGCGGCAGGCTCGGTGATTGTTGCACTACATCATCAGCAAGATATTCGAAAAATGGGTGGTTTGCGTAAAAAAATGCCTATCACTTACTGGACAGCACTAATCGGAACACTAGCATTGATAGGTTTCCCAGGATTTGCAGGCTTTTATTCAAAAGACATGATTATCGAAGCAGTGCATTTTTCAAGCTTGCCATTTTCTGACTGGGTGTATGTTGCTGTTATAGCAGGCGTCTTTATTACTGCCTTCTATTCACTAAGAATGTTTTTCTTGGTATTCCATGGCGAATCAAGAATGGACGAGCATACATCTTCACATGTTAAAGAGTCATCGATGAGCATCACTTTGCCATTGATTGCATTGGCAATTCCTTCATTGGCTATTGGTTATTTCACCATTGACCCAATGTTGTTTAATGGCTGGCTAGATGATGCTATTACTGTTGCTGCAAACCATACATCAATGGCAAGCTTAAAGCAAGAATTCCATGGTGCTGGCAGCATGATTCCACATGCGTTACAAACACTGCCTTTCTGGATGATGGTAGGTGGTATTGCTAGTGCCTGGGTATTAACCTTGTATAGAGCTCAATGGGCCACTTGGATTCAGAAGAAATTTCATCGTACGAATTACGTACTTGAGTCTTTGTATGGATTTGACCGATTCAATGATATTGTCTTTGTCAAGGGTGTTAAGGGTTTAGGAAACTTCCTATGGAAAGTTTCAGATTCAGGCCTAATTGATAAGATGGTTGTCAATGGTAGTGCAAGATTTGTTGGCTTTATTGGTTCAGTTGTTCGACCAATTCAAACAGGCTATGTTTACCATTACGCGTTTTTCATGATTGTTAGTTTGTTGATTATTTTAACTTGGGTACTGTTTGCAGGTGAACGCCCATTACTTGAGCTATAACGATGGATAATTCATTATTAAGTCTACTTATTTGGCTGCCAATTTTTGCTGGTATATTCGTTATATTTATCGGTAATGAGCGTGCAATTACAGCACGTTGGATCAGTGTTGCCACTTCAATTTTGGTGTTTATTATATCGCTAAGCTTATACACTGAGTTTGATTCAAATACGCATTTGATGCAGTTTGAAGAAAAAACCTCATGGATTTCTCAATTTAATGTCTACTATCATCTAGGTGTTGATGGTATTTCTATGCCATTGATTATCCTCACGACATTCTCAACTATTTTGGTGATTATTGCTGGCTGGGAAGTAATACAAACGCGACCAGCTCACTATATGGCAGCATTCTTAATGATGGAAGGCTTGATTATTGGTGTATTTTCATCCCTTGATGCAATTCTATTTTATGCATTCTGGGAGGCTTCACTTATTCCAATGTTGCTAATCATTGGCGTTTGGGGTGGCGATAATCGAGTTTATGCTGCTATCAAGTTCTTCTTGTATACATTCTTGGGTTCAGTATTCATGCTAGTTTCGCTAATCTACATGTATAACAAAGGTGGCTCATTTTCAATCTTAGCCATGCATGATTTAAGCTTGACAGCAACAGAGCAAGCGTGGATATTTTGGGCATTTTTCGTGGCATTTGCGGTTAAAGTGCCAATGTTCCCAGTACATACATGGCTGCCAGATGCACACGTACAAGCGCCTACGGGTGGTTCAGTAATACTAGCAGCCATCATGTTGAAAATGGGTGGTTATGGCTTCTTCCGATTTTCATTGCCAATTACACCTGATGCTTCTTATGAGTTTTCAGAAGTTGTTATCATCTTATCGCTAATAGCCATTGTTTATATTGGATTTGTGGCACTTGTTCAGCGTGATATGAAAAAATTAATTGCGTATTCTTCAATCTCGCACATGGGTTTTGTAACATTAGGTGTGTTTGCTTTATTTCTAGCTTACAAACCAGGTGCTGCAGAAGCGGCTCTACTAGGCCTTGAAGGTGCAATGGTGCAAATGATTTCACATGGTTTTATTTCAGCAGCAATGTTCTTGGTAGTAGGCGTGTTGTACGATCGATTACATTCTAGAGAAATTTCAACTTACGGTGGCGTGATTAATTCAATGCCTAAATTTACTGGTTTTGCTGTGTTGTTTGCAATGGCTAATGCAGGTTTACCGGGTACATCGGGTTTCGTTGGTGAGTTTATGGTGATTTTAAGCGCTGTTCAGGCAAACATTTGGTACGGTGTATTAGCTGGTAGCACGTTAATAGTTGGTGCTGCTTATACACTATGGATGGTTAAACGAGTTTTCTGGGGTGCGATCACCAATCCAGATGTTGAAACATTATCAGATCTCAATGCTAGAGAATTTAGTATTCTAGCTGTATTGGCAATTGCTGTATTGGCAATGGGGCTTTACCCTCAACCAGTTATCGATGTTATGCATGTAACCATTGAGCATTTATTAAACCAAGCCCTAACTTCTAAACTTTAAGTCTTAGCATTATGAATAATATGTACACATTTGATACATCGACATTATGGGCAGCTTTGCCTGAAATATTTTTATTAAGCGCGATTGTTGTTGTGCTTTTTTACGTACTATTTAACGCAATTAAGCTTATTAATTACGGCAATATTAGCGTTCAACCTAGTAGGTGAGCCAAAGACTATTATCTTTAGTGGTTCATTTATTTTGGATAATATGGCGTCAATATTTAAAGTCTTTATGGCTGGATCAACCATGGTAGCGTTAGTCTACACACGTCACTATTTAACAGAACACAAACTTTTCAGAGGTGAGTATTTTGTTTTAGTATTACTCGCAATGCTAGGCATGATGGTGATGGTTTCAGGCTATAGTTTACTAACTTTATACCTTGGTCTAGAGATTCTATCTTTATCTTTATACACATTGATTGCCATTGCACGCGAGCGTTCTGGCGCCATAGAGGCAGCACTTAAGTATTTTGTATTGGGTGCAATTGCGTCAGGCTTGTTGTTATATGGCATGAGCATGATTTACGGAATTAGTGGTAGTATCAATGTTGCCGATATAGCGACTTTTGCAGCTAACGCAACACTTGCATCAAGAGAGATGTTAATTCTTAATTTTGGCTTGGTATTTTTGGTTATTGGTATTGCTTTCAAACTTGGTGCAGTGCCATTCCACATGTGGGTACCAGATGTATATCAAGGTGCGCCGACTTCAGTTACTATGTTTTTATCAACCGTACCTAAAATTGCAGCGGTTGCAATGCTAGTTCGTATTTTGGTTGACGGCATGGGTGCTATGCATGAATACTGGTCAGATCTATTTATGGTTTTAGCTTTGTTGTCTATTGCACTAGGATCTGTAGTGGCGTTAATGCAGACTAATATTAAGCGCATGCTTGCTTACTCAACAATTTCACACGTTGGTTTTATTTTATTAGGATTTGTAACCGGTGTTGTTGAGGGTTATGGTGCTGCTGTATTTTACGTACTAGTTTATATATTGATGAGTATGGCTGCATTTGGCATGATCATTTTATTAAACAAGCAAGGTTTTGAAGCTGACAAAATTTCTGATTTTAAAGGGCTTAGTAAGCACTCACCTTGGTTTGCTTTGATGATGTTGGCTATCATGCTGTCAATGGCAGGCGTGCCACCATTTATTGGTTTTTACGCTAAGCTATTCATCCTTCAACAAGTTATTTCTGCAGGATTTATAACCATTGCTGTGATTGCGGTTGTATTTGCAGTTATTAGCTCTTACTATTATCTTCAAGTTGTTAAATCAATGTATTTCGAAGACAGTAATAATGAGATAACAATTACCGCACCAATGGATATGAAACTTATTCTATCTATTAATGCAGTGCTAATCTTGGTAGTTGGCTTATTCCCAGATTTCTGGATGAAATTATCAATTTCAATATTCTAAATTAAATAACTAAAAAATGAAAATACTAATAAGAAATCTGCCACGTTCGTTATCAGAAACTGGACTTAAAGAGTTGATCGAAGAATATGCAGAGGTGCAATCTTGTACGTTGGTGTTAGATAAAAACAGCGGTGTATCTAAAGGCTTTGCCTTTGTCGAAATCCCAAAAGTTGGTGATGTAAAAATAGTCATACAAAAACTTAATGGTAAAACTATTGACGGCAACAAAATTAGAGTTAAAAAAGCAGAGCCAACTAAATAAATAAAAATAATTGTAAATAGCGGTAGTGCAAGACAATAAAACACATCATCAAGATCCACTTCACGGAATAACACTCAAAACCGTTGTCACCGAACTGAGGGAGCATTTTGGCTGGGAAGAGTTAGCCAATCAAATTAACATCAAATGCTTCAAGATTAATCCTAGTATCAATTCTAGCTTAAAGTTTTTGCGCAAAACTCCTTGGGCCAGGCAAAAAGTTGAGCGCTTGTATTTGAAAATGGTAGGTTAGCCTGACTTTTTCAGATGTTATTCTTCAATGGTATTCATTCAAGAAACTTTTAATAGTTCAAGATAGTGACTATGTAGTCGCTATTTTTTTTAGTTATTATTTATTTCGATAGTACCAAGGCTTGAAATTCGCTTCCAAGCGTGCCCATAAATAACTTCATAAGTTGCAGGTAGCTTCCCATCTTGTCGATAAGACTCATACATCTGAGTCATGAGTTTAAACTTATCTTTACCCATGAGTGCTTTTGAGCGGCTGCCCACAGTTTGTGCACCAATAGCCTTTAAATCTTTTAATAAGTCTATAGCTGTTTGATAGGTAAGAGTGAGTTTCTCCATTTCCATCACTGGTGATTGAAAACCAGCGCCAAGCATTTTATCGCCAATATCATGCATATCAGTAAAGGTGTTAACATGGGTTTCGTTATCAACCACTGACCAGCTCTTTTTAAGCTCTTTGAGAGTGTCTGGACCAAAGGTAGAGAATAGGATTAATCCATCGTTTTTAAGCACTCTATGGATTTCTGAGAACAGTTGTTTAAGGTCAGGACACCACTGCATCATTAAGCTGGATATAACTATGTCAACACTACTATCTACCAAGGGTAGATGATTGGCATTGGCGCAAATTTTATGTTTTGATTGGTTGTTCTTGAGTGAATTTTGAGCAAAATCAAGGCAAATAATTTGTGAATTTGGAAAGCGTTTTTTTAGATTGTTGCTTAATAGCCCTGTGCCAGCACCAAGATCCAAAATAACTTCAGAGCTAGAGGTGATAACCTCAAACTTTTCGTCCAGTCTTAAGGCGATTTCTTTTTGTAAAAAAGCATGATCATTGTAATCATTAGAGGCCTTATTAAAAGCAGACCTTACTGTAGACATTGATCCATCTTTTTTGTAATATTATTCATTAGTTGGAAATACTGATTATTGCCAGTGGTAAATTCATCACCCATGATATTAATGCGAGCAATATCAATCTCCAGACCTTCGGTCAATGTATTAATACGTTTGATCGGTACACTAGTGGTGCTAATAAGACATTTGGTGCTATTGCTAAGCATGGATTTTTTAGCATTAATTATTTTATAAATACTTAGTCGCTCTTCATGCTTGGTGGTGATGAGTGTCTTTTGATTTAACTGATTCTCTTTAATGAAGTGTTCTAGCACATTTGAATAACTGGCAATAGGGCGCTTATTGTTTTTCATCACTTGAGTGATGTCGATTTTTAATTGAGTTAGTTTTTGCTGTAGTTTGGCGTAGTTTGCTAGATAAATAGTCTTATTGTCTGGGTCAATTAGGGATAATTTATCAGTTATTTTTTTGGAAAAATCTTCCATTTTTTGGATATCAACCCAACTGTGATGATTGTTAATATCATCATTAACTAACAATACTGTTTTGGTATTAAGCTGACTTAAAGATTTACTCAAGCCCACTTCAAAGTTTGGATGCATAATCACAATTAGGTTGGCTTGCTCAATCATGCTAAGTTGTGATGGCACAAGATGAGCATGGTGCGCTGATTGATTGCCTTTTAGTAGTAGCTTTGGCTCGGTAACACCCTGAGTAATATTACTAACTATCGAATGAATGGGTGCAATGCTCACAACAATATTGGGTGCTGAATAAACATTGGCCGAGAGTAGAGCGAGAAGTGTTAATAATAGACGAGACATTGGCGAAATTATACCTATATTGGCGATTATTTTTGACAGACAAAGATGGCTCGTTTTGGCGCCGGCAAGCCTTCAATGGTTAGATTACTATTATTGGGGTCAAGAAAATCTTTGATTGACTGAGTGTTGTCACCAATCCAGTGAGTGGCTCTTTGTTCTTCTGAGGTGGTTTTAGTAACATCAATTAGCTTGATATTTTTAAAGCCAGTTTTTTGTAGCCAGACGTGCAGTGTGTCAGTAGAGGGTAGGCACCAAACATTACGCATGCGCGCATAACGATCCTCAGGAATGATTTGCTCACCATACTCTTGATCGATAATTAGGGTTTCTAAAATTAGCTCACCTTCATCTTGCATAATATCTTTAAGCTGTTGAAGGTGTAGCATATGGTCTTTTTGGTGATACAAAACACCCATGGAAAACACAGTGTCAAAAGATGACTCAATAGGCATTTGCTCTAGTTTCAAGGGCAATACAAAAGCATTGGGTGGGTTATCCATTAAAGTTCGAATAGCTTGAAATTGATAATTAAAGAGTAAAAATGGTTCAACACCAAGCGCAATACTGGCACCTTGCATTGCCATTAAATAAGTGAAGTAACCATTACCGGATCCAACATCTAGCACTGTTTTACCTTCTAAGGATTTGATATGGCCTTTGAGTCGATCCCATTTCATATCACCACGCCATTCGCTATCAAGATTTAGATTGCCAATTTGATACGGACCCTTGCGCCATGGCATGAGTTTTTTTAGCGATTGCATTAGTTCATCAGTATTTATTGTTGTATCAATACTGACATAAGGGTGTTTAAAACTAACATTGCCAGGCTGCTGGCTTTCAATAGCGATAATAGCATCTTCCCATTTTGGAATATTGCCGTTATTGACGCCAAAAGCTTGAGTGGATAACTCAACTAATTTCGCACAAATAGGGGATAAATGTGTCGATTGACAGTGTTTTTCAAATTCTTTAAGCATACAAAACCAGAGTAATATAAAATAGCTTTCAAAGGGGAATTTTAAATTATTTGGAGATTAAAGATATGATGAAAAATACATTAAGTTTTGTAGCGGCAATGGCATTAACAACAAGCATTATTGCCGGTGGTGATGATAGGGATATGGGTCCGGTTGAGGCATTTGACTCAATGCAGCCAATTGCTGAAAAAACAGTAATTACTGAACAGGCGCCAGATACAATGACATTAAGTGATACGTCTAAAGTGATTGGTCAAACGCCTTCAGGCTTTGCTGTTACTCAAGCAGCACATGAAGCTTGCCAAGTAACATTAGGCTTGTCAGATGATAATATTACTAGATTTAAAGATGCATTATCTGGTGGATTCTTGTTTAATACAGGTCCAATTGATGCGATGGGCACGTTGTTCTCCCCATTACGTTGGGCTGATTACTTCTCTTGTGTAGAAGGTCAGTAAAAATTATTCATTAGAATAATTAAAAAGGCCTGCAATTGCAGGCCTTTTTAATGTCTAAAGAAAAGTTTATATTTCTAATAGGGAGTGCTCTTTGTCAGCCAATCTAGATTCAACATCTTTGACACTTGCGTCAGTAAGTTTTTGGATGTTATCTTCAGCTTTTCTCGCTTCATCTTCTGAAACCTCTTTGTCTTTCAGTAGATCTTTAAAGTCAGAGTTGGCATCACGGCGAATATTTCGGATGGCGATTTTGGCATTTTCTGCTTCGTCTCTAACTACTTTAACCAAATCACGTCTACGTTCTTCAGTAAGTGGCGGCAGAGGAATTCGTATTACTTGCCCCATAGTTTGAGGATTAAGACCTAAATCTGAAGTCATGATAGCTTTTTCTACCGCAGCTGACATTTCCTTCTCCCAAACTGAAACCTTGAGTGTGCGAGAGTCTTCAGCAACAATATTCCCTACTTGAGATAATGGCACCATTGAGCCATAATACTCAACCTGAACCTGCTCAAGTAATGAAGGATGCGCGCGGCCTGCACGAATCTTGGTAAAATTATTTTCAAGAGAATTAATACTCTTGCCCATGCGCTCTTTAGCGTCTTGTTGAATTTCAGTTAACATAGTTAATTCCTTACAATAGTTCCTAGCATCTCGCCTTTTAGAATGTTAGATAATGTGTTGCTATCTTCAAGCATGCTAAAGACGCAAATCTCAAGATTATGTTCTCGACACATCGCAAATGCTGAAGTGTCCATGATTTGTAAATTTTTTGAAATAGCCTCGTCAAAGCTTAAAGTATCGTAGCGGGTTGCGCTTGAGTCTTTCACTGGGTCAGCAGTATAAACACCATCTACTTTGGTCGCCTTAAATACTGCTTCCGCACCAATTTCAATTGCTCTAAGTGTTGCACCGGTATCGGTTGTAAAACATGGTGCACCAGTGCCTGCTGAAAAAATCACTACCTTTCCAGCGCTTAATGCTTCTTTAGCCTTATTGTGATCCATTGGCTCACAAACGCCACCACCAATTGGAAATCCTGACATAACCAAAACGTCAACATCATTTTTTCGACAAGCATCTGAAATAGCCAATGCATTCATAACAGTGGCTAGCATACCCATGTGGTCGCCAGTAACTCTATTCATGCCTGCCTCAGCTAATGCTGCACCACGGAAAATATTACCGCCTCCAACAACAATACCCAGCTCAACACCTTGGTCTAAAACTGATTTGATAATGCCAACTACTTTATTCAAAGTACTTGGATCAATAGTGTTGTTAGAGCTGGCCAATGCCTCGCCACTAAGCTTTAATAAAATGCGTTTGTATTTGACCATGTTAATAATTTGAAAAGGATAGTTGATAGAGAGTGATTTTACCTATCTTGTTCGTTATAATGAACCCTTTGTCCGACATAATTTAGCCAACCATGGATCAGATCAGCATACGCGGTGCCCGCGTTCACAATTTAAAGAACATCGATATTGACATTCCTAGAAATAAGCTTGTTGTTATTACAGGATTATCAGGTTCTGGTAAGTCATCTTTGGCTTTTGATACTATTTATGCCGAGGGTCAAAGACGATATGTTGAGTCGTTATCGGCTTATGCAAGGCAGTTTTTATCATTGATGGAAAAACCAGATGTTGATCACATTGAAGGACTATCTCCTGCTATCTCCATTGAACAAAAAGCTACCTCACATAATCCACGATCTACCGTGGGTACAATCACTGAAATTTACGATTATTTAAGATTGTTGTTTGCTCGAGCGGGCATTCCAAAATGTCCTGAGCATGAAATTGATCTTGAGTCACAAACCATTTCACAGATGGTGGATAGTATTACCGCTTTGCCTGATGGTGAAAAAATTATGCTACTTGCCCCCATTGTGCAAAATCGAAAGGGTAGTCATAAAAAACTATTAGAAGAGTTGTCTCATCAGGGTTTTTTACGAGCCCGTGTAGATGGTGAAATCATCTATATGGATGAGATGGATGAGCTTAATGGAAAAACTCGTCACACCATTGAAATTGTTGTTGATCGCTTGAAGATTCGTGAAGATATTGTTTCTAGATTATCTGAATCTCTGGAAACGGCATTAAACCTAAGTAGTGGCTTGGTGCGAGTTGCCTCAATGAGTGAAGAGCCTGACTGGGAAGAGCTGGTTTTTTCAGCAAAGTTTTCTTGTGTTCAGTGTGGCTATTCTTTAACCGAATTAGAACCGAGACTTTTCTCTTTTAACAATCCAGTGGGCGCTTGCCCAACTTGTGATGGTTTGGGTGTGAAAGACATGTTCGATGCGCAAAAGGTAGTGGCTAATCCAGGGCTTAGTTTGGCTGATGGTGCCATTTATGGCTGGGGTCGTTCAAATGCGTATTTTTATCAAATACTGATGTTGCTTGGCCAGCATTATGGATTTGATATTGAAACAACCTATGAAGAATTAAGCGACGAGCATAAGAAAATTGTTTTATATGGTAGTGGTGAAGATGAAATCGACTTCTCTAAAATAAAAGGCAGACAGGGTTGGTCAAATAAAGCTAAGCCTTTTGAGGGTGTAATTCCACGCATGATGCGTCGCTATGAAGAAAGTGAGATTCGCTCTGTTCGTGAAGAATTGTCACGCTATGTGGTTAGCCAAAGTTGTGTGGAATGTGATGGTGATCGACTTAATCAATCTGCTAGAAATGTTTTTATTGGCGGTCATAATTTATCCCACATTACAAAATTGTCCATTGCTAATATTTATGAATTTCTTAAAGATTTAAAGCTTGAAGGCTCAAGGGCACAAATTGCCGACAAAATTTTAAATGAAATCATACAGCGATTAGAATTTTTGATTAACGTTGGGCTTGAGTATCTTAGTCTTGATCGCCGAGCAAATTCTTTGTCAGGTGGTGAGGCGCAACGCATTCGTTTGGCTAGCCAAATTGGCGCAGGTTTGATGGGCGTCTTGTATGTATTGGATGAACCGTCTATTGGCTTACATCAGCGAGACAATCAAAAGCTACTTAATACCTTGACTTACTTGCGTGATATTGGCAACACCGTGATTGTGGTTGAGCATGATGAGGATGCTATCAAACAAGCAGATTATGTGATTGATATTGGCCCAGGCGCTGGCATGCACGGTGGTGAAATTATTGCAGTGGGTACGCCAGAAGAGATCGCGAATAATCCAAAATCACTGACAGGTGATTATATTAGTGGTAGACAAAGTATTGAGGTGCCAAGTATTCGCAAAACTTCAGATCGATGGATTGAGATTAAAGGCGCTAGAGGTAATAATCTAAATGGCGTTGATCTATCAATTCCCGTAGGTGTGCTAACGTGTATTACTGGCGTATCTGGCTCAGGAAAATCAACTCTAATTAACGATACCTTGTATGCATTAGCGGCGCGTGATTTGAACCGCGCACAAACCACCCCAGCGGAGTTTGACTCTATTGATGGATTGGATAATTTTGACAAAATTGTCAATATTGATCAAAGCGCTATTGGCCGTACACCACGATCTAATCCCGCAACTTACACAGGCATGTTTTCTCTTATTCGTGATTTGTTTTCACAAACGCTTGAAGCTAGAACTCGAGGCTATAAGGCAGGTAGATTTAGTTTTAATGTTAAAGGCGGGCGTTGTGAGGCATGTAAAGGTGATGGACTAATCAAAGTGGAAATGCATTTTTTGCCAGATATTTATGTGCCTTGTGATGTGTGTCATGGCGATCGTTACAATCGTGAAACTTTAGAGATTA
>LWDU01036305.1_pt2 | contig 15931 bp, 10 predicted proteins | sample 727161 | NCBI WGS metagenome assembly LWDU01 (sample SAMN04566230, study PRJNA314399) | hydrothermal vent metagenome | isolation source: deep sea hydrothermal plume seawater | place: Mexico: Gulf of California, Guaymas Basin | collected 2004-07-11 | reverse complement strand
AGGGTATTCCAGCCACAGCAATCCACTGGCGTCGCGGCGGTCTCCCGGAGCGCCGAAATTTATCCCCAGTTTACGAACCCGAGTCCCGGTTGTCTCGACGGAGGCCGCCGAGCTGACGCTCCAGGAATCCACATCGGGCATGTGAACCAGGGCCAGAGAGGTCTGGTTCTGATAAGCGCAACTGCAAGTACGCGTGTAATCGGGCGCGTTCAGCACTCCGTTGGCGACAACGAGATTGGACGTGCATCCGGACTTGAATCCGCCAAAGTTGCCTATGCCGGAATCCGTCCGCATGTCATAAAATCCGGCGGCTCCGGAACGGAAGGTCAACAGGTGTTCACTCGCGATGATATTGTTGCAACCGTAAGCACGGGTGAGTTTCCATGGCTGGAGTTCGCCGGTGAGCGGATTCTGGACCAGTTTCTGCTGCCCGTCCGACAGACGGAACGCACCCGCCGACTCGGCGTAGGAGTTGGCGTTGGTGATGATGAGATTGTTGTGCAGGATGCACGGCCCGGCATACTTGACAGACTCGTTCCGCCATTGCTGCGAGCCATCGATTCCGGCATACACGGCCATGCCCTGAGCGACTTCGCCATACAGCCGGTCACTGCCGGAGGCGCCCGCCTGCAACAGAAGATCCTGTGATTCCGAATAGCCCAGCCAGGATCCGAAGATGTTGTCCTTGTATTCCCACAGTTGCCTGCCGCTGTGAGCATCAAAGGCGGCGATCCGATAGCCCTCAGGCCGCGACTGGCCGCGACGAATGAGCAGCTCTTCAATCTGTTTCGGGTTTCGGTCAAGGCAGTACAGACGACCGCCACCGGCGACAATACCGTTGTGCCAGAAGCTGTGATTGGCGTCGATTTTCCACAGCCGCTCGCCTGTGTGTCGATCGAATCCGACAAGGGCCACACTGGCAGCACGGTCTAAGCTCTTCAGCCCGAATCCAGCTCGGTTTTTTTTCAGTTTCGCGTCTGCTTCGCTGGAGACGTTGAGCCGATCACGATACATGGCGAAGCCCAGGCCGCCAATCAGCACGTCGCCATAGACGCCGATATATCCCCACTGTTCCGGCTGGCCAGAATCGTCCCTGCCGATGGCGATGTCCTTGAGCGTTTCTCCGGTCGCTGGATCGAGCACATGGCAGATCGCGCCCTCGATAATGTACAGTCGGTCTTCGGTCGCGACGTAGTTGGTTCCGCGGCCGTTGGCACCTGGAATGTGGACCTGATTGTACTGTGTCTTCAGCGGTGTGTTATCGTAGGTGTCGTCATAGTACACATCGTCGGTGCCCAGACTCTTGAATTCGCGTTTCCAGAGTACTCGGCCGGTGTAGACGTCGCGGGCGCTCAGGCTGTTCATGCCTTCGATAAACAGACGCCCGCCAACCACCTGTTCAGGGGGACCGTGACCATGGCGTGGCAGGACATCCATATTGCTGCTGCCACCAAACCACAGGACGCCCAGCGGCAGCTTCACACGCTGATCGTTGGACTTGATGGTGTTGGCAATGTCACCGTGTTGGTGCGTCCAGTCCGCCGACCCCGGCAACGCACCGACTCGGCGCACCAGGACACTGTCATCCCTGATCTCAACATGAGCCTGTTCCAGGTTCATGGCACTGATCATGGTTGCCAGTTGTGCTCGGTTGTCTTTCGCGAGCAGTTTCATAGCACCGCCGTACGGGCGTACTGCCTCGTACAGTCGCCGCACCAGCGTATCGTCCGCCTTCGCTGCCAGTCGCGTTCCGACCACAACCAGATTCGCGACGTAACTGGGCGGCATAAACGAACCGGCCTCAGAGTGATGAGCGGTGACTCGTCCGTACAGGCCCGCCTTATCCAGTCGGCGACGCAGTTCGTGGACGGTTGTCGCGTTCTGATCAACAATCGCCAGCTGGGAAAAAGGAGAATCCGCCGCTAACGCGTCGATGAGTGACGCGTCCGATGCTCCGAACCAAAAGGCGTAGCCTTCCGAGTTCTCTCTCTCCAGTAACTTCGAAACACGGAGCTTTGCTGCCGGCGAAAGATCCAGTTTCTGTGGGGATTCAGTGAGGGGAGCAGCGGATTTCGGGGTGCTCGCCCCCAGTGCCATCAGATCACCTTCCACGGTGACGGCAAACAGTTTTCCATCGGCAGCCAGCAGACGTCCAATCGTTCCATCGACCGGCAACGACCACGACACCTTCGCCTGCCGGTCGTCGTCCGGCAGGCGAATGGCGCAGATGGACTCCGGACCCGCCGCATACAAATGGTTTCCCGCGAGGATCAGATCGCCGCGGCCATCGGCCTCAACTTGCCAGGCGACCTTGTTGTCCTGTTGATACGCTCGGATGACGTGACGATCCTTATCCGTCTCTGCCGAGTAGATCATGCCATTGTGGAGGACAGGTTCGTTTGGCATGAACGCCGTCTTGACGCCGGTCTTCAGCTTGAATTCACGCGTCCCCTTCAGTCGTGTATGCACAAAGAACGACTGTTCGTTGGCGACAACAAAAGTGCCACCCGTGCCCTTTCCGCCCGCATTGATCTCAAAGTAGCGAAGTTTTCCGTCACGGCGGTCAAAGGCGGCGGGAACGGAACGTCCTCCGGGCACGAGCAACAATTCGTCTGTCGCCACCAATGCCCCCTGAGGTGCGACTCCCGCGAACGACGGAGCACTGTGCGGCTGCTTGATGAACTGAGAACCCGTGCTGTCGTTGACCCATTCGACTTCGCCCGTGCGTGCATCGAGGGCGTACAGGAATGTACCCATGAATGGCCAGATGCTGGCAGCAAAATACACGTGTCCGTCACGAACCACCGGGCCTCCACGAGCCGGCCAGGCAGACGTCAGGCGTTGGTTTCCAATGGCGTGCTGAGCGTTCGGTGCTCCCCCGAAACGCCACTGCAGTTTCCCGTTCTTTGCGTCCACGCAATACAGGAAGCCATCATCGCTGCAGAAGTAAACATGGCCGTCCCAGCCGGCCGGCGGCAGACGCACCGGCGCCTCCGTGAAGAATGACCACAGCTCCTTGCCGGTGTCCGTATCAAAGGCGGCCAGCTTGTCGCGATCGTTGAAGCCCATGAACAGGCGGCCGTCCAGCACGATCGGTTCGAAAACGCGATCGTATGTCATCAGGTCCAGATTGAGCGGATCGTCCCAGGTTGGCTTCCGTGGAGCAAAGTGCCGCGTCCAGAGAAGTCGCAGATTGTCAGGCAGCGTTTCAGCGGAAGCCGCCGTACGTCCGGGCGTACTCCGCCACATTGGCCAGTCGGCTGCCATCACGTCGGGTTGGAAGAGATTTGCGATGAAGAACAAAACGAGAAGAGGCAGCAATCGATTCATACTTCGCTCGGAGAGTGACGATTTGGCGGGGACATTTGGCGGAAAGAAGAATCTTAACAACTACGGATGGCAAAAACGAACAGTGCAGGCGGTGGAACGAGACGTGGAACGGCAGGAGACTGTTCGGTGACGGATTCAAGAGCTGTTCAGAATGGAGACATCGTGCGTCCCCGACTGCAAATCTGCCGGAAGCACGGCAATGCCGGAGTTGCCGTCCGCCGCAGTTTCTCCAATCGTCAAACTCACGCACTGTCCGACCACGCATGGGGTCTGATTGAGCGGCTCAGCGTGCGGTTGGGAAAGATGTTTCAATTCTGCCGACGTCGCAGTCGCCAAGTTTAACGTCTGTGAGGGGTTGGTTTGCTTTGCCGCCTGTACCAAATTCTCAGCTGAAGGCCGGGCTTGTCTGTTGCAAACCGATCCACGGTCAGTCTCGTTGCGACCCAACCATTTGGACTGGTCGATACATGATATTGCCACTGCAGCGGTCAGGAACGCAAGGGTTCGAATTTGACGCGGCCTGACCGCAGACAGCCTACAGCGTTTCACGCTGACTTGTGGCCGCGAAGAACGCTTTTCAATAGCAGTTTCATTACTCCCACGAGCCAGTATCGTTCGCGACAAAAAGTAAACTGTTCTAATTTCGTCGCACTGTCACCTTTCATGGATGAAAGACGATGAAACGACAATCGTTAAGACTTTGGGTTTCGGCCATCATGGTGTGCGCAGCTGCCATGTCCGCAGAACGTTCGTCGGGCGAAGAGTTTCGTTCTGAGCCCCCGCATCTGATCACTGCAGATCACCTGTTCACAGAGTCCGACCCCTGGATTCAAACCGTCAGTCTGCAATGTGCCGCCGAAAGCCCCTGCGGCGAGGTCGGCGATTCGTGCGGCGAAACCGTTGTCCTAAGTGGGAGTCTCGCCACGGATGCTGCGATGATCTGTTAAGCCGATCCTATCTGACAAACGGACTGTTCGGGCTGGCTCCCGCGGCGGTAGAGCACGGTGTCATGGTGGATGCGTCGTATACAAATTTCTATCAGGGAGTCACACGCGGCGGGGGCAGGCAGACTTTTCGAAATGGCAGTAAAACGGATCTGTTCATCATGGCAGATACCGGTAAGATGGGTCTTTGGCAAGGCGGACTGCTGCAGGTGCATGCCGTGGATTGGCAATTCGGAGAGAATTCCAATGGGGACGCTGCAGGATTAACCCCGGTCAACACCAACCTGCTGACACCAACCATCACGCCAACGTATGGTATGACAAATCTGATGCTTATGCAGCAACTTGGTGGCGGCTGGGCCGCGATCGCCGGCCGATACAACGCGCTGGACCTCTGGGCCACCTTTTATCCCGAATTCGGCCGAGGGATCGACGGCTTCATGAATGTCTCAACGCTGATTCCACTAAATGTGGGCATAAGTCTGCCATCTATTTCCAACGTCGCCGGAGTCATGAAAATGGGTGAACGAGGGGTTGAAGGTGGTTTCGTTGTCCTGGAAACTCAGAACTCGCCGACCACGGCCGGGCTGGATTTTCCGAATGGTACGACGCTTTTGGGGTTGGCGCGGAAGCATACCGATTTCGGAGGACGCCCCGGTTCTCATACCTTGATTGGCACTTACGCGACTGGCGACTTCAGTCGTTTGGCGTTGAAGGATGGGAAATCATTCCGCCGGGCGGCGTTGTTCCTGCGAGCAACACTGGCAGCTGGATGGCTACGTACCTGGCGGAACAGCGACTGTGGGTCGATCGCTGTAACGATAAACGGTACACGAAGCTGTTCAGCTACGTGGGGTTTTCAGACAAGGAAAACAATCCCTACCTGGTTACGACTTCCATTTCGGTTGAGGCATTTGGTGTCCTGGATAGTCGTCCGAATGACCGCATGGGAGTCGCCTACTTTTACAATGCTTTGAATACTGACTTCAAGAGTGCGTTCGCTCTCGTTACGCCGGTCGGTAATCTTCAGGGTGGTGAGATCTATTACAACGCTCAGGTCACACCATGGTTCAACCTGACCTTCGATCTACAGACCGTCCAGCCGGGCGTCCGTAGTCTTGACACGGCCGTGGTCCTGGGGTTGCGGGCGCACGTCAAAATCTGATGCTGGACTCAGCGGGAATGATCCGCGGTGTTTGCCCAGGATACTGCACTGTTCAGTGCGGGGGCTTTCCACAGCGTTGTGTCCGGCACCCGATTCTATTGCATGTTCGTTTCGTTCACGACACGATCGAGACGAGCATTGGGGCGGGAACGTTAGAACGCGCGCATTACGCTGCGTGTCGACCTTGTCGTTACCCACAAGTACATAGTCGCGAAGCGACGAAAGCACATAGCCATTGGGCGTGAGCCCACGGAATGTGGTTGTCACGAAATGTCTTAGCCGCGAAGCGGCGACAGCAATTCAAAATTTGCTGCCGCCGCTTCGCGGCTCAATTCACGTAAACATTCCGTGACCCACGGCTGACCCACGGCTGACGCCATGGGCTACGTGCTGTCGCCGCTTCGCGGCTAACGGGATTTGTGGGTGACGACACTCCCCGATTTGGATTCGAACCCGCGACATAGTTGCTCACGATGGCTGTTGATCGCGGCCCCTGGTGTATCGTTACGTCTTGATTTTGGAGTAGTCGAAGTCGCGAGACATTGGACGACATAGAGAAAAAAAGTTCCAATCTCTGGCGAGTTCGGCTACGGAACAATCCCGGTAATTAGGCTTGACCACGCACCAGGCATCCAACCTGGCGACTGTGACGATCCAGGGCTTGGCTGGCGATTCTGTTCAGTTTTCAACGGAATCGAGCGGCACGTTGTGATACTCCAGCGCCCACTCACACATGTAACGCACACAGTTGGGATCGATGCGGTAGACGATCAGGTCCGGGTTGTCGACGGTGCCGAGATACTGTCGCAGCAGCGGATTTTCGTTCCAGATATCTTCCAGCAATGCGCGATCATCCACGATCACCGCTGTTCCGGTGATGCGCACCTGATTGTGCGCCGTGTCCAGTTAGCACAGTTCGACTCTTGGGTTGGCGGCGATTTCGCCGGTTTTATGATAAGCTCGCAGGTTGGCCACGTAGACCGTAAAACCAACCGTCCTCACCGGCGAAATCGGTCGCAGACGCGGCTGATCTCCGTCCATGGATGCGAGATACGGAAAATGGTCTGCCTGCAGAACGGCTTGCGCAAGTTCCGGCAGGCGTTCCACATCGACAGGTTCGGGGGCGGGTCTGGTCATGGCGTGATTCCGGAGTGAAAAAGCTCGACAGGCGGCAAATAGCCGCTGTGCGAGCAGCCATTCTAGGATTAGTCACTTGAAAACGACACAGCCACGGTATCGAATGGTGACCCCAACAGCGTCCTCCTATTCCTGCCATTCCTGACCGGCGACTTCCATTTGCTTCCGTCTGTCGTTATCCCTTATCGTCCAACAAGTGGAGTGTCGTTTTCGAGCCTTCTATCTCGGAACGCACGCGATCTGCCGCAGAATTGAGGAGTCTGAGATGGAGTGGCGCGAATTTTGTGCACGCATGGCGTGTTTGTTCTCATGTGTGTGCGGTCTGCCGTGCCGGACCTGGAATTCGCTGGTGATGTCTCAGTCAATCCGCTATTGCGCCGGCGTGGTGCTGTGCGGTCTGGTGTTGTCAGACGGGATGTCGACGTGTTCGGCGCAGGAAACTGAAGCGGCGACCCGACAGTATGCGGTTGCCGTAGGGTTTCAGAATCAGAAATTGTTTGATTCCGCCATCGATGAGTGGCAGACTTTTCTGAAGAAATTCCCCAACGACCCTCGAGCCGGTCGGGGCCATCACTATCTGGGCACCTGTTGTCTTCAGGAGAAACGATACGACGATGCGATTGCTGCTTTCACGGCCGTCGTGACGAAGTATCCGAAGCTGGAACTGATGGATCAGTCGATGATGAATCTGGCCATCGCGTCGTACGGCAAGGCACAGAACTCCAAAAATAATTCAGACTACGCGAAAGCCGAACAGGCGTTCGCTCGCATGCTGGCGAAGTTTGCCGACAGCAAGTACGCAGCGCGAGCGATGTATTATCGCGGGGAGTGTCTGTATCAGCTGGATCGTACGGCCGACGCAGCAGCAGCCTATGCGGAATTCCTGCAGAAGTACCCTGAAAACGAATTCTCTGCCGACGCCATGTACGCGCTGGGCACGGCGCAGGAAACGCTGAAGCGATCTGCGCAGGCCCTGGCGACGTATGCTGACCTTATTTCAAAGCATCCCAGGCATTCGCTGCTCACGGAAGTGCAGATGCGGCAGGCGGAGTTGCTGTTTGTTGCCGGCAGGTATGCTCAGGCGTTGCCTGTTTTTGAAGTCGTCACAAGGAATCGAGACTTTGAACTGGCAGATGTAGCGATGCTGCGTCACGCCCGCTGTTTGTACGAACAGGGCCAGTTCGACGACGCGGCGAAGCTGTACTGGAACGTGCCTCGCGAATTCAAAAACACGAAGCACTACGATGCGGCGGTCCTTGCGGGAGCCAAATGCTATTTTCTGGAGGACAAGTTTGAGGTGGCCCGAACGGGACTCGAACGGCTGGCCGACCGCGACGTTCCTGAGGCGGCAGAGGCCACACAATGGCTGGCGCGGACTCACTTGAAAGAGGGCAACGCTTCCAGAGCACGCGAAATTGCTGAACGTGGACTGCGGAAGTTCAGAGGGGACGACTATCGCCCCGAACTGGAATTGGTTCACATCGACGCGTTGTACGAAATCCCGGATCAGAAGAAACAGACGGTGAAGCTGTATGCCAGCTTCGCCAAAAGGAACGGTCGGCACGAACTGGCATCTCAGGCACAATACATGGCTGCACTCGCCGCGTTGACTGTCCATGATTACGCCGCAGCCGCACGGCACAGCACGAAGTTTCTGTCCGACTATCCCAGCGACAAACTGAAGCCGGACGTGATGTTTCTGTCGGCCGAAAGCCAATTGCTGCTGGGCAGGCACGACGATGCCCAGCGGCAATATCGCGAGTTTCTGCAGCTGGCTCCCAATCACGACAACGCTCAGCAGGCGCAGCTTCGACGCGGTGTGGCGCTGTACATGGCCGACCAGTATGCACAAGCCGTGGAATGGCTGCAGCCGCTGGTTTCGCAGTTTTCTGATCGCAGTCTGCGAAGCGAAGCGCTCAGCCTTATCGGTCGCAGTCAACTGGCGCAGGAAGACTTTGCCAGGGCGAAGGACTCGCTGCTGAACGCCATCAGGACCGACCCGGGCCGCCAACAGCATGACGAAACCCTGTTGTCGCTTGCGGATGTCTATCGACAACTTGGTGAAACAGCCGCAGCCGAACAGCAGTGGCAACGCGTGTTGACTCAGCACCCGAACAGCTCGCTGGTCGCAGAAGCGACTTTTCGTCTGGGCGAAATGGCCTTCGCTGCAGAACGCTATAACGATGCCGTGAAACAATATGCCGCTGTGACTCGAGCATGGCCAGACAGTGAGTTTGCTGCCCACTCGCAGTACGGTCTCGGGTGGACGTTGTTTACTATCGGCGAGTATCAAAAGGCATCGGTCGCCATGACGGAGCTGTTGGACCGACACCAGACTTCGACCGTCGGATCGAAGGGCCTGTACGTGCGAGCCATGGCGGCTTACCAGTTGGGCGAGTACCCGGCGGCCATCAAAGACGTGCAGTCTTTTCTGGCGACGAAACCGAGCTCTGACGCTGCACTGGATGCACAGTACGTGATGGGACTTGCTCAGGCTGGTCTCAGACAATTCGAAGCTGCGACCAAAACGTACGCAACAATTCTGACCAATGCCAACAACTACCCCGCCGCGGACAAAGTGGCCTACGAACTTGGCTGGGCCTGGATCGAACTTGGAAAGACGGATGAAGCCGTGGCGGTATTCCATCGTCTTGCCAAAGACTGGCCACGCAGTCCGTTGGCAGCAGAAAGTCTGTTTCGAGTTGGCGAGGCGTATTATGACGCCGGCAATTTTGCAGAAGCGGCCGCCGCGTATCAAGACTCCGCGCAGCATGCGACGTCTGCTGAGATCGGTGAAAAGTCGATGCACAAGCTTGGCTGGAGCTATCTGAAAGCCGAAGACATCGCCGCAGCGGGCGAGGCCTTCACGGACCAGTTGGCGAAACACCCAGGCGGAGAACTTGCCGGAGACGCTCGTTTTCTGATCGGTGAATGCAATTTTCGCAGGAAAGATTGGTCAGCTGCGAAGGCCGCCTATGAAAAAGTCATTGTCAGTCGCGACAGCAACTATCTGGCGCTGGCCACGTTTCATGCGGGCGAATGTGCCGCCTCTCTGGAAGACTGGAGCTCCAGTCGGCGTCTGCATGAGAAAGTTCTGGCTGAATTTGCTGACTTCGAAATGCGTCCGGAAGCACGCTACGGTCTGGCATGGGCGCTGCAGAACGAAGGGCAGTTGGACAAGGCGATTGCATCGTATGAACAGGTTACCGAAGAAAGCGACACAGAAACGGCCGCAAATGCGCGGTTCATGATCGGTGAATGCTGCTTTGCTCAGAAGAAACACAAAGACGCGACGAAACACTTTCTGAAAACTGTGTTCCTGTACAACCATCCGGAATGGTCGCCGATGGCCTACTTTGAAGCAGGTCGCTGTTTTGAAGTTCTGCGAGACACCTCGCAGGCCAGGAATTGTTACGAGCAGGTGATTGCAAAATATCCTAAGCATACGAAAGTCAAAGACGCACAACGCAGACTTTCGGAACTGCAGGGAAGTTGAAGTGAATCTGTCACCCCTTTGGGGTTCTTGATGTTTGTTGGCACCTTGTCCAGGGGTTTACACCCCTGGACATTAACGAACGCCCGTTGGGGCGAGGAACAACGAACCGATGAAACAAATTCAAAAAAAACGGCGGTAACGCCGCAGGAAAACAACCGTTTGCTTCGCAAGTATTCTGAGAGTGACCAACGGGGGCGGACCACCGCCTTCCCGGCGATCGCTTGAATCAGCTTACGGGCCGTCCCGCACAGGAATTTACAGAATGAGATTCTTTCATACATCCGCGAAGAAGCTGCTGACTGCAGGTACGGCTCTGGTGATGTCGCCGGCCGTGGTTCTGGCACAGGAACAGGCGGTGGCTGACGGTGCCTCCGAGCCGCCGATGCCCAGCCTGTGGGATCTTGCGATTCAGGGCGGTTGGTTCATGATTCCCATCGGCGTGGCGTCGATCGTAACCCTGGCCTTCACGGCGGAACGTCTGTTCGGACTGCGGCGCGGGCGAAATCTTCCCAAACATCTGATTCGTAAACTTCGAGACCTGATGTCGGATTCCGGCATTGATCCTCGACGCATGTGGGATGCCTGTGAAGAACACAGATCGCCGTTAGCGAATGTGGTCAAAGCGGCCGTGCTGAAGACCGGCCGACCTCAGGCCGAACTTGAAAAATCGGTGGAGGATGCAGTGGATCGGGAAACAGCCGCCATGACTCGCAACATGCGGCCCATCAACGTCGTCGCCAGTATTGCTCCGCTACTGGGCCTGCTGGGCACTGTCCAGGGAATGATCATGGCTTTCATGGTCATCAGCACGACATCATCCACAGGCGCGTCCAAAGCACAGGAACTCGCTCACGGAATTTACACGGCTTTGGTTACGACCTTCGCCGGCTTGAGCGTGGCCATTGTGTCTGTGGTACTGGCGAACTTTCTGGAAGGACGCATAGAACGGCTGCTGCGACAGATGGAAGCGTTGTTTCTGGACCTCCTGCCGCAGCTTGAACGATACGAAGGTCGCCTGCGCATCAGTGAATCCATGTCCGCTGACGAACCTGGTCTCCGCGTTAAATCGATTCCACAGACAGGCCACCAGCAGGGCGGCAATCCTGACGCACCGGTACCGCGCAAAGCCACTGAGGCCAAAGATCCGGAACGGCAAGAACCAAAACAGATCCGACCGAGACGGCCGTCGAAGCGTGTGACCGCCGAAGCACTGCCGAGTGATGCTGCGACAATCGCCGCTGACACTCTGTCACCTCCGAACGGAACAATGACCGCCTCCGCACGAGAGGCTTCGAAGACGGGATCTTTGCGAGCCAACTTTGATCGGGTTGAGACAGCGCAGCCGTCGGAAGGAGGCGGCCAGTGAAATTTAAACTCAATAAAACCGGCGGGAAGCGGCGAGTCGACATGACGCCCATGATCGATTGTGTCTTCCAGCTGTTGCTGTTTTTCCTGGTGGCCAGCAATTTTCAGGAGCAGGCTCGTATTTCCGGTGAGGGTGAACTGGGGGCCAGTCTGCCGTCGGTGGCTTCCGCGATGCCGATGGTGATGAAACCACGGGAAATGATTGTGAACGTCGATACTACAGGCGAATTTTATCTGGACGGAGAATTGCATACTGAAGAAGCGCTCGCCCGTCGATTTCAGCGAGCTCAAACAGACAACCCCGGCAATAACTCGGTCGTCATTCGCGGCAACGAAGGAGCCGATTGGAAGTTTGTTGCTCGAGGGATGAGCCTGTGCAATCAGTCAGAAATCCAGGACTACCGAGTTGCCGTGATTCCGGAAGACGGATGATGAACAGCGTGTTGCGAATGTCTGAAGACGAGTTGGCAAAGCTCGAAGCCGGACTCGGTTTTCGGAGTCTGCCCGCGTTCGGCATCGCTGCAACGACCTCCGTCCTTGCCCTGGCCGGCATGGCCCTCAGGTATTCGCCGGGCGACAACGTTCCGCTGGCGGGCATGGACAACATCAGCGGGCAGTGCGTCCTGGCTGGAACTCTGGGTGTGTCCATGATGGTCGCTGCGTGGTTGGTTCGCAGCGTCATCATGAAGCGACTGCAATGGGGCGTCCTGCTTAGCCTGGTGATTCACCTGGTCCTTTGTTTCGTACTGCACACGGTTCAGGTTAACGTTCCCGTGGTGTTGGCGGCAGAAATTGGAACGGACAATCTGCCCCTGCAGGAGTTCACGATGCCGGATTACGGCGGTGCAGAATCGTTGACTTCGCCGGAGCAACAGCAGTGGGAGCGACCGACCGACGTTGACGTTCAGGAAGCTGAACAGCAGCAACTGGAACGCCAGGACGCAGAAATTGAAATCGACGTTCAGCCCGAACAGGTGCTGCGTCAGGAACACGTCGCCGCGGTCGACGTACCGATGCCGCAGCGGGAACAGGAACAGATGCAGCAGGAACGTGAATTGGAACTGCAACGTCAGATGCAGCAGGCACAGGCGAATGTGCCCGAGCAGCTGGAGACTCCGCAAGTCACGACGCAGCAGTCGCAACAGCCTGAACTGGAAGCTCGCCGGAACAACAGAATGGAGGCGAATCCGCAGAACAGTCAGCGGCGCATGGAAACAGTGGAACGCCGAAGCGATGAGGCAGTCAGTGAAGCGACCGTGCGTTTCCGCGCTGAAGTGCGGCCCACAGAAATGTTGCAGGCGGAAATGACGCCGAATGAACGGGCCGCAGCAGAAGCTGCGATCGCGGATTCCACTGCAGAGGCCGTCGACGTCGCGGCAGCGGCAGCAGCTCGGCCGATGACGACGGAAGCTCAGGCGCTGGAGGTCAGGCGTCAGTCGGAAGCTGATCCGGTCTCCAGTCAAAGCGCCGACAACAGTGCTCCGGCATCATCCTCTGCGAGGCAGGTCGAAAGTCTGAACCCGGCACGTGCGACTTCGGCAGACATGGCCACAGCGGACGCTGTGCCTTCCAGTGGAGGGGCCACATCGCTGCAGCGAAGTACAACCTCTGCAGGACAAAGCACGTCTGCCGCAGAGACCTCTGCCCAGTCGGTGAGCGTGGCGACGGCAGAGCGTTCCGGTTCACCTGAACTGTCGGCAACGGCAGCCGCATCCAACGTGGCCCGTGGGAATTCGTCCGTGCCGACCGGCAGTGCCGGGGCCGGCGGTGCTCCTGCGATGCAATCGTCTCTCCGCGGAGTTACGGCGCTGCAGTCCGGCTCTGTCGGTCAGGGACGCGGTACGGGCGCTGGCAGAGGGCCGCAACTGGGTCAGTCTGTGGCCAACCCGTCGCCAGGCGGTGGCCGAGGACAGCGCAGCACGCAACACTCGCAGGTCGGTGCCGTGGGGACTCAGGCGACACAGGTTCAGGTTGCCGGAGTTGCCGCCAGTTCCGGAGCGGCTGGCCGGCGTCTGGCATCGGGGCCGGCGACATCCGCGTCGAATGTAGCCCGCAATGGCGGTGGTCTGCCGGCCAGCGTGACACGAGGTTCCGGGACCGAATCATCGGCTGCGCCGTCGGGGACACGCGGTCGCGGGGTGTCTGTGGCCATGCGAACGGAGGGCCGCAGCGGAGGCAGCGGCAGATCGACAAACGCGACGGCGCGACTTGGTGGCGTACTTGGTGGCCGGGGAATTACCGGGAGCTCTTCCGGCCGAAGTGCGGCTGCTGCTTCGTTGCCAGCAGGCAGTCTGGCGGCGGAAGAGGTGGGAGCTTTGGTGATCGCAGGTCCCCAGGCGCCCAGCGGCAGTTCGGGAGGTGGTGGTCGGGGGAGAAGCAGTGGGCTTGATGGTCCGCGAATCGCATCATTGGCACGAAGTTCCGCGGGACTGCCTGGCATGAGCCGCGGCGGATCAACGAGCGTCGGCCGTACTCGCAGCAGCCTTCCTGGCGCCTTCGGTGCGTCCGGATTGCCGTCACGGGCCGCCTCACGAGCGGGAGGACCGCGATTGGCGTCCGAAAGTGACGTGGCCGGCATGATTCGTCGCAGCATTTCCGGGATCAGTGCCATTGCCACAGAGCGTGTCAGTCCCGGGTTCTCTATGCGAACGCCGGAAGCACGCGTGGAGGCGGTTGAGAAGCTTGGCGGAAACGACATTTCGGAAGCGGCGGTCGAGCGAGGTCTTGAGTGGCTGGCAGCTCATCAGTACGCCGCCGGAAACTGGAGTATTCACGAGATGAATTGCCGGGACCATGATTGTACGGGGCACGGCATCTATCAGGCCGACCCTGCTGCCACCGGTTTGGCACTGCTGGTATTTTTGGGTGCCGGCAACACACACACGACGGGCAAATATCAAGCGGTGGTTGACCGTGGGCTGCAGTGGCTGATCGAACGCCAGACGTCTGCCGGCGATCTGTTTGCGGCAGAATCAGAATTTGCCGGATTCTACAGTCACGGCATCGCGGCCATCGCTCTGTGTGAGGCCTTTGGCATGACAAAAGACAAGCAGCTTCGTGAACCGGCTCAAAGGGCCATCAATTACATCGTGGCTTCACAACATCCGAAGTTTGGTGGCTGGCGTTATCAGCCGCAGTTTGAGTCGGACACTTCTGTCTCGGGCTGGCAGCTAATGGCGCTCAAGAGTGGCGAAATGGCGGGGCTTAAGATACCGGATGCTGCGTACGCCGGCGTCAAAACGTGGCTCGATTCTGTGGAGGACAGTGAGAACGCCGGACGCTTTTCCTATCACCCGACTAAAGAAGTCACACCATCGATGACGGCCGAAGGATTACTGATGCGGCAATACCTTGGTGCCCGTCGCGACAACAGCGCCGTGCAGGCGGGGGCCAGCTATCTGCGGCAACGTTTACCTCGTTCCGAATCCCGCGACGTCTACTACTGGTACTACGCCACTCAGGTGATGTTTCACATGCAGGGCGATCACTGGGCCGCATGGAACGCGGCACTTCGCGATTCTGTGGTCGAATCGCAGGAAAAAGGTGGCCCCGTCCGTGGCAGTTGGAGTCCCGAACTGCCGACCAAAGACATGTGGGGCCGATCTGGCGGCCGACATTACGTGACCTGCCTGAACCTGTTGATGCTGGAAGTCTACTACCGCCATCTGCCGCTCTACATCGAACTTGACCGGTAGCCGGACGTTACAGCGTTTCACAATTGCAGTTTCGTTAATCCCACGAGCCAGTATCGTTCACGACAACAAGTCAACTGCTAATCTCCGGGACCAATGTCCAGCAGCATGGCTTCCATCACCAGTGAAGTTTCGGCGCGGTGAAGGTCGCTGAATAGCTGCATCCAATCACGGAGTTCGCAGCTCAGCTGATCGGCGACGGGCTCCCAGGACTTCTCATCGCGAATGCGATTTCGCATTGACCGCAACGCGTAGTCCAGATGCAGCGTTTTCAGATGTAGCCGCATGACCTGACGGTTCCAACTGGGAAATTCTTCCAGCACTTCCGTCAGATAACCGCCTCCATCTGCATGTAGCTGGCGTTCACGCGGCATCAGGTCGCGTGGATTCGTCGGCAGTTTCTTCAAGCAGATCTCGCACGTCTCCAAGGAGTAAATATTGAAACTCGTTGCACCGCGCGAGCGTGGGTATTTGTGAAACATGGAAGGTTTCAGTCATTGGACATTCCTTTACAGCGACAGGAGAAGGGGGCTTCCACCACACGGTGCGGCGGAGGGATCAGGCCATGGATGGCTCTCTTTACGTGGAGAATGTGTCGAACCAGTGATAGGTAGTTCCCAAAGATAAGAAACCTGCGGTCAACGTCAAGGGCAGAATCTGACGACCACCGTGAAAGGCGGATTCCCCGCCTGTTACAGCCAGGGTTTTTCCACTGTTTTTACACCAAAAAGTGTCCGTCGTGTGCTTTTATTTTGTTTCCTGTGAACTGCGTTTGGCGTCGGGGATTCCCGCCAAACGGGCG
>LWDU01036432.1_pt1 | contig 15933 bp, 13 predicted proteins | sample 727161 | NCBI WGS metagenome assembly LWDU01 (sample SAMN04566230, study PRJNA314399) | hydrothermal vent metagenome | isolation source: deep sea hydrothermal plume seawater | place: Mexico: Gulf of California, Guaymas Basin | collected 2004-07-11 | reverse complement strand
AATAACCAACTGTCAAATGACGTTGCGTCATTTATTATTCGCAAAAAATAACGTGCCGCGTAAGTCCGTTTTAGAACACAACTTCTATATTTAGTGCCAGGAAACAGGCGTTTCTGATTGCCCAATCGGAAAGATCTGCTCTCACCGAAAATCCGGATTTATGTCACGAATCAAAGTCGTCTTTTCTATCGGATCGATGCACGGCGGAGGTGCTGAACGGCAGGTGGTCTCCTTACTGAGCCACCTTGACCGAACCCGCTTTGAACTATTCCTGTATCTGGTTTATCGTTCCGGATCGCTTCTGACGGAAGTACCCGATGACGTTTCGATAGCAGCGTTCGAATCGCGTAACACGAATCGTCCAACCGGATTTCCAGGAGCAATGCACCGACGGCGCGTCCTGGACATGAGTCGGTTTCTGAGTGAAGTACAGGCGGATGTCAGCTATGATCGCACCTTCCTGATGACACTGATTGCCGCTGATGCAGCTCAACGAGTCCAGGTACCAAACGTTTCGACGATTGTAACGGATCCGCAGCATGGGTTCCGTTCCGTTGCCGGACGATTCCAGTCAGTCAAACGGAAACGTCTGGGCAAACTCTACTCTCAGTCAGCGTCGGTTGTTGCCAATTCCAATGGCGCCGCGCGATCGGCGGAAACGTTTTACCGTCTGCCACCACAGTCGGTGGCGACACTGTACAACGGAGTCGACATCGAAGTTGTGTTGCAGAAATCCAGCACGAAGATTAACGACGACTGGTGGAACGCAACGAGGTCGGGCAGGCGTATCTTTCGAATCGTGACCGCCGGTCGGCTGAATAAAGAAAAAGGGTTCCATCTGCTGGTAGACGCGGTCAGTCGTCTGCGAGACCTGATACCTGACGTAGATTTCCGCCTGGCAATTCTGGGCGATGGAGACGGTCGACAGAGTCTCGAAGCTCAGGTCGCCGACCTTCAGTTGCAGGACACCGTTCGGCTGCCTGGTTTCCGGGATGAGGCACCTGCATGGTACAAATCCGCCGACCTGTTCGTGCTGCCCTCTTTTTTTGAAGGGATGCCCAACGTGCTGCTCGAAGCGATGGCGTGTGAGACGGCCGTTCTTTCCACCGATTGTCCGTCCGGGCCAGCAGAGATTCTGGGCGACGGCCGGTTTGGAGCGCTGTGCCCAACCGGAGACGGGAACGCTCTTGCTGCGGCAATTAAGAAATTCGTAACGGATGAAGGCCACGCGAACCGTTATACTTCAATAGCCGTCGATCACCTACGACAGAATTTTTCGATTTCAACAGTGGCGGACCGTCTGGGAGACATCCTGGAAACCGCAGCCGCAACACGCCAGACGGAATAAACAAGGCTATTGGGGACGATCGACACGAGTGTCATCTGCCTCCCAACGCGTCAGACTAACCAGCCTTGCGGGACTGACCCAGGACAGAACAAACGCGAAGTAACTCCATGCTGCTGAATATCGTTTCAAGCTCGTGCAATGAATTTCACCCGACTAAGAATGCGGCGGGCCCCATGATTTCCGGGAAAATGTCAGCAAATACTGCAGCGCAACGACCGGAACTTCCTGCCGCGTCGATTGCGCAGGATGCCCCGACCGCAGGTGGTGGGCCGCATATCCGTCGCCGTGCGATGCCGCCCACACGAACCACAGCAAATTTCGCTGACTCATGGCCGCGGCTGACGTGTTTCAATAACAGAACAGGTGCCCCCACGAGCCAGAACCGGTTCCGGCAATTCGTAAACTGCTCTAACATCATCAAAACCAGTCTGGTGGCATTGGCGATTCTGGCAAATGCCACCAGCTGCCTGTCGCAATCTCGCGATCGATTTGCCGAGATCCGACGTCGCATGGTGGCCGAAGTCATTGAGGCAGAAGGAATCACGAACCCCCGGGTGCTGGCGGCTATTCGAAACGTACCGCGTCACGAATTCGTCAGCGGTGCACTGCGAGCTCGCGCTTATCAGGACACGGCGTTACCGATTGGTTCGCAGCAGACAATTTCTCCACCGTACATCGTGGCGTACATGACAGACACCATCGATCCCCAACCGGATGATCGCGTTCTGGAAGTGGGGACGGGCAGCGGTTATCAGGCAGCCGTGCTGGCGGAAATCGTCAAGGAAGTGTACTCCGTCGAAATCGTTTCCACTCTGGCAAAGTCCGCGTCCCGGCGACTGGCGAAGCTTGGTTATGACAACATCAAAGTGCGTGACGGTGATGGTTACGAAGGCTGGGCAGAACACGCGCCATTCGACAAGGTGATCGTCACGTGCTCCCCTGAAAGTGTGCCGCAGCCGCTCATCGATCAACTTCGTGATGGCGGAATGATGATTATTCCGAAGGGACAGCGATATCAGCAGTCGTTCTATCTGCTGCAAAAGGAGGACGGTCAGCTCAAGGAAAAGAAGCTGGTGCCAACGTTGTTTGTGCCGATGACCGGTGAGTCAGAAGAGCAACGACGGATTCAGCCGGATCCCAGGCATCCACGCCTTGTGAATGGCGATTTTGAAATCGACAGCAATGAAGATGGCCGTGTTGACGGCTGGCATTATCAGCGGCAGGCAGAAATGTGTTCGGAGAAGCCGATGAAAGGGCCAGTCTGCCTGCGTTTTTCGAATCAGGAACCGGGACAGTTGTCGCAGGCGCTACAGGGCTGCGCGGTGAGCGGACGGAACGTCGCAGCACTCGACTTCGCTTTGTGGGCACGAGTCGATTCGGTGGTTCCGGGGCCCTCACCCACGGACTTCGCCGCGGTGGTGATTCACTTCTACGATTCCGTTCGTCGCGAGGTCGGCGTACATATTCTGGGCAAGTGGCGAGGAACCGCGAATTGGCAGCAAACACGTCGCCGAATTCCGGTTGCCCCCAACGTTCGAGAAATCGTTGTCCGCATCGGGCTGAACGGCGCCACGGGGACGCTTGACCTGGACGATTTCCAGATGATGCCCGTGCCCCGCCGCTGACACCGCTTCATCATCACAGAGCCACATGGTATGGTGCAGCGAGCAGTCGTCGGCTGATTGGTTGGAGAGTGACCGTTCCTGCACGGCCGCATGATTCTCGGTCCCGGCAAACAGATTGGGCCCGATAGGAAACGATGGGGATGTTGATGTGCTTTTTTTTGCCTTCCCGTGGCAACGTCTTTCGCCGTCGCCAGCGCCTGCCGATTTTCCTGATTCTTCTCTCACTGTTGTCTTCGTCAGTGAGCGCCGAGGACCAGGTCGGTGACGCCCTGCGAACAGCCGTTTCTGCGGTGGCTCCCGGAGTCGTTCGTATTCGCATCGTCGGCGCTGCAAATGGCGGCGACCTGACCGTTAGTTCTCAGGTCACGACCGGCGTAGTGATCAGCGAACGAGGTGAAGTGCTGACGAGTGTTTTTGGGTTCAGCGGCACTTCAGCCGGAATTCTGGTGGAAGATTCCACCGGAAAACGCAATGCCGCAAGGATCGTCGCAACTGACCACGTTCGCAAGCTGGTGCTATTGAAATGCGAAACAGAAGGCATCGCCCCGCCGCAATTTTCCTCCGAACGCTGGCCCGCTGTCGGAGCGTGGTCCGTCGCTGTCGGCAAACTGTACTCCAGTAGACAGCCGTCATCGTCGCTGGGAATCATCAGTGCGACGCAGCGGGTTCATGGACTGGCAATTCAGACCGATGCGAAGATTTCGCCGGTCAATTACGGTGGGCCACTGGTTTCGCTGACGGGTCAGGTGCTGGGAATCCTGGTCCCGCTGGCTCCTGGGGATTCGGGAACGGAAATCAGTGCCGGAGTGGAATGGTACGACTCGGGAATTGGGTTTGCGATTCCTGCTGTGGACGCCCTGGCGGTTGCGGAACAACTACGCGCAGGCAATGATCTGTTTCATGGAGTGATGGGAGTCGGGTTTTCGACGCGCAATCCGCTCGCAACGGAATTCGCTGTGCGCGCCGTTCACCCAGGGTCGCCGGCAGACGTCGCGGGGCTGAAAGAAGGCGACCAGATCATCGCGGCCAACGGCCTGCAAATGAATCGCTTCGGAATCTTTGAATCCGTGGTCAAGAAATCCTACGCCGGTGCAACACTCGATCTCAGGTTAAAACGGGGCGACGAGTTGCTGGAGAAGAGTGTCGTTCTGGCGGATAAACTGAAACGATTGCCGCGAGGATTCTTGGGAATCATTGCAGACAGGACGGTTGGTGATGCGGACGAAGACAAAGACGAAGGAGTGGCAACCCACGCGCTGCCGGATTCGCCCGCTGATCAGGCCGGCATGAACGGCGACGCCATTGTCGCAGAGATCGACGGCAAAAAAATGTCATCCGTTGCCGAATTGCGGAAGGCTCTGGGTACCGTCAAGGAGGACCAGCAGGTGGAGTTCACGCTCAATTCGGCGGAGGGTGCCGCAACGAGCTCGGTGACCGTCACTGCCACAGCCAGGCCAGCTGAAGTGCCGTCGCTGCCAGTCGATTTTTTGGGCGATGTCTATGGTGATCCGGCGGATATTGAGTGGCATCGCCAGGAAAACAAGCAGGCAGCGAACGGCACAACCGGTTGGTCGTTCGTTCCGAAGGGGGATGTCGCCGTTACGACCGGAGTTGTCGTCCTGCTTTCCGAAAGCACAACACCGGCAGAAGCAGTGCTCAACAGATGGGCCGATGTCGCGCGACGCCACCGTCTGCTGCTGGTCGTGCCGGCCAATGCCGAGAAGACGGCCCTGGGACGAGAAGATCGAACCGTCGTTACGGATGCCATTGCGACGGTTGCGCGGGGGCGAAAGCTCGATGCGCGTCGCATTATCCTGGTGGCCGAAGAAGGACAGTCTCAGTTGTGTACGCAGCTACTGCTGAATCAAAGATTGTCGCTGCTGCGTGCGGCCGTGTACATCAAGTCGTGGCCTCGGGTGTCCGGTCTGCCGTCTGAACAACTTGCCAGAAAATCGCTGTCGGTGCTGATGTTTCGCAGTGCCATCCAGTCCCGTCAATCTCAGGCATTGGCAGAGCAGGCCACTCTGGATTTAAAAAAGTCAGGAGTGTGGACGGTGAACCCGTCATACCCAGCAGAATCACAACCATCGGTCGCAGAACAGATCGCTGCATGGGCAGTCGTGCTGAAGGCGCAATAACCGGGGTTTATGGGCTGGCGAAGACTTGCAGGACCCTGATTTCCGCCACGACAAGAGGCTGGCAGCTTCGGCATTGATCAGGCGCTGGAGACGCTGCAGACCGGCGCGCAGGGTGCCGGCAATCAGGTCGTACGACGTAAGACATGCAAGTGGAGGGAGAGGAGCTGCGTGTACTGGCGGCAGCGCGTTGCTGACGAACGTTCAATCGCTACTTTCTGCGCCTGCGGAATGCAAGCAAACACAACCACTCACCGCGCGTGACAGTCGACTACGGCAGAGACGACATGAATCCAGCGCCGGTCAGTTGCGAAGTCGAATGGGCTCGCCATACAATTGGCGCGACGACGGACCTGTCCTGCATTTCTAGGAAGTGACAATGAATCCTGTTGAATTAGTGCCCCGGCTGACTCAGTTTGCACAGGGGAATGAGGGTGGCGGTGAGTTTATCGCCATCCTGTTGGGCGGCTTTTTGCTGATCATTGGGTTCGTCGTTCTCATCTTCGTCGGGATGTTCGCATCCGTTGCGGCACTGTGGTTTCGGGGATTCATGTCCGGAGCCAATGTAGGGCCCCTGCAGATGGTCGTCATGAAGCTGAAAAAGGTGAATCCCAACGTGATCGTGGAATCACGCATCATGGCTCGTCAGGCGGGACNNGCTGACATCACTACCAACGAGCTGGAATCGCACTATCTGGCTGGCGGCAACGTACCGATCGTCATTCGCTCCCTGATCGCAGCGAATCGAGCAAATATCGATCTGCAGTGGAATACTGCCGCTGCGATTGACCTCGCTGGCCGTAACGTTCTGGAAGCTGTTCAAACGAGCGTCAAAACGAAAGTCATCGATTGTCCTGACCCCTCACGTCATGGGCGTTCAACGCTGGACGGAGTGGCTCGCGACGGTATTCAGTTGAAAGCTCGTGCCCGCGTAACAGTCCGCACAAATCTGCATCAGTTGATCGGTGGGGCCACCGAAGAAACAATCATCGCCCGAGTCGGCGAAGGCATCGTTTCCGCCATCGGTTCCTGCGTGACACATAAAGAAGTGCTGGCCAATCCGATGCTCATCGCCAAGACGGTGCTGGAAAAGGGATTGGATTCGCAGACGGCCTACGAAATCGTTTCGATTGACATCGCCGACATTGACGTCGGTGACAACGTGGGAGCCCGATTGCAGGCCGATCAGGCCGAAGCGGACGTTCGCATTGCTCGGGCAAAAGCCGAAGAGCGTCGTGCTCAGGCAGTGGCCAGCGAGCAGGAAATGAAAGCTCGGACGCAGGAAAACCAGGCAGAGGTTGTTCTGGCAGAAGCTGAGATTCCCGTGTCCATGGCAGCAGCCTACCGCAACGGCGGTCTGCGCGCCAGCGGGACATAACATATTTGCATTTCGTCCCCTGTGCCAACCGTGGGGCAGCGTCCCGTTACGCAGACCACAGCGACCGGGTAACTCGCGGCGGCACGCACCATCCCCACACGGGGCTGATGATTAGGTTGCCTTTACCGGCAAACAGTGACTTTAGCTAAAAACGACGGACCATCACGTTTGGCGGAGCCGCTTCCATCGGCACGGAAATCGATCTGACGTGATTCTTTCTGAGCGAAGTGCTTGAGGCTGCCCGGGCAGTGGCATAGACTTGCCGAAACAGAAACTGTGCATAAATTCGGAATCAGGAAGTGACCGCATTTGTGCGTTTCCCAAACCCACTCACCGGGATTGAAACGCAATGGATGAAGTCCTTCAGATTGAATTGACCACCTGCGAACGCGACACGCTGTTGCAGGGACTGCGTTATGTCCGTAGTTCCATTATGCTGGAAACACGGGACCCTACGAAACAGGACGACCTTCGTCGCAGCGGTCTGCTGGACGAAATCCAAATGCTGTCCCAAAGATTGGAAGCCACCGATCCCGTGTCCGCCGCCGGCGTGTAGGACCAGGATCCAGCGCAGAGTGTTGCCCCATGCGTTACGAACATGTCTGCGTTGAGGTGGTTGCACATCGTCTGCCACCAAACGTTGTCACGTCTGATGACATCGAACGTCAGTTGGCGCCGGTTTACGATCGCCTGAATCTTCCGTTCGGTCGTCTGGAACTGATGACCGGAATTCAGGAACGTCGATTTTTTGATCCCGGCACGCTGCCGGGGCAGATCAGTGTTCAGACGGCAAACACGGCTGTGAAGGCATCAGGCTTGCCACTGGAAGCATTTGGCGCCTTGATCCATGGTTCCGTTTGTCGGGACCAAATGGAGCCAGCCACGGCCGCGGGCGTTCACGCCGGAGTCGGGCTGCCGGACGATTCGCTGGTCATGGATGTCAGCAACGCATGCCTTGGACTGCTGAACGGGATGTGTCTGGTCGCGGATCTGATCGAACTGGGTCGCATCAGGGCCGGAGTCGTCGTGGGCACAGAAACCGGGCGAGGTCTTGTTGAGGGCACGATCGACAGCCTGCTGAAGGATAAATCGCTCACTCGAAAGTCGATCAAGTCAGCATTTGCCTCACTCACGATCGGTTCGGGCAGCGCCGCAATTGTACTTTGCCACAACAGTCTAAGCCACACTGGTCACCGCCTGATCGGTGGCGCATTTCTGTCGGACACTGCTCAGCACGATCTGTGCGCAGGCGGCGTCGAATCCGATGTTCACGGGGACAGCCGCCCTCGCATGGAGACTGATTCAGAAGGATTACTGCGTGCTGGCGTCGCTCTGGCTGACCGTACGTGGCAGAAAATGAAGGGCGAAGTGGGCTGGAACAATGAAGATGTCGACCGTGTTTTTACTCACCAGGTCGGCAAACAACATCGCGCCACATTGCTGGAGACGCTGCAGCTTGACCCTCACCTGGACTTTCCAACAGTTGAACGGTTCGGAAACACAGGAGCTGTGGCCCTGCCGATGGCGGTGGCCATGGGGCTGGAACAGGATCCGCCGCCAACTGGCACCAAACTCGCGCTGCTGGGCATTGGCAGTGGACTGAATTCGGTCATGCGGGGTATCGAATGCGGAACCGGTCGTTGATGTTCTGCTGCAGAATGTGCCGGAGCAGGGCACTGATTCCGGGTAGATCGGGGGTTTGTTCGCCACTTTTCCACGTTTGTTCCGAATTGAGCTACAGATTATGTTTTTTTGTGAGAAAACAATGTTGACACAAAAAGTCGATTAGAGATATCACTCGGCCTCTCAAACCGAACTCACTTCTGAGTTCACAAAACCTCTCTCTCATCCCTTCTTCCCGTCCGGGAAAACTGAGAACACGACGACCTCCTCAAAGGTCACCTCACATTCTTTGTTCACACTTTGAACGAAGATACGGAGGCGCGTTCGCACTTCTCTCAACCCTCTCTCTCCCCCTTTCGACTTGGTCAATAGTTGAGGAAATCATGAACGAGTACGCATCCGGCGCTCATCATGAGCCGCAGATCCTGCAGTTTCCAGGTGGCTCACCGCCTCTCGTGCAGGGATCGGCTGATAGCACTCCAGAAGCTCCCACGGAGTCCGCTCCTGCTCCCCAATCGGTGCTGGTGTTCTCGCCACGCCCGGGAGCTCGTCAGTTGCTCGCTGACGATGTGCGGAAGCGAGGTATGTCTGTCTGTGAAACAGACAGTCCGGACGCCATGTTGTTTCATCTCAGCCGTCAGGAATTCCAAATCTGCATCATTGACGATGCGGATAACGTTTCCCGGCTGCAGGAAGTCAACGCGGCCATTCGCAACCATTCACGGTCCGCACAGATTCTGTGCATCGTGTCAGAAGATTCCCGATGGGGTCGCGAAACAGTTCCGACGTTCGAATGTGAAATCATCGAACGTCCGTTTTCGGCAACTCGCTTTGGTGCGTCATTGCAGACAGCCATGCAGAAATGCGAGCTGATCCGTGAAAACGAAAACCTGAAGCGACAACTGCTGAATCGTAACCTGATGGATCTGGTCGGCAGTACTGCTGCCATGCAGGCCTTGCGAGAAAGCATCCGCATCGCTGCAGACGACGATCGAACGGTCCTTGTTCGTGGTGAATCGGGCAGCGGTACAACGCTGATTGCCGAAGGACTTCACCGCTGCAGCCGTCGGGCTGAAAAACCATTCCTGCGCATCGACTGCAGTCTGCACTCGGTCGAAACGCTGGAACATCAGCTGTTTGGCGACGGAACAGAAGACGGTTTTCCGGGCTATCTGAACATGGCCGACGGAGGATCGGTTTTATTGGATAATGTGGAAACGGTTGCTCTGCCGTTCCAGAAAAGACTGGCTCAGCTGCTGGAACAACGAGCCACATCGATTCTGAACGGGACAGCGGATTCTCCAAATATCCGCTTCATCGCTGCCACCCATTCGGATCTGAATCGTCTGGCAATGGAAGGACGATTTCGAGACGACCTGCTGCAGCACCTGAGCGGAATTACTCTGCAGTCGCCTCCATTGCGAGTGCGACACAACGACATCCCACTGTTGGTGGAACATTTCATCGGCGAAATATCGCTGAAAGAAGGCCGTCCCCCTCGCAGTATCAGCACGGATGCTCTGCAGCTTCTGGAAGGTCACTCATGGCCCGGCAATGTTCGCGAACTGCAGAACATCGTCGAACGTGCCTGTACAACGGACGTCGGCGGTGTCATCACCGCAGACTCACTGCGACCATGGCTGCAGAACGAGGCCGTCGAAGACATCAGTGTCGATGGTGTCGGCATGACGCTGCGGGAAATGGAACGCAAGCTGATTGAATCGACATTCGCTCGCTGCAACGGAAATCGCGAACGGACAGCTCAGATCCTGAAGATTGGACTCAGAACGCTGTCCGGCAAACTCAGAGAATACGGCTACCCGCCTCGTGGGGGTCCGGGTTCAAATCTGAAGATTCACGCTCCGGATCGACAAGCCGCCTAGGCATCGCTTCGCAGCCGTCAGGAAACAAAAGGGCGAGTCTTCCACCGAAGACTCGCCCTTCCTGCATTTCCGGGCTCCACGTTAACGAATGTATCTAAAGCTGGAGAGTGTGGCCGGGGTTGGAGCGAGGTACGAGTGCCAACCCCGGTGCTTCCTTTGCAAGCTCAGTCCAGCCCCAGATGGGCATCCACCAGCCCCAAACCGATTCGACGGCTCGTCTTGTTGCAGAATTCTGCCGGGCGTAAACTGCCGGTCCCATCTCCCGAATCGTTGGTCTCCTCCGGTCGAAACCATCAGGCCACGATTCCTGTCGGGTCACACACTTCGGCTTGCACCAGAATATGTTTCGCGCCGTCGCCAGAAACCTCAGGCATCTATTCACAGCGACCGCGCTATTGGCGCTGCTGCTCGTGGCCGCCGAGATCTGGCTGCAGACCCGGGCGGACGTGACCATGGCCCGCACGGTGTGTCCACAGGCGTCGGTTGAATGGCAGTCCCTGCTTGTGCCGTCCAGCACGGCACACCATGAACTGCTGAGACTGCAAGGTCCGACGGAATCCTCAGGCCCGGCCAACTTTTCCACAAACAGTCTCGGCCTGCGCGGTGAGGAGCCGGCCATGCCGAAACCAGTGGGACTCTATCGAGTTCTGATTCTTGGTGACGAAACGGTCCTTGGACCGGATCTCCCGGAAAAACATACGCTTGCAGCCAGGCTACAGGAATTTCTGACCGGAACGACAGCTAAGAAAGTCGAAGTGTTGAACGCCGGAGTGCCTGGTTACAGCCCGCTGCTTTCTTTGCTGCAGTACGGGAACGAACTCTTCAAGCTGCAACCGGACTTGATTGTGCTGCACTTCGACATGACGGATGTCGCTGATGATATTGTCCATCGCCGATGCCTGAAAGAATCCGACGGCCGGCAGATCTGCATCAATCCGTTGCTGAGCAACCCAGGCAACAGTCAATCAAATGCGCTGAGTCTATTGAAGAAGTCCGCCATCTGGCATTCCGTGGCCGCACAGATTTCGAATGTCAGCCAATCGGGAAACGGCCGTTCTTCGTCAACGATCTGTCGGCAATACGAATGGACTACGGATTCAGCCCTGGATTTGCGACTGCAGGTGCGGCATGCCGTGGATCCGGTGATTCGACTGGCAGAACTGGCGAAGCAACACCACACGCAACTTGTCATGTCAACATCTCCTGTGCCGTGGCAGGTGGTTTCGTCCGACGACTTTCCGGTGTTGTCTCAACAGCTTCGACTGAACGAACACTGGCCCACTTCCAAAGATGTACCGCAGCAGGTTCTGAGCGCATTGTGCAGCAATCTGTCCATCTCCTTCTGCAATGCGACGACCGCATTCCGCAGCGCCCGGACGTCGTCAAAACTTTTCCGGACGGATGCGCCGCATCTGTCCGAATTCGGTACGGCTCTGTACGCTCGCGAAATAGCAGCCACGTTGCTCAAATCTCCTGATGTTGTGCAAATCATGTCCCGAGCAACAACCGCGTCAGCACCAACAGTAAATAGACAATGAACGCATACGAATCTGCCTGCCACTACTTCGCAAACGCGGCATCGGTGATGGATCTGTCACCGAACATGAAGCGGCTGTTGCTGACACCGGAACGAGAAGTCAAAGTCCAGGTCGCGATGAAGATGGACAACGGTGAAATCGCGACGTTCGTGGGATACCGCATACAGCACAATAGTGCTCGAGGTCCAATGAAGGGCGGGCTGCGATTCCACCCCGACGTTGATGCCCAGGAAGTCCTGGCTCTGGCCTCGCTGATGACCTGGAAGACGGCTGTCGTCGACATTCCCTACGGCGGTGCAAAGGGCGGGATCTCGGTCGCTCCGAAATCACTCAGTGATGCGGAACTGGAGCTCATGACCCGAAAATTCGTTGACGAACTGCAGGACGTCATCGGCCCCGACAAGGATATACCGGCGCCCGACATGGGCACCAATGCTCAGGTCATGGCATGGATTGTCAATCAGTACGAAAAGTACCACGGATTTAATCCAGCGTGTGTCACCGGAAAGCCACTGGAACTGCACGGAACAGACGGCCGCGAAGAAGCAACCGGCCGGGGCGTCGGACTGTTAACGGCCGCGATGCTGCAGAAATTCAATCGTTCGCTGGACGGTACGACAATCGCGATTCAGGGGTTTGGCAACGTGGGATCGTTTGCCGCTTCGTATCTGCACGACAACGGTGCTAAAGTTGTCGCGATATCGGACATCAGCGGCGGCCGATACGATCCTGCCGGCATCGACATCGCGGCGGCAGTCCTGCATGTTGCCCGGCACCGCTCTCTGGATGGCTTCGAAACGGCACAGCAGATATCAAACGAGGAATTGCTGGCGCTGGATGTCGATGTCCTGATTCCTGCCGCACTCGGTGGAGTACTGACAAAAGAAAATGCTGCCGATGTCCGTGCCCAATATGTTGTCGAAGCAGCGAACGGACCGGTGTTGCCCGATGCTGACCAGATTCTGCACGAACGCGATATCGTTGTCCTGCCCGATATTCTGGCAAACGCCGGCGGCGTCACCGTCAGTTACTTTGAATGGGTTCAGAACCAGCAATACTTTCGCTGGGATCTGGAACGAACACGAGCAGAACTCGCGAAGACACTGACCGTCAGTTTCGAAAAGATGTGGGATATTGCCACCCAAAAACACATACCACTACGCTCCGCCGCCTATCTGATGGGCATCGGCCGCGTTGGCCGGGCTACCGTGCTGGCCGGAATCTGAACCTGAGACAACACATGAACATGCTCGACCGGGAACTGACATCGTTACAACTCTTCAGTGGTCTGGAACACGAAGACGCTTCGCATATCTGTAATTCACTACAGATGACTGAATTTGCGGCGAATAAGTCCATCCTGAATGAAGGTGAATCCATTCAGGCCCTGTGGATCATTCTCTCGGGGGAGTGCATTGTAAGCCGGTCTGCTGAATCCGGACCGGAACAGCCGTTGGCCCTTTTGACAACAGGGGACGTATTCGGCGAAATGTCCTTCGTGCGCACAGCTCCTCATTCCGCTTCCATCCGAGCTGTCACAGATGTCACAGCGTGCTGTTACCGCCGCGAAGACTTTCTAAAGTTGTCGCAGCAGCGCCCCAATGTTGCGCTGCAAGTCACGTCCAATATCGCAGACGTCCTGGCGGAACGACTTCGCCGAATGGACACGTGGGTATGCGAAATCATGGCACGTCCGGAGGAAAGTAAGCATCGCAGCGAGTGGGAAAAATTTCGTGCGGCCGTCTACATCAACTGGAATTTCTGATACCGCATGGCCGCAGGAAAATTCGAGCTTGCGCCCGAAAATGACTGAATTGCTCCCAATGGTCGCTGCAATGACAGATTTCAATCGCATCGAATTCGACGGAAAAGAATAGGCTTCGTTTGGCTCGATTGTGTCAGAGTAATGCGGTCGAGTGAGATCCACTCGATTCCGTGTGGTATGATGCCGCGTGTTATCCTCCGCATTCATTTCTCCGGCTCACCATGAACGACCTGCCCACATACGTAAACACCGTCGCCCGAAACGCCCGCCAGGCGGCCACAGATCTGACGACTGTGAACGGAGAGCAAAAGCTCCGCTGGCTGAACCGCTGTGCCGAGAGCCTCGTCTCCCGCGCTGACGAAATCATTGCGGCGAATGCCAAAGACCTGGAGGCTGGCGAAGAAAAGGGACTCAGCAGTGCGATGCTCGATCGCCTGCGTCTCACCCCCGAACGCCTGCAGGGCGTGGCTGATGCCGTGATTGAAATCGGTCAACTGCCGGATCCGGTCGGTGAAATCATGGATAGCTGCAAGCGCCCGACGAGTGCCGCTGGGCGTTGTCTTCTTCATTTACGAATCCCGGCCGAACGTGACCGTCGATGCTGCGGCTTTGTGCGTGAAAAGCGGCAACGCCGTAATCCTGCGTGGAGGCAGCGAAGCCTTTCACAGCAACACCGCGTTGTATGCGATTCTGCGAGAAAGTCTGATCGCGGAAGGGCTGCCACCAGATGCCGTGCAACTGGTGGAAACGACGGATCGGGCGGCCGTCGGCGAGTTTCTGGGCAAGGGGGATCTGATCGACGTTACCATCCCGCGAGGTGGCAGGTCGCTGATTGAACGAGTGACCAATGAAGCGACGATGCCCGTCATCAAACATTTCGACGGCATCTGTCACGTCTATATCGACAGCACGGCCGATCAGCAGATGGCGACGGATATCGTCATCAACAGCAAGTGCCAGCGACCGGGAGTCTGCAATGCGGCGGAAACTCTGCTGATTCACAAGGACGCAGCAGAAAGATTCTGGCCGGCATTGGCAGCCGAGCTGCAGTCTAATGGAGTGGCGTTGCGATGCTGTGCACGCAGTGCGGAACGTATCGCCGGGGCGGCACCTGCAACGGACGAAGATTACGCGACGGAATATCTGGACCTGATTCTGTCGGTGCGGATCGTTGATTCCGTCGAAGAGGCAGCAGCGCACATCCGGCAGTTCGGTTCAGCTCATACCGAATCGATTGTCACTCAAAGTCTGAATGCGGCCGAATACTTTCAGAATCACGTCGATTCGGCTGCTGTCATGATCAACGCCAGCACTCGCTTTAACGACGGGGGCGTGTTCGGTCTGGGAGCGGAAATCGGCATCAGCACCGATCGCTTTCATGCTCGCGGTCCCTGCGGACTGCGAGAAATCATGACTTACAAATACGTCGTCCATGGCACCGGGCAGATTCGGTGACTGGGCGACGGCGATTTTTTCAATTGTATCCCTGAGTTGCCAGCAATGACCGTTTTCTGCCGACTTCTTTTCTGCCTCATGGTTGCGCTGTCGTGTCTACCGCTCGGAACTGCAGACGACACAAGTGTCACTCAGGTGCGTGCAATTCTGAAGGCAAAGTGCGTTCATTGTCACGGGCCGCAGGAACAAAACGCAGACGTGCGGCTGGACAATCTTTCGACAGACCTCGTGGGGAACTCACTGGGCGCGGATACGTGGCACGATGCACTAAATGCCATCAATAAGGGCGAAATGCCGCCGGAAGATGAGACTCCGCTGTCCGCTGAAGAACGACGAACCGTGACCGGCTGGATATCCGCAGAACTCGACCGGCTAACGAAGTTCCGCAGGTCCACCGGCGGTCAGGTTGTGATGCGTCGGCTGAACCGCTTCGAGTATCAGAAAACGATGACCGATCTACTGGGACTTGAACTCGACTATGCAAAAAACTTTCCGCCGGATCCGCTCAGCGAAGACGGATTTCAAAACAACGGCGCTGCCCTGAGAATGTCGGCGTTGCAGCTGGAATATTACCTGAAAGCAGCACGCGACGGGTTGCAGCGAGCCATCGTCGAAGGACCAGCCCCGCCGGTGTTCGAACATAGTGCGAACGAAACGGTTGCGGACAAAGGAAAAGGTAACTGGACAAACCGTCTCGGCCGCTATGGGCAGTTTGTGGTTCGAATTCCTGAATTTCCGGACGAAGGCGACTTCATTCTGCGAGTGACCGCGCGAGCCGAAATTCCCGACGGCGCTGCATGGTCCGTCATGCAGATCAAACTGGGCTTCCGCGCCGACGTCAGCAGTCCGGCTCGAGTCGTTGGAACAATCGACGTTTCAAACACAGCAGCACAAGAATTTGAATTTCGCGGCAGATTCGAAGAGTTTCCGATCCAAAGTCGAAGTCAGAGCAAGTATCCCGGAATGCTGGTCTGGATCGAAAACGTTCACTCCGACGGGGCGACCGGTCCACAACCCGAACAGGTTGTGGAGAAACTTCCAAACGGCAAAAAGCGAAAGACGACAATCTGGCCGGAAGACCCGGAATTCCCAAAAATCATCGTGGAATCCGTCAGCTTTAGAGCTCCTGTTTTCACAACGTGGCCGCCGCCACATCACACCAACATCATTCCACGTCTACCCG
>LWDU01000272.1_pt1 | contig 15934 bp, 20 predicted proteins | sample 727161 | NCBI WGS metagenome assembly LWDU01 (sample SAMN04566230, study PRJNA314399) | hydrothermal vent metagenome | isolation source: deep sea hydrothermal plume seawater | place: Mexico: Gulf of California, Guaymas Basin | collected 2004-07-11 | reverse complement strand
ATTGATTTTAAAATCGAACAAAAAGTAGCAAACTTAGCATTGAAGTATGGTTACAAGTATAGTCCTAGACTACAGATAAATCTATTTGGAAATGAGTGGGGAACATGACATTAAAAGGAAATACTACAAGAAATAAAAATATTAAGAAAAAATTGGATGCGATGTTACCAGATCCCTTTGATGATAAAACCAATTTTAGACTTGAGGAAGAAGTTAAACGAATGCTTACAGAGTCGGCAAAGTTTTTTAAATTGTCGAGGAATGAATTGATGAGGCAAGTTCTTACTGATTTTGTTTTGTATCAGGAAGATGCACGAAAGTTTGGTAGGAATAATTTTTTTAAAATAGATCAAGCTTTAAGTAGGTGGATTATTGAAAGAAATGAAATAGATATGGTATTAAAAGAAGTAGAACAATTGAATCAATCTATACAGGCAAATTCTAAATCTACCGAAGTACAAGTTATGTCGAAACAGATACAGAATCTAGCTTATATGATTAACCTCCTACATAAGAGAATATTATGACTGATAATTATAATTATTTTTATGATGAGTATTATCAGGACATGGTTAAGCTTGTAGATCAATTTAAACGAATACCAAATCCTCATGTAGTATCAATCTATAGAGGTTCTTTACCGATGGGAGTACATCTAAGTAATGCATTAGGATGTCCTATGAGTATTGTTAAGTATCAATCAAGAGATGGTGAAGATAAGAAAGCAGAGTGGGTATTAAATTTAATACATGATGAAACACTTAGACCTACTGCTAGATTCTTTCCACATCTTATTGTCGTAGATGATATCTATGATACAGGTAAAACATTCAGAGCAGTTTTAGAGTTGCCTGAGTTTGATAAGAATCCGAATTATAATTGTATTGCATTGTTTGGTAATGAGAATGATGATAAGATTAACTACTTACACGAGCAGTTGTATAGATGGATTGTGTTCCCGTGGGAGAGAGTTAAAGGAGGTATGTGATGTATCAAAGCACAAAAACTTATGGTAATGAAGTTGGATTGAGTTGTTGTTTTCGTCAATGGAGAGCTGATAGTCATTGTAATAAACTTCATGGTTATAGTTTGGGGTTTCGTTTTATATTTGAAGCTGAACAACTTGATGAACGAAATTGGGTTTATGATTTTGGTGGTTGTAAATGGATTAAAAAATATTTAGAAACTGAATTTGACCATATATTAGCTGTTGCAAAAGATGATCCTAAACTTGAAAGGATTCTGCACTCAGTTTATAATGAGATAGCAGATATTAATGTTATGGATGATGTTGGTTGTGAGAAATTTGCAGAGAAAGTATATAATTATGTATCACCAAAAGTATATACTGATACAAAAGGTCGAGTAATTTTATTTAGTGTTGAATGTTTTGAACATGGTGCTAATAGTGCAATTTATCAAAATCCTTACGGGAGCTCTGTTATATGATGGGAGAAAAAATGTCATCTGTTTTGAATAGAAGATTTCAATCAATAAAACATAAACATTTTGCAAATGATACAATCTTTGCATATCTTGACCCAGGAGAGGTCGATATGATAGAAGATGAAGTTGCAGAGGCATTTGAAGGAGTATTGAAGGCATTGATTATTAATACAGATGATGACCATAATTCAAAAGATACAGCTCGCAGGGTTGCTAAGATGTTTGTCCATGAAATATTTAAAGGCAGATATTATCCTCCTCCAGAAATTACTGCATTTCCAAATGCAAAACAATATGACCAGATTTATATGACAGGTCCTATTACTATTAATTCTACTTGCGCACATCATTTTCAACCGATTACGGGTGGATGTTATGTTGGTGTATTCCCAGGTGAGAAGGTAATTGGTTTGTCGAAGTTTAATCGTTTGGTTGATTGGATTGTATCAAGACCACAGATACAAGAAGAAATGACTGAGCAGATTGCAGATGAAATTGAAAAACAAACAGAAGCAAAAGGAGTAGCTGTTGTTCTTAAAGCAAAACATTTTTGTATGTCGGCAAGAGGAGTTAAAGAACATGATAGTGATATGTTGACCTCAGTAGTTCGTGGTCTATTTCGTGAAGATCCTGCAATCAAAGCAGAGTTCTTTTCTTTGTTAAATAATATGAAAGGAATGTGAGATGGCTAAATGGGATGCTGGAGTTGCATATTGTTCAACAACAGCTAAAGGTGGAAAAAATACATATGATGATAAAGAAGAAAGAGTAGTCATCGAGGATGAATTTAATAATAATATATTGGTTAATACTCCATATAGAGCTTATCCAAATGACAAATTACACCCGATGGATTTACGGATAGTTGATGAAAATGGAAAAATACATGCTTGGGTAGAAATAGAACGGAATGGGATGGATAAAACTGAGTGGAAAAATGCTGCATCAGTATTAGGAAGAAAGGTGGAAAATGTATTAAAATATAATAAAATTGGACAAGTTATTATGATTTTTGTAAACAAACCTATGAATACATATTTTTACTATTGTTTTGATCCAAAACATCTTGAAAATTATCCTTTGGGGTTGATTTTTTATACACCTGAAATTAAAAGGAAAATTATAGAACAAAGACAAAAGGAAGGACGACCATTTCCAGAATCACCATTCGATTATAAACATTATATTCCCTCAGAGGAAGGTGTATTTAGAAAAATTATGAAAGGAATAAAATGAAAGAAGCAATATATATTCCAGCGTATAGTGATGGTTTGATGGGTATGTTCTATGGCAAATCAGATAAAGAGATTGCAGAAGCAAATCAACCAGACTTTGATAAGAAAAAATCTTTAAGGATATATAATAAAGATTTTGATTCATATTTTTACAATCCTTATATTCTGATTTCGGCAGGAACATCATGGAGAAAGAAAGATTTTAGAAAAACGATTCATGCAGAAAAGTCTGTAGTATTTGTTGATAGTGGTGGATATAATCTGGCACATGGTACTGTTGATCCTAAGAAGTTTACAGATAAGATTGCATTAGAATGGAGTGAAGCTAATGGTGATATATTTCCAATTTTGGACAGACCATCATTTACGTTGCATTTGAAAAAGGAAGATGGTACACCAAAATCACCCTATAAAGATTATCAGGAGTGTCTTGATTTATCTGTTGAGTCTGCCAAATACTATTCCGAGAATCGAACTAGATCCGATGCATTAATTTTAAATGTTCTACAGGGATTAGAAGTTGCAGAAATCGAGAAATGGTACAAGAATATTAGTAAGTACCAATTTGAAGGTTGGGCATATGGTGGAACAAATGGTAATCTAGGTCGTATCCTTCCTGCATTAAAATTCTTGTTACAGCATGGAGAATTAGAAAGAGAATCTTGTAAGATGTTTCATATCTTTGGTGTGACTTCTAATGAGAGTATGATCTATTTTCAATATATACAGATGGTTTTAGATCGAATGGATATTGATGTTCAGATTACTTATGATTCTACATATTGGAATAGAACTTGTGTTTACGGGAGTTATATGACAAAACCTAGATATGTTGTTGGTTTAGGTATGGAAGCTATGAATTGGCCCAACTCGATTAATTATAAAAAGATGTCTAAGGATTTTAAACTGCCGTGTAAGTGTCCGGTGTGTTTGGATTTGAAGGATACATATTCTTTCTTTAATAATTATAAAGTTGATGATGATACAGGAGAAGAAACAATTGTGTTTGGGAAGTTTAATAATATGATAGCTTTTCATAACTTATATTTACAGTTAGAATATCTTGAAAATGTGAATAGAATTTTTAGTTCAGGAATGAGAGATGTTTATAATGAATTTTTTCCAAAACGAGTATCAGATAATTTTGATTTGATTGATAGATATTTTGCAGAATTGAATAATACGTTTGTTGAAGATGAAGTTAATAAAAAATTCCTTGACGGACATTTGAAGAAGGTTAAAAAAGAACTTGCGCCTACTATGTCGCAAGCAACCGCATTGTTTTAGGAGAATATTATGTGTTCAGTTATTGGTTGGTTTGGTGGTGAAGTATCTACGGATGAAAAATTACATATTTTAAACCATGCAAAAGAACGAGGTCGTGATGGTCATGGCTTTTGGGTAGATGGAGAAGAATACCGAGGAATGGGTGATATTAGTCCGGAGTTATATAATATATTACTTGAAGGAGATAGAGTTGTTGGAAATTTTCGTGCAACACCAACAACAGAGGCAGAAAGTAAAGTTGATATATTACAACCTTATGGTGGGATAGTTCATAATGGAGTTATAGCTAATGATAAACATTTTTCGGATGAAGTTATAGATTCTATTGTACTTCCACAGATTCTTGAACCAAGAGATTTTGATAGTTTTTATAAAAATATACAAAAAATTGAGGGCAGTTATGCCCTTGCATATTATGATGAGAATGCATTAATGTTAGGAGTAAATTATAAACCAATTTATTTTGTTAAACGAGAACATGGGTTTATGTTTGCATCTACACCAAATATGTTACCTGATTATTCAGTACCATTGAAACCTTATTCTGTTATGGAAATTCGATTTTCTGTAGTTGGCCAGGCATTTTTTATTGATGAAGTTAATACAAAGGACTTACCGAGAGAACATAATGATAAAGTTTTAGTTAGTGCCTCTGGTGGTTTAGATTCAACGACAGTTGCATATATGTTGAAGTCGGGTGGTTTTGATGTGACGTTGGTGTATTTAAAATATAATTGTTTAGCACAAGATAAAGAAATAGAAGTTATAGAAAAGATAGCTAAACATGGTGGATTTGATTTACGTTTTATTCAGATGCCAGATGTTATGCGTGGAACAATTACAGAAGGAACTTGGCATAAGTCACAGGTGGAAGGAACCGAGTATGCTATGGATTGGGTGTCGGCAAGAAATCTATTAATGTTGGCAATATTGACTGCTTATGCAGAAGCTAATAAATTTGGGAATATAGCATTTGGTGGTAACCTAGAGGAAAGTGGTGCTTATCCAGATAATGAGCAAGAATTTGGTAGAAAATTCGATCAAATACTACCTTTTTCTACACAAAATAAAGTTAAAATTAAATTATTACAACCTATTTCGACTTTTATGAAACATGAGATTGTTAAAGAAGGTAAGGCATTAAATGTTCCTTATGAACTAACATGGAGTTGTTATAGTGATGGTGATAAACATTGTAATAATTGTGCTCCATGTTTTATGAGAAGGGTTGCATTTGAACGTAATGGATGGACCGACCCAGTATTTGTATAAATATAGAGTAATATAAAGAAGGAGATTGCAAATGGACAATGAAGAAGAAGAAGAAGAAGGGTTGGTTTTTCATCTCGGTTCTGATGATAGTGCTTTAGTTGTTCGTTCTGATGGTTCTGTTGAGTTGATTAGTAAAGAATTTGAAAAGAAAGGTGATGGAGATTATCTTGGTGATGTTGAAGATTTAAATAAAACCTTTTCTTTAGTGTTAGCTCTTGCAGCATCTTTAGAAAATGAACAGTTATATCATCAGATATTTCAGAATTTAAATTTGGTTTTGATGAAACAATGGGATAATTTACCAGCAGATAAGAAAAAAGAAATAGCTGATATTCGTAAATTACGAAATGATGATGAAACTTTAGAAGATAAAAAGAAACGTCTGGATTCGTTTCGTAATCGAATGAATCAGTATAAAGATAATTTTCTTGAAGATGATAGAAAAAGAATGAGGGATGAATTGGAACGGGCAAGAGAACATTTTGAACGAATGGAAGGTGATCCTTATGGCCCTGAAAGACCGAAACGAAAAAGGAAAAAATTAAATCCACTTGCTAAGTTAAAAGATATTAAATGGAATCCCTATGACGAAACTTTAGTAGCACATTTTAAAGATTTTCGTGCTGATTCACCACCTGAAGAGGAGAATTGATGAGTAACCCTTTTGAGTATGTTAGAGATTTGATGACGAAAACAGAATGTGATGATAGTGTGATGGAACGAAAAGATTATAATAAATTTATTATTAATCGTGCATTATCCTTTCATTCTGATTTGATATTTTATGCAAATTTTGTTAATGAATATCCTGATATAGATAATAAATGTCATTATGATTTTTTACATGGTTCTATTCCAAAAAAGAATAGAGGTTTTAAGCCATGGATCAAATCCAAAAAAGTTGAGAATATGGAGATAGTTAAAGAATATTTTAAGTATAGTAATTCCAAAGCTACTCAAGCACTTGCTATTTTATCAGAAGAAAACCTCCAATATATGAGAAAAAGACTCGATAAAGGTGGTGTTTGATTATATTATAAATATTATATAATGGTAAATAATTTATATTGAATTGAAAGGATAACACAATGTCTGATAATATTGAATGGACTATGGAGGATATGATTGAGATAAAACTCAAAGAAGATGATGACTTCCTCAAGGTCAAAGAAACTTTAACACGAATTGGTATTGCTTCACGAAAAGAAAAAAAATTATTTCAATCTTGCCATATTTTGCACAAGCAAGGAAAATACTATATTGTACATTTTAAAGAATTGTTTGCATTAGATGGAAAACCTACTAACATTTCTTCTAATGATATTGAACGTAGAAATACTATTACAAATTTATTGCATGAGTGGGAACTCTTGGAAATTGTTAAACCTGAAAAGGCACAACCAACTGTCCCAATACGACAGCTAAAGATTCTCCCTTTTGGTGAAAAGAGTGAATGGGATCTTCAAGCAAAATATAGTATTGGAAATGTTGGAATTAAATCAGCTAGTGAAAAAGAAGCAAAGGGTGCAACTGTAGTTGATGATAAAATTTTTGAATGAGGTGTTATGAATATTAAAGTAATAAAATTGACCACATCTGAAGAATTGATAGGGGAGTGGGATCAAGAAAAAAATACAATTACAAATCCTGTTGTAATGATTCCCGTGTCGAAGGATCAGGTTGGGTTCCAACCATGGGTTCCGTTAGCAAAGGAAGAAGAAATAATTTTAAAAGCAGAACACATTATGGTAGTATTGACACCAGACTCAAAATTACAAAATGAATATAACAGGGTATATGGTTCTGGGTTAATCATGCCCAATGAAGAATTGGTTCACTAATTTTCCCTTGTTTTTGATAGTTATTTTTGGTATAATTATATTATGAATTTTTACACTTATATTGGATTAGGACCGAATAAAGTTTATGTTCGGGATATGAAAAATGGTACAGAATATTCTGGATATGAAGATTTTTGTCCTACTCTTTTTTTACCCTCCCCTAAAGATAAATCTAATTACAAAAACTTAAATTCTGAACCACTTGCATCACATACTTTTGGTGGTATTAAAGACTGTAAGGAATTTCTTGCAGAGTATGATGACATTAGTAATTATCCTATATATGGAAATAGGAATTTTATTATCCAGTATATTTCTAATACTTATTCAAACAAAATTAAATGGGATAAATCTTTAATAAGAATTTTTACATTAGATATTGAGGTGTCAGCTGAAGATGGATTTCCTGATGTTAGACTTGCTGAATCACCAATTACAGCCATTACTATTCATAATAGTATTGATAATGTTTATTATGCTTGGGGAACAGGAGAGTTTAAATCTAAAGATAAAGAAAAACAAGTTCAATATTTTCGTTGTGAAAGTGAGCATGATCTTTTAAGACATTTTGTTAATTGGTGGAGTTTGAACCCACCACATATTATTACAGGATGGAATTGTAAATTATTTGATGTTCCTTATATAATCAATCGTGTAAGAAGTGTTACTTCCGAAGAAAATCGTTTATCACCTATCAATTATATTTATGAAAAGAATATTCAAATAGCAGGAAGAATGCATCAGGTTTATTCCGTTACGGGTATTTCTGTTTTGGATTATATGGAACTATATAAGAAATTTACTTATAAAGTTCGTGAATCATATCGTTTGGATTATATCGGTCAAGTAGAATTAGGATTACAAAAACTTGAAGTAGAAGATATACAGGGATATGATTTGTACAAAACTGATTATCAGAAATTTATTGAATATAATATTCGTGACGTTGAGATTGTAGAGAAACTTGATGAGAAAATGAAATTGCTTGATTTAGCAATGACCATGGCTTATGAATCTAAGATTAATTTTGAAGATGTATTTTCTCCCGTAAAAACTTGGGAGTCAATTATTTACAATTTTCTTAAAGAACAAAGAATAGCTATACCAGACAAAAGGGGTTCGGGTGGTTCTGGTGAAGCTATTGTTGGTGGTTATGTTAAAAACCCACATATTGGATTGCATAAATGGGTAGTAAGTTTTGATCTCAATTCTCTTTATCCACATCTTATTCAACAATATAATATAAGTCCTGAAACTTTACATACTGGAATTATTTGTGCGGATTCAGAAAATATTGGTGTTGAAGGATTATTGGAACAAAAACTTGATACTGATTATCTTAAAGTGAAAGATTTGACAGTTACTCCTAATGGACAACATTTTACACGAAAGTTTAAGGGATTTCTTCCTAAACTTATGGAAACAATTTATAATGAACGAGTTGAATTTAAGAAAAAAATGTTGAAGGAAGAACAAAGATTAGAAGATGGAATTTATACAAATAAGCAGACAATTGTTAATAATATAGCAAAATATAATAACATACAAATGTCAAAGAAAATATTGTTGAATAGTGCCTATGGTGCATTAGCTAACCAGTATTTTTTATATCATTCACCAGAACAAGCAGAGGCAGTAACTACATCTGGACAATTATCTATTCGTTGGATTGAAAATAGTATAAATAAATATATTAATAATTTATTATCAACGGAGAAAATAGATTATGTTATTGCCGCGGATACGGATAGCATATATGTCACATTTGACAGATTGGTTTCTAAGGTTTTCAAAGACACAACACAGACGGATAGCACTTCAAAAATTATTACCTTCTTGGACAAGATTAGTAAAGATAAAATTGAACCATTTATTAATAGTAGTTATGAAGCTCTTCATTCGTATGTGAACTCATATGCACAAAAGATGCATATGGGTCGAGAGGTAATTGCAGATAAAGGTATTTGGACAGCAAAGAAAAGATACATACTTAATGTTTATGATTCTGAAGGTGTGCGTTTTAAAGAACCTAAATTAAAAATTATGGGTCTTGAAAGCGTTAGAAGTTCTACACCTCAATGGTGTCGTGAGAATATTCATGCTTTAATTAAAACCATTATCAATACAGATGAGAAAACAGTTATTAAAAGTATTGATGTGTATAGGGAGAAATTTAAACAATTATCTTTTAATGATATAGCATTTCCAAGATCGGTAAGAGGTTTAGAAAAATATAAATCTACCAAAAGTATTTATTCTAAAGGAACACCAATTCATGTGAGGGGTGTTTTATTATATAATCATTTCCTTGAACAATATAATCTTACTAAACGATATCAATTAATCCGTGATGGAGAGAAAATACGATTTGCTTATTTGAAAGAACCCAATATGATTGGTGAAAATGTGATTGCGGTATCTACTGTATTACCAAAGGAATTTAAGTTAGAGAAGTATATAGATTATGATTTACAGTTTGATAAGTCTTTTTTGCAACCAATTAAAAACATTTTAGATACTATAGGTTGGAGAGCAGAAAATATAGGAACATTAGATTCATTTTTTTGAGGAGTGAGTATGTGGATATATAAATGTGACGCTGGAGAATATACCGAAGATAGTGTATTGAAATTATTCATTACAATTATTTTACATCGGTTTTCACATTTTTTAAACAATGAAGGATTTGTTGATTGAAAGGAGGTTTGAATGGCAGTTAATAATTTTGTTAAACATTTAATTAAGGTGAGTGAAAATGATATTGCAAGCGTTGTGTCAGCTGGTATTGTTGGAGATTGTTCTACTTTTGTTGATACAGGGTCATACAGTTTAAACGCATTATTGTCTGGTTCGTTATATGGTGGAGTGCCATCAAATAAGATAACGTGTTTAGCAGGCTCTGAGTCAGTTGGTAAAACATTTTTAGCATTAAGTATAGCAAAGAATTATTTAGAACAAGAGAAGAATAATATTATTGTGTATTTTGAGAGTGAGGGTGCATTGACATCTGATATGATTAAGGACAGGGGTTTAGATCCTGATAGGATTATAGTTTGTCCTGTGTCAACAGTTGAAGAGTTTAGAACACAATGCGTTAGAATTATTGATAATATGGATAGTGATTATAATCTCATGTTGTTTCTTGATTCACTCGGTAATCTTTCTACAATGAAAGAAATGGGTGATGTAGCAAGTGGTTCTGATAAAAGAGATATGACACGAGCTCCAATGATTCGTGGAACATTCAGAACTCTGTCATTGAAACTTGCACGAAAAAATATTCCATTGATTATCACAAATCATACTTATGATTCGATTGGTAGTATGTTTCCTAAGAAAGAAATTTCTGGTGGTGGTGGAATCAAGTATGCAGCTTCTGTGATTGTAACAATGGCAAAGAGAAAATTTAAAGACGGGACAGAGGTTCTTGGAAATATTGTTAAGGCAAAGTTGGTCAAGGGTAGAATGACAAAGGAAGAATCTGTTATGGAATTTCTTTTAGATTATGAAACTGGTCTGGATAAATATTATGGATTAATTGCACTTGCAGAGAAGTATGAGATATTCAAGAAGGTGTCAACAAGATATGAAACACCTGTAGGTAAGGCATTTGAAAAAACTATTGTGAATGATCCTGAGAAATATTTTACAGAGGATGTTATGAAGAAATTGGAAGAATCAGCTCATCAAGAATTTCATTATGGGAGTAGTAAATGATTAAGAGTGTTGAACATTCAGTACAAACGACATTTAATGCATGGAAAGTATATCATGGAATGTATTTGCATTTTACAAATGATAGCTATGATTTTTTCAAGTATAATGGAAATGGTACATGGGGAAGTATTGCATCTATGGAAAAGTATTTTTTTAAGTTTGAAAAATACGGCAAGTCGTCTTTTCAACGTGGTTTCTTTGAAACAATAGGAAAGACATATACCGATAGAGATGATTTAATTTTTTGGTTTTTATCTCAATTTACAAACGAATTGGATCATCCAGACGATTTTGATAGTGATCTTTATGAAGATTATAAGAAACGAATGAATGATTTTAATTTTTATTTACGATTAGATATAGAAAAAATAATTTGTCATGTTAAAGAATATGATATTACTTTTCACGAATTGTTTATCTCTAAAGGAATAAATCATCCACCTATTTTAAAATTAGCATTAGGCAAAACCATATCACTTGAAACATTTACGGTGTTAGATATTCTTTTGAATTTTATTCCAGTTCTTAATGAACAATTACAAGATTCTATCTGGTTTAATTATCAGAAATTAGCACTTAATTATAAACCATTTTTATCTATAGATGCTAAGAAGTGTGGTCAAGTAGTTAAAGATGTTGTGTTAGCTGCACATGAGGAATGATATGCAAATTGATCCGAAAACAGGGAAAGTGTATTATGAGAATTATGTAAGTCCGATGGAAATACAAGAGTCACTTGAACATCTTAAAATCCATGAAAATGAATGTCAACAAGAAGAACCAATATTTTCAAAAACAATTCATAAAGATTTGAAGTATGGTAGATTAAAATATATGTGTTATTGTTTTTTATTAATGATGGATGGTTTGATTGGTATTGTATCCTTAGGTCAGACGCAGAGTACTCTGGCACAGAAATATTTATTATCTGATTGGGTTATGGGGGATTATGATGGATATAGACAAGACGGCAGTTAATTATAATTCGAGTCCCTTGTATAGGTTCTTGTTGACAGATGGTAAGTTTAAAGGTGTGGAGTTTTACTTCAAGAATGTAGAATTAGATCATCAGAACACACCGGGTGCATTTGATATATCTTATGGATATGAAATCATTGGTGGAAATTATCGAAATGATGGCTGGGAAGAAGATATGGAATATATGAATAGAATTGTTAATGAAAAAAATAAAGATCAGTTTGAGGTTGAGATTGGTAAGATACTTAAAAATTTATTAATTTTGAATGACCCTAGAGTGATATTACACAAGGGAAAGGATATATGAGAACTGAAAATTTGATATTGGAAAATTTGATATTTGATAGTAATTATGCAAGTGCAGTAGGTACATTTTTAAAGGAAGATTATTTTAAGGATCATGCAGAAAAAATAGTTTTTTCTGAAATACAGAAACATATTACGGAATATAATAAACCACCTACAACTTCTGCATTGTCAGTCAAATTGACAAATCGTGACGATTTAAATGAAACAGCTTTTAAAAATTGTTTGGATTTATTGAAAGAATTTAAATCTAAGAGTGAGGATCCTGAATGGTTAGTGCATGAAACAGAGAAGTGGGCAAAGGATCAAGCAGTCTATAATGGTATTGTTCAGAGTATTTCTATCCTAGAAGGTAAGGATAAAAAAATGACAAAGGATGCAATACCAGATATTTTGACTGAAGCACTTGCAGTATCATTAGATAAGAGAGTTGGACACGACTATATTGAGAATGCAGATGATCGTTGGGATTTTTATACGAGGAAAGAAAATAAATATTCTTTTGGATCTTTGTCAATGTTGGATTTGATTACGAATGGTGGTATTTCACCAAAAACTCTTACAGTATTATTGGGTGGTACGGGTGTTGGTAAAACTTTAGTCAAGACACATCTTGCATGTGAGTATATGTTGCAAGGTTTTAATGTTTTGTATATTACAATGGAGATGGCAGAAGAAAGAATTGGGGAACGAATTGATGCTAATTTGATGAATAGAAATGTAGATGAAATATCTCAGGATAGATTTTTATTTCAATCCAAGATAGAAAAATTTAAAAAACAAGAATTGGGTAGATTAAAGATTAGAGAATTTCCAACTGCAACAGCTCATGTTGGACATTTTCGTGCATTGTTAAGAGAATTAAAAATTAAACATGATTTTACACCCAATATTATTTTTATTGATTATTTAAATATTTGTTCATCCAGTAGAATGAAATGGTCTGCTAATATGAATACTTATATATTTGTCAAGTCTATAGCAGAGGAGATTCGTGGATTAGCTGTTGAAGAAAATGTTCCTATTATTACTAGTTCTCAATTGAATAGGGAAGGATTTCAAAGTTCAGATCCTAGTTTAGCAAATACCTCAGAAAGTTTTGGTTTGCCAGCAACAGCAGATTTAATGTTGGCAATTACTACTAAGCAAGATAAGGATGATCTAATACAATTTAAGCAATTGAAGAACAGGTATAGTGATATAACGAGGAATACGAAGTTTGTGGTGAATGTTTTGAGGAGTAAAATGAAGTTGGTTGATATTCCTAAGGGACAACAACCTAAATTAGCTGATGATGGTACAAATAAATATTATACAAAGACAGCAGAAGCTGATACAAAGGTAAATCCTTATGTATTTACCACTAAACCTAGGTTGAGAAAGAATAAAACAGAGGATTATGACGATAAAGTGAAGGATTTTAGTTATTAATTTTTAGCTAGTAGTCCTTTGTATTATAAATATAGTATAAACTAGAAGTATATATGATATGGCAGAAAAAAAAAGATGAGTGAGGGTTCTCTTTTTAATATACTGAAGTCAACGAAGGCAGATGACCACTATACGGTTTGTCCGTTCAGAGATACCCCACGGGAAGAATGTCCATTGTGTAAAATAGAGGATTTAGGTAAGTTATGAAACCATTTAAAAAATTTAACGAACGCCTTGGTGATGATGGCTCTGATGATGAATTGCAAGGAGTCAATGATGAAGGATTAGGAGATTTTAAAGATGCAGTATATAAGATAACGAAAGTCGCAAGATTTGACAAGAAAGAGTTTCAACATCACATGGAACAATCCTTTTACAGATCACAAGATTGGCCAAGAGATGCTAAACAAGTAGGAAAAATGTTAGAACAAATTACTCAAGCAGCTATAAAAGTTTCAAAAATGATTGATAGGTGGTAATATGAAACTATTTAAAGATTTTATAACAGAAGCATTTGATTTACGCCCAGAAAGTGAAAGTGATATAAGAAATGATAAAAATATTCCAAAAGATTGGCAGGACTTTGTAGTAGATATATGGAAAGATAAAGCCTTAAAGGGTAATCTTGTTTTTCAAGCTACAGGAAAATTAAATAAGCATGGAGAAATTTCTGGTTCGGCATTAGCAGGTAAAATTAAACCCGGACGATTTGCAGAAATTAAAATGGGAAAAGTAAAAATTGGTAGTAAGTTTAAAGTGGATGGTTTAGATAAAGGTGCAAAGACTATAAAACTTTCCCGAGATTATAAATGGAAAGGAGAAACTTATACTTATTCAATATCATTGGTTTCTGGTTTAGGGTCAAAGGCAGGTAAGTCACCTACTGGTGCTCAATGGGAATCAATGATTACCGCTGCATATAATGGTGGATATAAAACAGGTTCTGATACTTTTAAGGAAGTTGAAAAATTTTGGGATAATTATGGTGTGATAGCTATGGAAATTGGTGATTGGTGTAAGAAGAATAAAGTTAAAGGTGCTATGACTCAGTTTGGTGCAACTAGTGGTAGTTTGACTAAAGATTGGAAAACATGGGGTGGATCAAATAAAACACCTAAGACTGATATGTACACACCAAAACAAAATATATCATTGAAAAAGGCTGGTGGTTCACAATTAATGTCTGCTAGGGGTGCAGAAACTTATGCAACTTTTCATGGTGCTATGGCACATTATGGGTCAACACCGAGAGGTGGAAAAGCATTAGCAGATTTAATTATGGATGAAAAAGAAGGATTTCCAAAAATGGTATTAAATTCAACCATTGACGAATTGAAAGCAGGAACAGGGCAGGCTGCAGCAAGTTATACACCAGCTGAATTACAAAAGAAACAAAAAGAATATAAAGCAAAAGACAAATTAATGCATGGATTGTCAGAAAAGATTTCAAAATTTTTTAATAAGAATAAAGAATTTCAAGAATATTTTGTTTATGAAGCATCTTCTGGTTATGCAAAATTTGGTGTAGGTTCACAATCTGTTGCTAATCAAATAATGGTATTTGATGCCGATGAAGGTACAAATAATTTATTTAAACCATTAGGTGATGACCCGACACAAATTTCATCATATATTAAAGGTTATGCAGGAAGAACAACTTTTTATGTGTCATTTAAATCAAGTGGTAAAAATCCTGCAGGTGTTTTAAGAAGTAAAACTGCAAAAAAAGTAGTTGCAAAAAAGGAATCTATTGATTATGATTATTTAGATGTGTTGCGAGAAACAATTCAAGAAGATGAATATGCATCACAATTTTTAAACGAAGAAACAGAACAATTAGATGAATTTGCAATTTTAAAAAAGGTATGGGATACGACCGTCAAATCCGTCAAATCTACTGGTAAAAGTGTGGGTAGAGTTGCAAAACATTATGCAGATCAAATGAAAAAGGGATATGCGTGGTTAGATAAATTCTTTAAAAATTATATTGCAAAAATTAAAAGTGTTGTTGATAATATAGTTAAAATGGGTGCAAAGGCTCTCGAAACAATGTTAAAATTCTTTGGTATAATGCCAGATCAAGTTCAATTTTCAGAACCTGGTTTTTAATGTTATCATTCAAACAAAAATTATATGAAGATACAAATACTCACTTAGAACATCTTGAAGATGAAATAATTAATGGTGGCGTGGCGGGAGCCAAAACAGCCCTATTATTTTTAAATTCACTCAAAGATATGTTAAGTGGTAGTGGTACTAGCAAATTAGTGGTAACCGTCAAATGGGATGGTGCTCCAGCTGTATTTGCTGGTATTAATCCTGAGAACGGTAAGTTCTTTGTTGCAACAAAGTCACTTTTTAACAAGACGCCGAAGATAAATTATACTAATAAAGATATTAGTGATAATCATGGATCGGGCG
>LWDU01000212.1_pt1 | contig 15936 bp, 48 predicted proteins | sample 727161 | NCBI WGS metagenome assembly LWDU01 (sample SAMN04566230, study PRJNA314399) | hydrothermal vent metagenome | isolation source: deep sea hydrothermal plume seawater | place: Mexico: Gulf of California, Guaymas Basin | collected 2004-07-11 | reverse complement strand
CAGATGAAAATTCATCTCTCAAGTGTCAGAAAGTTCCAGTAGATGTTGAAAAATATATCATAAAGTCAGCACCTCATTATGTAGAAATTCATAATGAAACTAAAGTATTCAACAACACTTTGAAATCAGGAATACCTCTTCTTATTGAAGGACCAAAAGGAATTGGAAAGACTCTTGGTATTGCAAGTTGGGCTTCCAAGTTAAGATGTCCGTTCATAGAGTTTGACTGTTCTGAAGGAACAAAGAAATACGATCTTCAAGGAACTAAAACTGGTGTTGCTGGTGGTCTTACTCCGTTTGAATTGGGATTCATTCCAAGAATAATAGAACTTGCAAATGAATTTGGAATGGCTGTGTTGGTGTTAGAAGAATTAAATGCTTTAACTCCTGCAATGCAAAAATTACTTAATCCATTATTGGATTGGAGAAGTGGAATGTTCATTGCAGAAATTGGTGAAACATTTAATCTACAAGAAGGAAAGAAACTTGCAATATTTGCAACAACTAATCCTGCTTCATACCAAGCATCAAACGACTTGAACGAAGACTTGAAATCAAGGTTTAAGATTTGGAAATGGAATTATCCAAATATAAGACAAGAAAGAAGAGCAATCCAATGGGGAACAATGGACATAAAGATTCAGAAGGCAATAATGTCTCTAGCAAAAGATACAAGAAAGATGGTTGGTAAAGAAGTCAACTATGCACTTTCAACAAGAGACATTCAAAAGTTTGTCAATGATTACTTAGCATATGATGATCCAAGTATTGAAACATTGAAACTTGCATTGGAAATGAATGTGCTTGGCTTCTATGAAGAAGAGGAAGTACGAATAATCAAAAGCAGAGTTGAATCTTCATTTGGTTCAGATGTGTTTGCGATGAAAGAAGGTGAAGAACTTGTTGAAGTCAGTTCAGACGAACCAGAATGCTGAGTGAATACTTAGTAAATAATTTTTATTAAAATGTCTAACAAAATAGAACAGACTTCATTCGATGGTTCGTTTGATGGAATGGGTTTTGAACATGAATTCCAAAACGAAATACTTGATAAAACAAAATCAATAATAGAAGACTTTACTGGAAAGAAAGTTTTGATTGAATACTATCGTCTTCCAGATGGAGATGATTATCAAGTGGAATGTTTCAACTACAGTAATACGGATTATAGAGATAATACCATACGAATCACTATATCAAATAATTCAAAAGATAGAAAAACATCACTTGAAAAAGCAATGGCAGAAATACTTTATGGAAGTGATAGACGTAAAGTTAATGAGTTATCAAGAAGTAAAACACAAAACATTCCTAATCCTAGTTGGAGAGAAACTGCAAATCAATCTTATATGGAAGCATATGAAATACTTAACCGATTAAGATGTAACAGTGCAATAGGAAAACAATACAAAGGAACCAATGACAGAATATTAAAAAATAATTCTGAAATGGTTTACACAGGAAACATTGAAAACCCAATAGAAGTATTGAAAGCAAGACTTTGTAATGTTGATATTGATGAAAGTGAATTTGATGGTAAAGTCATAGATCAGTATTTGGAAAGAGCCAAAGGAATGAGTAGAAAAGGAATTGTAAAATTGGCAGATAACTTCTATTCAGAAATGGTTGAACCTTGGTTATTGAATAACTTAAAGGAACTAGAACAAAATCCTCCAGAACCAGAACCACCAGCTCCAGAAGATGAAGAAGGAAATGAAGATGATGGACAAGATGAAGATTCATCAGATGAACAAAAATCAGATGAAGAAGGACAAGATGAACAAGGGGATGAAAAAGGAAATACTGCAAGTAGTGATTGGTCAGATGATGGAACTGATGATGGTGATGATATTACAGAACAAAAAGGTTTAGATGGAAAGTCATGGAAATCAAAAGAAGCATTAGACGATTTGAGAAAGCAACTTGAAGAAAAATATGATAATCGACAAATTACTCCTCAACTTGAAGATTCAGATGATGACGGTGAAGATTTTAACGGAGGTGATATCGATGAAACTGATTTAGATGATGAGTTGAAAAAAGGTGAGAAAGAGTTTGAAGCAGTTGATGAAAAACTAATGGATGAAAAACTAAGTAGTCAAATAACTGGATATGCTAAAGTAAAAGATAAAATTACTGTACGCAAACCTGACGGAAGACCTGAAGAAATATCTATTAATCAAGTGCTTGTTAGACAACTAAGTAAAACATTTTCCAGAATACTACAATCAACTGGAGAGGATAATGAAGTTGAAGGATATGAGTTAGACATGAATGCCTTTATCAATTCTAGAACCGATGGAAGAACTGATTACTTTATTACAGAAGCAAATACAACTGGCTTTAGTTGTGTTATAGGAATTGACTTGTCAGGTTCAATGGGTGGAAATGGTGGAAACTTAGATATTTGTAAAACCATTGTTGGAAACCTTTTGGAAAGTGTAAAAAATATTCCAAGAGTAAAAGTTAAAGTTATTGGATGGAGTGGAAGCAGTGCATATACTAACATATGTGAAGCAGAAGACATTAAAGAATTGGGAAAGTTTAGAACATCTGGAATGACTCCAATGGGTAATGGTATGTGGTATTGTAAAAATGCACTTGATAAAATGAATGGAACCAAAAAAGTTATGTTCTTTTTAACTGATGGTATGCCAAACGATGAGGAAGATATCCCACAGGTTAAGGAAGCAGTTAACTTACTTAGAAATTCAAAAGCAAGTGTTCTTGGAATGGGAATTGGAACTGATGGTCATAACTTCTCAACAATGTTTGGAAAAGGATGGGTATCAGTAAGAAATGCAGTTGATGTTGAAAGAGTGTTGCAGAAAGACTTCATTAAACAAGTGTCATCATTCTTGAGAGGAAACTAAGTAAAATGACAGACAAAAAGAAAGACAAAATAAAAGTAGTCATCACTGATACTGACGGTCATATAATTACCATGAACTTGAATGTAAGTGGTATTGATGAAGATCAAATAAAATACAATTTCAACTTTACCTATGGGGAAGTCAAACTCAGTGTTCAACATAGTCCATACGATGAACCAGAAGTTGATCTTGAGAGAGATGAGGAAAGAAGCAAGTTTAAGTACAGAAGAGAAGATGATATACCTCCAAGAATTCATAGGGAAGGAAACTAAGTAAAATGACTATGACAAAACAAGAATGGAAAATGTATTATCCATACATAAATGATGCAAATCAAAAAGGTGTAACTCCAATGATAATTGTTGTAGGAGACTTGAAAGGAATACCTGAAACAATTCTAAACAAATGTCATCTAATAGACAATAGGGAGAAACAACAATGAATGTAGTAGACATATTTCCAAAAAGAATTATTTCAAAAGAAGAATTGAAACATAAAACACTTTGGGAAATATTCAATGACGAAGTGAAAGATATGGTTATGTCAGGACTTGTATATGAATTCATAAATAAGGATGGCGAAATGTCACTTGGATTAACAGTTCAAGGAATGAAGTATGCAAAGAAAATGTATATGTTGTCACCAGAAGAAGAAAAGAGATGGAATAACTTAAACAGGAAGGAGTCTAAATAATGTTTAGAGATATGCAATGTCCTAAATGCTTCAATGTAATAGAAACACATTCATGCAAGTTCTGTGGAATAAAAGATGTGTTCCATAGTGATGAACGAATTGTCAAACAGGAAGTTTACAATGGATATTTTGTAAGTACTGTACACACAGTAATAGATCATGATATGACAGGTGAAGGAAGTCTTTGGTTTGAAACAATGGTCTTCAAAGGTGAGAAAGTTTCTTCTGATACAGTATATGTTAAAAGATGTCAGTATCCTGATGAAGCAGTTTTACAGCATGAAGAAGCCAAGATGATTATTGATAAAGGTCTTAACCATGAATGATTCAAGAAAGGAATTGGAAAGGATTTTGAAGGCACTTAATGAATCTGTTAAAGAATTATCAAAACTAGGATCAGATAAAGTGTGTGTTGAATATCAAAAACTTAATGATTTTGCAATACAAAGTATAGAAAGTGATAATCCTGAAATGAGAAAATTTAGGAGGGCAGTTATGTTACACCCTTGGTCTTGTAATAATACTCACTGTGTAAAACTTAGGGAATTCATGTATCGTGTTGGATTGGATAACATAACACATCCAAAATATGGATTGATTAACAAAGGACTTGTTTCTGAAGAAAAACGAACATTGGATAAATTAAAATGAAATGTTTTGAAAATGGATGTGATTTTCAATATGTTGAAAATGAAGATGGTCTTACTCATTTTTTACTTCATAGAATAGTGAGACATTAAGGAATGACAAAAATTATGATGAACAGATTAAACGTTCAAAAAGGTGGCGACTTAAACGCCCAAGTAGATATGCCTGAAATTTTCGTTGGCGAAAACTCTACTTATACAGCAAACGACAACTTAGTAGGAAAAGACATAGTTATGGTAGAAATGCCAAACGATCCAGATCCTATTAAGACAGGAAGCCTTGGTACAATACAAGGCATTAATCATCTTGAAACAATGGATGATCAAATCTTTGTTAGATGGGATAACGGAAGATCGCTATCCATCATAGCAGGAACTGACATATTCCAAGTTTTAGAATGACTAATCCTGATTGCAAAGAGTGTGGTGGAGATGGCTCCATCATATATGGAGGAATTAGACACTCCTATTTTGGAGATACAAACGATGATGGAACTGAAGAACTACCATGTCCTAAATGTAATGGTGGGGAGGAAGATTAGTTTTGTCTATTAAAAAAGTAATACAAAGACTGTTTGGAATAAAGCCATCCAAATCAGTTAGAAAAAAATATGTTACAAAAAAACATATTACAAAAACTAAACAGAAAAGGACTACAATAAAATGGAACTTGAATAAAGCAAGAAGACGAATTATTAAAAAATTGTATTCTGAAGGAAATTCAATGGAAACCATATTTTCTGAACTGAAGAAAAGATATCCAAAGGATTATGGGTTAATACCATATGGAATTAATTCTACAAAGATTGGAAGTAGAATAAGTTTGGTTTGTAATCAAACCCTTAGTGGAAAGCATTACAAAATTCCTGAACACGAAAGACGAAATATAAATTCTAAAAATGTGTTAACTCCTGAATCTACAGAAAGTGGTATTGATAGTTGGAGATCTAGAATTATTTCAAGGCATAGATATGAACTTCCAAGTGATCATAATATAGAGAAGATATGTCCTGCATGTTTTCCTAATAGTGTATTACTAAGTAATACAACTATGTATGAAGCATATCAATCATACTTGAAAATCATCAAATACAAAACAAGAAATAATTTGACTAATGTTGGAGACAATATCAAGTCAACTAAGAAAAGATTTGATGAACAAGGTAAGTATGTCTCTAGACATGAAAGACAGGAAAAGATTGATTCTATTTACGGGAATTACTGATATGGGTTATTCAGATGACATGAAAGACCTAAACTCACTGGAGGCACAAATCTGTGATTACATAACAGATTTGTTTTCAGTTGAGAAATCAGTTGTCAATGTAAGTGTGTACAAGAAAGAGGATTTGTATCATATACGTGTTGTATCTACTAAAGTAGGTAAAATGGTAGGAAAGAAAGGATGGGTATTGAAACTGATCAGTGATACACTGAAATGTAAATTCAATATTAAACCATCACTTCATATCATTGAAAAGACTTCTGATTTGAAATCCATTCCTAACATTGAAGAATGACTAACAAAGATTTTGAAAGTGGAGATTTTTGTTTAGAATGTGGTTGTCATTATACAGAAGGATGTCCTTGTGATAAGGAGGATCAAGAATAATGACTGAATCAATCCCATCACCTAAACAGATTAATCAGATACTCAAAGATATGAGAAAGAATAAAGTAATTTCAGTTACTCATGTTGATGGAACAAAATGTGATCATGTTGACATCTGTGCAGATGCTAAAATAATTATGAGAAATGACAGATAACACTGTTGAAGTTCATATAAAATATATGGGAACTTGGTTATGTTCATCTTCAAAATCTGATGTGGCTTTTGAACACGTTCCACATGCTGTAAACATGATATCACTTGAGATACAAAAATCACTTGAGAATATAATATCTGGAAAACTAGATTTTAAAGAAATTCCAAAGGTAGAGTCACATGGTCAAAGTATTGGAGTGATTATGCCTGATTTTTCACTTGATGGAAATGAATAAACAAGAATGTCAAGAAGTTGATTGTAACAACATTGGTATTTTGGTCAAATGTGTGATATCCTTTGAAAACAAACCAGATGAAATACATGATATACATATGTGTAGATATCATATAATGATTCAAAACAATATTAGCAGGAAATTTGTTAACTGATGACAATTAAATATCAACCTGACAAGTTCAAAGATATGCCTGAACCAGAATCTATACTAACAATTTCTTGGGAAGATGTGTATTGTGGATTTATTGATAATGATATAGAACCAACAAAGGACATGATAGAAAAGGCATTTGAATTTGCAATTCACAATGCAGATAATGAATGTCTAATGGATGCATTTTGGGAAAATATTAAGTACGCAGTTGATGAAAATTCTAATATGGAGGATAAAGAATAATGACTGAATGTATTGAAGGTTGTATGTATGGTAAAATAGGTTATGCAGTTTGTGATGATAATTGCAAATGCAAATGCAATCACATCAAATGGTCAGAAATTTTTGGGAAGTCTAAACAATGACTTATGAAAAATGGGTTTGTGGTAAATGTGGATTCCCTGAAATAATGGTAGATAATGATTTGCCTGTTGTTGGAGTTAGATGTAGTGAATGTAATTATGTTCATATGTTTAAACAGACAAAAGAGTTTCAATGTGACACATTACAGAAGGATAGGTGGTAATAATGCCTATCATATGTAATTTATGTAATTGGGATGCAGAAGATACTGATGACACTATATTGGAAATAAGAATGACAAGACATGAAGGTTGGCATACTCATTGTAAAAGGGATAAAAGAAATACAGTTGAAGGAAAGGTAAAATGGAAGTGTTATTAAAATAATGGTTAATGCTTTCATAGATCATAATATTCCAATGTGTTCTAATTGTAAATGTGATGTGGATGAGATTGATGATGAAGGATATTGTGTAGAATGTTCACATGAATTTGAATTAGGGAGGTATGAGAATGAACAGTATAATCAAAATGATTAAATGACCATTTTATCAAAAGCCCGAAGTGATTACAAATGCAAATCCTGTAAACTATGGATAAGAAAAGATCAAAAATACTTAAACAAACCAGAGTATCAATTTGGTGCATCTAAATATTGTATAGATTGTGTAAGAAGGGAATTAGAAGAATGACTAAAGATTGTCCTATATGCAAACAGAAAATAGACAATGAACATTTTGATTTTGTTACTGAAACTGTTAATGATCCTGAGAAATTGGAATTGTGGATGGCTCAAAAATGGACATTTGAAATGTGGAAGAAACTACAATGAATGATTTTGATTTTCATCATGCATTGATGTCTTTGAAAATGTTCATAAAAACAGGGCATACTTTTTATCTCAAAATAATTGTTGAACAATTCAAAGGTATGAGAAACTAAATTGACTTGGAACTGTCAAGAGTGCTATTCACAGAAGCAAACTTGCGAATCATGTGCAGTAGAACTTCAAAAAGTGGTTAGACCTGATAAGTCATACATTATCAAAAGAAATGACTACGAAGATCTTGAAATACAAAATCTTGAATGGCTTGATGATGAGATGGCTGTTGGATTCGTCATGGTAGATGAAAGAAGATGGAAAGTTGTAGTTACCAAAAATGAATACTGTAAACAATGTGATGGTAAAGGATGGTATCTTGGAGATTTGAATTCAGATATTTCAAATGACTATGGTGAAATGGACTGTAAACAATGTGATGGAACTGGAGTTGTTGAAGAATGAATCATGACATTATAGCAGAAAAACTGTTTGGTAGAACAATATCTGATTCACATAACAGTAAGAAATGTGTCACTTGTGGAAAAAAGATAACTAAGTTTAAGGATGATCTGTCTGTAAAGGAATATGATATTTCAGGAATGTGCCAAAAATGTCAGGATGAAATGTTTTATTGATGAGAGCATATTTATATAATTGGAATATCGATATTAATGATATGACAGATATTAAGATAGTCGAAGGTGGAATTTGTTCTGAATGTGGACACGATCAACAGAAACATGAGGGCAATACAACTTGTGATGTAGAAGACTGTAACTGCGATGTTCGTGGCTCTTACTAGAATACTATAACATTTTGGAAATCAAAGTTAAACCTAACATTTGTTATATGGATGTTAGTGTTGATGATTGGCTAATCGATGATATAACCGAATTTTCAAAAAAGGTTGTTGATACTATAGAAACTCTTGAAGAAGATGGTGTGTTACATACTCATAAAACAGATGAATATTTTATGTCAGTTTTAAATAAAGTTCATCAGGTATTGTATATGGAAGCAGAGAAACGAAAGAAATGATTCGCTGTTACAAATGTTTTTGTAGAGGATATAACAATGACTTTTTATCAGGATACAAGGTTAAAGTAAAGTGTTCTATATGCAAAGGAAGAGGTTATAAAAATGAGTGACATTATTGGAGTTCAATATTCCATAAAATGTAAGGATTGTGGAACTGTTGTAAAATCATTCAATATACATAAAATGAAAAATAGAAAAAGGTGTGACAAATGTACATTGAATAGAAGAGATGGAAGAGTATATGTCAGGGAAAGAAGAATAATGACTTTATCAAGACAACTTTTAGAGGATATAGGAAAACCCATATCAGATCATGAGTGGAATAATGTAAAAAAAATGTTATATCATGATATTTCTACAGAAATCAATGAGTCAAAGTTCTTTATAACTCGCGTGATCAATAAGAATTTGAAGAGTTTATTAGGGAAGTAGAAAGACATTAGACATGGCTAAATTTCCAAGAAGTGGAGCTAGAAGAGATGTTGCTAAATTTGTTTCTGATAGATTGACCAAAGAAGGACATGATAATTTGAAAACAATACAACCACAAATATTGACAGAATTTAATGATGTATTTTTTTGGAGTGTTAAAATAATATCAATACAGAAAGATACAACAGGAGTTGGAATACAGCGTAAGTATGAGTTTGGTTTTGAAGTTGTAGAGGATAAAGATGGCAAATTCAAATCAAAACTTAGGATAACAAACGATGATATTTTAAAAAAGAAAAAAAATACAAAGAAATCCATTATAATGAGAAATGGAAGAAAAAGATAGCGAAATTATTGCAGAATCGATTGGTTCTACCATGCCTATTTCAAAATATGAGAGTATGGATGAATGGTATGAGTCTTTTAAAAAGAATTTTAGAAAGATGAGGAAGAAATCAAATAACGGTTAGTTTTACGAACCAATTATAAACTAATTATTTAAAATAAAGTTATGGTAAAAAAGAAACCAGAAGGATACACTTTCATAGAAAACAACATATATTTCAAATATCGTAAGGCGATGAATGAAATATTGAATACGGAGCGACTAGGAAAGTTACACGTAAGTGATTTAATATCACCTTGTATGAGAAAAGTGTATTATTCTAAGAGTGAAATACAAAAAGGCAGTAATACTGAGAATGTAAAAGCATTGATTTTTGGTCAGATGTTACATAAAAGCCTGATAATAGAACCAAACAACAACGAGGTAACATTAGCATATGATTATGTTAAAGACAAACCTGTTGACTTGAAAAAACTTAAACTGAAACCTGATGATCCAAAATGGTATGATATCATAATAGGAACAATAGATGATTTGGTTACAGTTGGCGATGATGTAATAATATGTGATAAAAAGACTACTGGATCAATAGATTACTTTAAAAAATATGGTAAAGTTAGTGAAGGTCATGTTGAACAGATTAACAAATATGCAGTGTTGCTTGAAAAGTGTAAGGGAATAAAGGCAACTAAGGGATGTGTAATATACATTTCAAACTCTATGGTCAAGGATACTTATGACAAACCCGTGATATCTCTATTCGAGTTGGATGATGTTGAAAAGACATACAAGGAAATGATTATAAATTCAATGATAATAAAAGATGCAATGATCAATGATAACAAACCTAATAGGACCAAATGTTTTCTATGTGATGGTATGTGTCCTTATGCTACATTTTGTTTTGATGATGATTAAAATGAAAATAGGCAATGTGTTGGTAACAGAAAAGAACCTTGAGAAATATTATGAATTTAAGGAAGAAGAGTTTCTAGGAAGAACTGAAGTTTGGTGTGGTGTTTGTGATGGTAAAGGTCATTACAAATACAAAGGAAAGAAAAGTAAATGTGACGAATGTGATGGTTCAGGGGAACTGTTTGGAGATGGGGAACATGATTATCATAGTTGTGGTGATTGGAAGTCAGATGGAATTGATTTTGATGAAGATACTCATGCCAGTATTGATAGGGAGTGTTTAATTTGTCATCAACTTTCAAGACTACACTTTTGGAAAACATAATGACTTTTTGGAATAGAAAACCAGCAACACCAGAATTTTCTTGGGATGATGCACCCTATATGGTTCATAGACTGACTTTGTATAAAGTGAATGAAGATACAGGTGAAGAGAGATTTTATACTACAAATGAAAACTTTGATCATTCCGAAATTGCTGAATGGAATTATAACGAAAATAATGTTACTGAAATAACTGCGGATGAAGCATAATGGGTTGGACAGTAATGGGTGAAGGTGTTATTGAATTTGAACATAACCCAGAAAAAATAGAATCATTTGTAAATGAATTATCTTGTACATATGGGCTTGGAGAAAACAATCTTAAAATAATTGATAATGATGTTCATGTAGAAATGTTTGGTAATAAACATCTTGATTGGACTGACTTTGAAACAATATGTAAAAAATACAAAGACCATTTAGTTGCTCCAGTTATAATAAATGAGTGGACTGAATCAGATGGTGGTGTGTTTTACGATCCACAGGAGGAAGAAGAATGAACGGAAGTATTAGTTCAATTAAGATACCTGATGGAACTGATGTTTTAGATATATTCAAGAGAGATATTGATCATGCATTTGATATAATACAAAATAAAGGAGAGTCATTTCACCCAACAGTATTTGTAATAACTGATAAATCGTTGTATTACTGTGCATTGGATACAGATTTGGCAACAAAAACAAATACAAGTCCTAACGATCAGGTAATTAATTTGATAGAACAATTCCAAAAATACAAAGATAAGTTTGGAGAAATTAAAGCATATCACGCTATTGGTGAAGCATGGATGAAAGTGTTTAAAAAAGGCATAGATATGTCAGGTATAAGATATGGTGACTTGTCACGTATGGCAAAGAAGATGGAAGTTCTAATAAGTATATTTGTTGTGAAGGGTGAGAAAAAAGATTTCAAAACATGGGAGATAATTCGTGCTGAACCAGAAATTGATGATTCTAAAGTAATAGAGTTCAAGAGGTTTAATGAAGGTGGAGTTTGGGAAAGTCCCAAGTTTCCAGATATTCCAAATAATATGATAAATACTTAAAGGAATATACCAAGGTGATGTATAATGAATAGTTCTGGAATAAGATCACAAAGACTTCAGTATATGTTAAAAATGAAATATTCAGGTGCTACAGAATCACAACTTCTTGATCATGCAATAACACATTATGGTGTTACAAAAGATAAAGCTCTTGAATATACTGATGCAGTGTTAAGAAGATGGAAAATATCTCATGGATAAATATTCATTTGATGGAGTTGTTAAAAATATGTATCTACAACAACCAGATAAAAATTATATTGATGACAAACTTGTTATTGATATAAGTTTACTGATTAAGGAGTATATCAAGAATAATCAGGATGTAGATCACGTTGCAATTTCTGCACTTGATAGTTTAAAGTCAGCAGAAATTTCATTTATTTCAATGCTTATGAATCAAGCAGATATGAAAGGGTATGTAAATTTTTCTGATAAAAAATGAAATCAAAATCTAAAAAAAATATAAAAGCAAAACTGTTAGAACTTTATACTGAACGTGATAAGACAACCATGATTAAAAATAATAAAGAAGTTTCAACATTTGGAACTGATATTTTAAGTGCAAAGATTGAAATGCTTACTTGGGTTTTATCAAATGATGATAATAAATTGGAACTATGAAGTGTTTAAGATGTAGGAAGTCTACAAATTGTAGTAGATCAAAGTTTAGACATTGTTGGTTAAGTTCACAACACTGTCCTAAATGTCATTATTTGGGAAAGACTGGAGCAGGAAGAAAAGGTTGACTACTTTAAAAAAAGTACATGATGAACATAATAGATTGTGTAAAAAAGCATATGATCTAGTAGAACAAAAAGGTCATGACTATAATAGAACACAACAGAATAATGGTGACACTTTGTATAATTTAGTAGCACCTACATATGACGGAATAACTGACACTGTTACACAACCAATATTGGTAAGAATAGATGATAAATGGCATAGATTAATTTCACTTACAAAGGATCCAAATGTAAATCCAAAAATTACTGGTGAGAAGGTTGAGGACACAATAATAGATATGATTAATTATCTTGTTTACTTGAAGATAAAGTATGATGAGGAAAGAAAGACAAAACATGATGGATTTGATTGAATGACTAGAACAGTAAGACGTAGGAAGTCTTTACATCCAACAAGAGATGGAAATCATAACCCAGTGTGTATAGATCCAGAAAATTGTAAGGAATGTAATGTTATAGGAAACAATAATGGTTAAAATAACGGTATGTCATAAGATATGTTCTAAATGTGATGGGGTAGTTGATTAATTATGTTTAAACATTTGAAAGATTCGTGTATGGGATATAGAAACCATTGGATAAGAGCAATGTCTATGAGTATAGCATTATTTATTCATGCATTTATTCCCGATGCATTTCCAACTTATGCTAGTAATAAGATTAATGGAGTAAAGGAATGAGTAAATATCATACTATATGTCCTAGATGTAAAAAGAAATTCCTTAACCCTTGGCAAGAATGTGATGATTGCATTACAAAATATTATCCAGAGACATGAGTGAATTTAGATGTATCCATTGTGGATGGAAAGGAGATTATGTAGAAGTATGGGGTATTCAAGGAGATGATTGGATTGATGGAGACTGTCCTTTGACTGAAGAAAAATGTGAAGATAGTTGGTGTGATTGGCATGGATGTGGTGCTGACTTTATACAAGATGACTGGGATAATTTATCAGAATATTGGAAACAAGAACTCAAAGTAGCTGAAATGGATAAGGAAAGCGTAGAAGATTCGTCTTACCAATGGATGATATGTAAAGTCTGTTCTAAAGAAAGAGATGAGTCAATGATTTGGGAAATGGAGGTTACTATTCCATAATGTCTAGCATGAAATGTTTTCACTGTGGTGGAAATGCTTTTGTTGAAAACAAAGGAGTAATCTATGTTAGAGCTAAAGTAGATGATAAGTGGTCAAATGTTCCATGTTGTTATCCATGTTGGCAAATAAAATATCGAGGTGGGTAAAAAGTGATGAGTGAAAATGATAAGCAGATACATAGGCTTCAGTCACGTTTATGGGTAATTGAAAATTCCGAATATTCAAGAAAAGTAAATAATATTAGAGCAAGAATAAAGTATAGAACTGGGATGATTCCAAAAATGCAACAAAAAATAATTGATTATGTATCAAAACTGGAATCTGATATGGAAGAACTTAAAATGATAGAAAGAGGTGGAAGACCAAGAGAATCAAGGGAAGGTTGGTCAAGTTTGTGTAAAACAGGTCGCCATCAATCATCTGAAAATACTGTAATATGTAAGGGTAATGGCGAAACTTGTAAATGTTACTGTCACGGAAACAAAAATGTATGACTGTTTTTAAAGGACTGTGTATGAATTGTTACTCCAGTAATGTAGATATATCACTTGATAGTGCTGGAGAAGCTATTTGTGATAGGTGTAAATAATGAATTTTGATGTATATCAAAAAATGGCAAAAGATACTGATTTAGGACACCCAATAAACTATTATTTTTTAGGACTTTCTGAAGAAGCAGGAGAGGTTGCAGGAATTCGTAAAAGGTTTCTCAGGGATGAGGGTAATACAGACATGGATGATCTAACTAAGGAGTTGGGAGATGTATTATGGTATTTGGCAATGGTTGCAGACAGATATAACATATCATTTGATGATGTTGCAGTTACAAATATAGAAAAACTTAATGATAGAAAACAACGTAATGTTATAAAGGGTAAAGGGAATAATAGATGAATTGTATGAGATGTAATACACTAATGGATAAAATGACTGTATGTCATCAAATTTGTTCTAATTGTGGTGCAGTTCTAGATTGTAGTGATGGTGTGGAGGATTGACAAAGAAAAAACATGACTGTTGCACCTGTAAAAAGAAATCAAAAGAAATAGAAGATATCTTAGACGAATAGTATTACCACTCATTACCAATCACAACCATTAAATAGTAATGTATTAGACAGTTAACATGAAAGCATATACCTATGAAGATAATTCAAAAACATATTTTGAATTATGTGATAGTGCTTATTCATCTTGGAAAACAGGATGTCAACAAGCAATGTTAAATACAAAAATTTGTTTGGATTTATTCAATTCCAAATAATTTTTTATTTTTTTTATATTACCAATAAAGTATATATTACTAGTATTATAGAACACGACAATGACAAAATCGATACAGGTTTCGGAAAAGTTACACCAAAGACTAAAACTTGAAGCAGTAGAGAAAGGAATAGGACTTCGTGAATTGATTGAGGAGAGATTATCTTGAAACAATTATTTATGATACCTATGATATTTGCTATTGTAGCAATATGTTTTACGTCTTATGTAAATGCAGAAACAGCAACAGTGGTAGTACCATTTGATAGTCATGGACAAAGTTGTAGTTTTGATGAGATAACAGTAGAATATCACTGTATTTGGCAAGGACTACAAGAAAAGTTTGACTTTGAAACTTTGCAAGAGTATAGAGACATACTTTCAGACGGAATGTATGATGCAGAAATTGCAAAACTCAATGAATCAGCACTAGCAGAAATTGCAATAGAAAAAGCAAAACTCACACCCAATGAGAGAACTATTCTAGAAATAGAAGAAAAACTTTTGAAAGGGGAGGCAACCAAAGATGAGTCTGTGCTAATGAATTTGTTGAAAAAATTGAACACTTGTAAACAAGGAATGGATTTGCAAACAGCACCATTCCAAACAGCAAGAGAGTTTGAGATTTCACACTTCAATCTTTGGCAAATCAATAATGTCCAATATGACGGTCAGATAGGAGTAATTGTAATGGCAATAGAAGAATGTCGTGGACAACAAGCTCTACTAAAGGTAGTTGGAGATGGATATGTTGGAATTGCAACTAGCAATTTAATTCCTGATTTCTCACTGTCAAACATCTACACAAAAGATGTTCAAGCAATACCATTTGACCAATATACAAGAACACACACAAATATTGATATGTCATTAGTATGTGATAATAATCAATATACTGATGTACATAAAGCACTATTTGGATGTGAAGTGTTGTATGATGGAAAAACTGTAGCCGAAATTGAACGTGAAAACACGATAAGATTTGGCAACAATGGTATGATAAATTATCAAAGTGAAAGCTTAGATGATTACCGTGACTTCTTAGCAGACTATGGAAATAGAATAGCAACTATAGAAGACAAACAACTACAAGCTGATATTGCAGAACCAATAGCAAAGGAAATGATAGAGGATAATGCCTTTTATCAAAACCAACTCAAAAACGAGGGTATTGAATAATGGGTTCAACCCACTTTTTTTTTAAACGTTTTAACATAGAGATGAC
>LWDU01032339.1_pt2 | contig 15937 bp, 5 predicted proteins | sample 727161 | NCBI WGS metagenome assembly LWDU01 (sample SAMN04566230, study PRJNA314399) | hydrothermal vent metagenome | isolation source: deep sea hydrothermal plume seawater | place: Mexico: Gulf of California, Guaymas Basin | collected 2004-07-11 | reverse complement strand
AGAAAGCCAAACAGAAGTTCTCGAAAGGGCTCATAAACGCGAAGAGCAAAATAAAAAAATCGCTGCTAAAGAAACAGAAAAAAAGCGCATTGCTATAGAGTTCCAAAAGCGAGAGGCTGCTAAGTTAATATCTGTTGAAGAGGAGAAATTAAAATCTGAGCGTCTGGCAAAAATCGAGTTGGAAAAGCAGCAAGAAGTCGCCCGAATAAAAGCAATTGAGCAGGATCGTTTGGAATCTGAGCGTCTGGCAAAAATCGAGTTGGAAAAGCAGCAAGAAGTCGCCCGATTGCTATCAATCGAACAGGAGAAATTAGCGCATGAGAAAGACTTGCTGGTAAAAAAGAAGGGGTGGCTCATGCGAATACTCCGGTGGAAAAAACGTCTATTCCGATCCAAGGTTCGGCAGCAAACCCCCTCTTTACAAAAGGAAAATTTGATTTCAATATCAGCTGAATCCGGAGAAGTAGAAGAGCCGGTGGTACAAGAAGAGGTGCTTGTTGCAGAGGAGCCTGTTGAGCGAGTCATTGAAATTGAACAACAAGTCGCTGAAATTGAGGAGCCAACTGAAGGAGTGGAAATTGAAACTTTGGAAGAGGTTGTTGTTGACGATGGGCCGGATGAAGAAACTCCCGAAAGAGAAGAGGATGAATTACCAGATTTCCAAACTGGCGAAGTGATGTTGGCAGACCTCCGAATAACATTGCGAGACGAGCCAAGACCAATTGAATTCATTACGAAGATTTTGATGGAAAAACACAACCTTTCAAAAAGATACGTGAAGGTTATTATGGAACACATTGCTTCACCATTTTCGATCTGCAAAACCATGTCCGATGAATTATTTTATAGTTTCATCTCTTCATTAGATAATGAAAAGGTTTCGAGTGGCGGGTAATAGGACTTGATTTTCTTTCAGAGGTTCAGCAAGTTGAAATATATGAGATGTTTATGGGTGATGAAAAAAAGGTGCACAGGAAGGTAAAAACCATAGCCGTTCTGTATCATTTTCTTCCAGCAAAGTTTGAGCGATGGTGGGAAAAAGAAATGATTCCTGAGTTCACCTCAAAGAAGTATAATTCAGATTACAAATATTATCAAGAAAAAAAGTTCTCAAAAGAAATTATTGAAGAAACGAGAATGCTACTCTGCGCATATGCAATCGAAAAGCCAAATCTTGTCGCTAATGAATATACATATGCAAAACACCAAGCAGGGAGAATTCATGAAAATCAAACTGAAAAATGGCTCAAGAAGGCGGCCGGTGGTAACATCGAATACATTACGCAGAAGGAAATTCCAGAACTCTCGGGGAAAAAGTACGGAAACAAGTATGTAATTCTCAAGATCACCCCTGACATTCTTCTCAAAAAACCGATTCAGTTATCAGCGGATGGGCAACATATTCACTGGATTGACGCAAAAAAACACTTCATTGACCCAGCATTATCACCAGAAGGAATAATCAATACTTTTTGTATACAGTTGGATAAGTATGTTAGTAATTATGGGCCTGGATTGATTGTTTGGGGAAAGAATTTCTCCGAGGAATGGAATGAAGCGACGAAGGGCGTTGTTTTACACATAAAAATTTGAATCCTAACATTCCATAGACCAATGGTCCATTAATAATGGATTTTGAATGAAGCCAATATTTCAAATTCACAGGTATAGAATAATGAATATGGATCATTCGCAGGGGCCAATCTCAGTACGGTCTGCTTAGCTTGCTATCAATCGCCCTCATACTTATTCATACATGGCCTGTGTACATGGCTTTTGTAAGAGTAGGCCTGGGCGATATCTGGAGATAGGCATTGTGCGTCAATACTCAGTCAAGGAATATTGTCAACCCTCTCTGGCATTCCTGTCATTCATGTTGAACTAGATTCCAAACAATCATCTGACAGACTACATTTTATCAATCTTTCAAGGCCATAAGCCCAACCCTCAAATTATGTCCCATATATTATAGATAGAAACTATGATATACGTTCCCAGTCTCCCCCAAGATCAGGCCGAAGGAATTCTGCCTGGAGTTGATATCATCCAAAATACACCGAAACCCCTGTCATTAAAACCGAACTCAGAGCCGTTTTTCCCGAGCAATCATCGCTTCCGTCCTGCCTTTTTACTTTTTCTATTGCTGCTTTCTTCACTTTCCCCTATGTCGTCAATATTGATGGAATCGGCAGATGCTTCCTCTTCTGTATCTAATACACTTCTCGGTGAAGATGCAACGAGGACAATGAGTCCAGGTAGTGGGTGCGGAACCAGTGGCAGCTGGGCCCGTCTCAGCTACTACACGTATGGCGAGTGCAGGTATGAGTTCGAAATCGACCTTTTTCCATCATCGCAATCAACATACGATCCACACTGTTGGATCGAAACCGAATTTAAACTCTTTTATCACACTTCAGGATCAGGAAATCAAGACAACGATTGGAGATTTTACGATTACTACCAAGGCGACTGGTCTTCCTGGTCATCTCTCTCCCCCAACTCCAACACTGGATCTAGTGTCTCAAAGGTCAAAGATGCCGATTTTATAAGCGCAGATGGAAAAATGAAAGCAGAAGTTCGTTCCACGGGCGCAGGGACACTTTATGCAGAAAAAATCGCGTTTGAAGCGACAAAAACAGCTGCACCATCAGGCGCCCTAACTTATTTTTTAAATAGTTGGCCACCAGGATCCGCGTCTTTTGTAGATGGTAAGTGGTATAGTGAAGCAATAACTCGCCCTTCGTCAAGTGCTGGTTTTATACAGCCGAATCCAAGTTCAAATTGCTATTCTGTCTATTATAAGTGGTCAACTTCTTCTTCGACTCCCTCCGCCTGGCAGAGTGTGGATGCTGCATGGCGGTTTCCTGGCTACAGTTCAGCGGCATCAGAGTCAATTTATCTACATTTGAATATAATTGATGATTTTGGCCGGTCTTATACAGACAAAAAATATATTCGATGGGACACTACTGATCCAAACTCTTTTGAATTCGATGCAGCTGACTTGACGAGAGTGAATTATTTTGCTGCAGGACCAAATTCTAAATGGCTCAACGGTGCGCTAAACCTCGATTGGGACAAATCCGGAAGTGGATCATGGGATGATGACTCGGGATTAGATGAGTTTGAGCTCTCAATGGGGACCAATTCATATAGAACAAGTTCGGATAACTTTGAAATTCCGCGACAGTGGTTTCAATGTGGCACATCCGGCAACACAGTCGAAATTTATGCGTATGATAATGCCTACCCTCAACGCAATTCAGAAAGAATTACCCAATCATATCCCCCCGCTTTTCAGGCAGATAATTGTTCCCCAACAACAACATCTCTAATCCTTAGCAACATCCAGGGAGCACCAATCTCATCGGGAGGCTGGATGAACGAAACTACAGTCCGCGTCAGTCTTACAGCTTCAGATGCCCACAGCGGCATTAAGGGGGCCTTTTTCAAGCATAGTGTAACTGGACCACCAAATTTATCCAACAAAATGGTGAATTCTGTATATTTTGTTGCAGCCTCAAATAATGTAGCAACTAATTCCTATCCATTGTTGTCGGAAGGCATTCATTATCTTGGCGCTTCAGCTGGCGACAATGCTGTTGATGAATTCTTAAACCATGCTCCCAATTGGGGTTCAGATAATCAACTCACATTTAAAGTAGATACGCGTGCTCCATCTTGCATTCATTCGGATTCTACTATGCGAAATACTTGGCTAAGGGAATCAAATTTATCAGTGACATTATCTTGCTCAGACAATACGCAATTAACAACTGATGTCTCGGGTATCGACGTCATTTTTGCTGCATATCGTCCCGCCTCAACTTCTCCATTATCAGCGCTAGAGATTCGCAATTCACTCTACGGAGCGTCAAAAAATGGCGGAGGGCAAACTTCAATTTCCGCCACATTTGAATTTCAAAATCTAGGAAGTGGAGAGCGATGTGTTGATTATTTCTCAGTAGATGTAGCAGAAAATGCAGCCCCGATTCGAAGTCTTTGTACTTTTCAATTTGACACCAATGCACCTTTGTGGGGCAATATGTCAGTGACATGGCAGACTCCACCAACCATTTTTGGATGGTCAAATGTGTCCCAAAATTGCTTATTATGGAATGAATCAAGTGTGCAGGATATCCATAGCGGCCTAGAAGGATATTCCTATGCTCTCAATACAACTCCTGATATCAATGTGGATATAAATAATTCGCCGTTGTGCGTGTTTCTGTCTGATGGGGAATATAATTTGACACTACGCGCAATCGATAACGTGACGAACTCGATTTTGCGCAATCCTCTTGCGATTCCAATCAAAGTAGATACCACGCCCCCCACAATTAATGCAACAATATTCCCCGCAACGTGGACAAATAGTTCTGCCCAAATTTTCTATAATTCGAGTGATTCTCTAGCCGATATCTGGTGTGTCGTATATAAAGTTGGCAATTCAACGAGTTTTCCACCATGTGCCTCATCGAGCCCAAGAATCGGGCAAATTAATATTTCAAATGGGCGGAATGACGGCAGGCATCAAATCTATATTCGAGCCTATGATCGAGCAAATAATTTTAATGAAACTTTAGTATGGTACAATTTAGATACTACCCCACCAGGTCCCTATTCCAACACCACGCACAACCTAACTCAACATGTCGTCCACAATCAATTTTTATGGGATTCAAATGCAAAAACCCCTGGCTTTCAATGGGACTTTAGAGACGCTTTGAGTGGCTGTGCATATGTTGACGTCTTATTAGATGGAGCAGTACTTAGTCAAAATGAATCTTGCCAAGCATCTACTTGGAAAGATTGGCCAACAGCAATATCCAATGCTTCACATTCAATAGAACTCTTGGTAGTCGATGCAGTCGGAAATTCATATTCAGAGATATACTACTTTTATGTAGACGGCACATCAGAACTCAATTGTACCATTTCGGCACCTGCAAACTCTGAAGTTTGGACAAACCAAAGCACATTTAATATAACATGGGAGTGTAATCATTTCGCGCCTCAAGATTTAGTCCATAATTTGTCCTGGGGACCACTTTCGAACCCCACGTTGTTTCATATCCAACAAGCCTCCAATAATACTTCGGCAATGTCATTAACAAGTGGGATTTGGAAAATACAATTATTTTCATCCACTCTAACCGGAGTGTCAAGTACAATAACAACAAATCTAAAAGTAGATGTTAGTGCCCCTATTATACAGTTTAAAAATATCAATGGTACGAGTTTTCAAAACGGATCCTTCGTCAATGCCAGTTTTTCAATGCTGGTCGAAGGATTGGATCAACATGCTGGCCTTCATTCTGGATCATATTATGTTTCTGGGCAGGGTCAAAATTGGATTCCAATTTCTGCAATTAATTCTCAAATTCTAACATTGAATTTAACGAATTTGGGAGAAGGCAATCATTCGCTGATAACAAAATTTCTAGATGAAGCTGGCAACGAAGCCAGAGCAGAAATCCATTTCTTCTTAGATAGATCCAAACCCTATTTCGCTGCATTTCATGTTGTAAATCAACATGGATGGATTTTAGGAGGGAATGCCAGCCTCCCAGTGCTCAGTTTGCACTATAGAGCGATGGATAATTATTCAACCTGCTCACATGTGGAATTGCAAATCGAATCAACAATTTATTCATCTCTTCCATGCGAGCCGACAACCTATGCTGATTTTTTACTACCTCAGACTGCTTTAGATAATGGTAAAATAACAATACAACTCACAGCCACTGATTTCCAAGGCTTGATATCCACAATAGAAAAAGAATATTTGGTTGATTACCTTGATCCCACAATCGCGTGTTCAAGTACAACGATCAAAACATACCCGCAGATGAACACAATTTCAAATCAAACGTTTTATTTCCAAACAACTCATTTCTTTAACACAACAGTTTCTATAGCAATAGGCGATGAAATATTTGCCCCTATGACTTCTCCATTTGAGATGGCAATGCCGGATGCAACGGACGCGAACATTAGTTTTGTCTCTACAGCTGCAAGCGGTAGACAAGGATTTTGTTCTATCCGATTTAGGATGGATTCAACGCCACCAATTTGGGATAATTTTGCAATTATTTACGGCCCTGATGCTGTATCAATTGATGGAGCTCAAACCAATGGGACAATTGTGGATTTACGGGTAGTAAGTACAACCGGCAGCAATGCTGCAGGATGGAGCTATAAGATAGATTCTGAATCATGGTCTCCAATATTTAGTACGGATATTTCTTTTCAAAATCTTTCATTGAATGGAGAGGATGGAGAATTTGTGCTGCAGTTCCGACTTCAAGATCCGGCAGGCCATTTTTCTATGCCCAAATCAGTATATGTCATCAAGGATAAATCCCCACCCAAAGTTGCCTTCTTCAATGGAATTATTTCGAATCAGTCTACTTTGTATTTGGAGTGGGAAATTATTGATGCAGGAGTAGGATGCAAAAATGTGAGTATCTTTGTCAATAATATTTTTGAATGGAGCAGAGTTGGTGGAGGGTGCCATAGCACATCTCCCATCCCCTCTAACAATTTGCAACCCGGGAACAATACCATTCGCCTCTATTTTACAGACGAAGTACGAAATGAAGCAAGTGAAATAATAATAATTTACGTAGAACCAAGTCAACAGCAGTGTGATCTCTCATTGAACCCAACAAAGCCAACCTGGACACAACTCCAGGAATACGGCTTTTATCTGAATTGCACCTATCCTTCAATGAAATATTATATGACAACGACAGATGACAACAAATCCTATCACTTATTTCCAATTAATTCTGACGCTCATCTCGCTCTTCCAGTAGGCCATTATGAAGTTATCATCTTAGCCTATTCTTCCAGCGGGCAAATGTTCCAGTCTACCATTCCTGTATGGATTGAAGTTTTTGAATCAAGTAATGATATTATTTCACTTCCCGAAACAAATTCATCGCAAACGCAACCCTATCTAGAGGTGGAATGTAATGAATTGTTTTCAGATTCTTTCATTTCTAAATCCGATTTAGCAGCAATGAATGACGCATTCGAATGTATCCTATCCTCCTCCTCGCCCTCCAACAACAATTTGTTTCTGACGGGACCAAACGGTGCCATTTATGAAAGCACCACCGAGATTGAAGGTTCTTATTTTTCCATGTATCCAGATTTATACAATGTACTCGCCACATTAGAGGCGGCAGATCAGTTTGGATTTGGCAACTGGTCATTAAAATATTCTTTTCAAAATCAAGAGGGCCTAAAAGAAGAAAAGACATTTTTCTTTTACCTCCAACCCACCGAAAGTTCATTTAAATGTGGTGAAGGTGAGGAAATTCTGATATGCAATTTTCGAGTCGAATGGATGCGTATAAAAATGGGGTCGGTAACTATTCGAGCAGGTGATGAAGAAATCGAAGGCACAGACTTAGATTCTTGGATAACAATAAATGGGTCGAATCAAATCCGAATTTCGCTGCCACAACTGCTATATCTCAATCCATCTCTGGAAAAGCAAGAACATCTATCAATAAATCTGCGTTTAATCGATAGACATGGGGCGATTTGGGAATTCAATGAAACGATTCAAATCAATGCAACAGAAAATAATGTTTCTAACAACAGCGACGCGGAGAATTATTCCAAAGCACTTTGGCTTTTTACGGGGGGATTAGTCGCATGCGGCCTCGTGTTGAAAAAGAAAAGCGGCTATGTCGAAGGAGTGAAGTATAAACTTAGGAGGGTAATATAATGCCAACCCCTTCTGCCAGCGAATCACCTCGTTTTATTTCTGCCGGCCCTTCTGCAACCGCTTTTTCCAAATATCGTTCCGCATTAATGCTGGTTACGGTTTTTTTACTCGCAAACTTTAATGGCCTTGCAGAAAATCAAACTTCTCCATTTTTTGAGTTTGAAGCCTGGAACTCAAACAATCCTCAATTGCGTTACCCAGAAATGGAAACCCTGACTTTTAGTTCATATCTCCATTGGAATGATCAGATCGATGTTTCGGCGTTAATTTCTTTTACTCATGCAAGTAGTAACAGATCCCGTATATTCTCCATCCCCATAATCCACCCATCCGAATACTGGATGGAAACAGACTTTGTTTGGATGCCACTTGTAGATGACCCTCCAGGTTTGTGGGAATTAAATGTAGAATTTACATTTGCAGGTGGTGGAAGCCAAACGAGTTATATTGGCGCTATAGAAGTTCATCCAGCTGACGCAACTCTAGTCATTGGAGAAGACGTTGTTTTTGATGGCTTTGAAGCAAATGGAACTCCTTCTGCGCATATTCCAATTTATAATTCTGAGAATGAGGGACACTCATCTCGCCTTGATATTCTCTACAATGGTACAGATATCAAGCAATCTTTCCCGCTTACTTTAAGCCCTGGTCGAACAGTTTTTGAATTTACTCTCCCAAGAATACCCGCGGCTGCCATGGATTCAGTAGAGGTAGTTGTCACTTTGCATCCTCTTTACGATTCTGAAGATGACATTATCAACATCTTTGATACGCGCACAGTAGTTGTTCCTTTACAATCCCCAACTTTGGCAATTTCGGTTTTAGATATTTTTCTACATCAATCACAGTTGCTTGCAGTGGGTGTTTTTTCTGACCAAACTTTCGGTTTTAATATCAGCTTTCGGAATATAGGGGGCCTTTCAGGAAATGCCTCGGTTGAAATAGTTGCAATGAAATTAGCAGGGACGATGATTTCACTATCGTCCTTTTCTAGATATGTTTATAATTCAGCTCTTCCAGTTGAATATTCTATTGAGGAAATAGCACTCAACGCTCTCGCTGAAGGATTATACCAGCTACGCTATATTGTCAATGGCGTAGAAGGCTATCTCGGCCAACTCAAGATTACGCGTGATACTCCTTCTGGACATCTTTGGGCGAATACCTCTTTAATCGAAGAAAGCAGTTTCGAGGGAGGGAGTTCAGTGATTTTGCAGTACAATTTTACAAGCACTTCGAATAGAACCCGAGATTTTATCATCACCACTTATCTCACTCGTGATGATTGGCGCCAGGAGGTCGTTTCAGATATTGTTTCAGTTGCCGCTGGAGAATCGTTCAATGGCAACTTGACCTTTTTAGTACCGCAATGCGGCGGCGGCGGGGGCTACGACCTCCTGCTAACGTCTGAGAGTGAAGGAATGGAGGCAGCTTCATTGGATATGCTGAGTTCTTCAGGGGAGGATCGTTTCTTACGCGTTAATCAGCCTTTGCAAGAGGTATCCTTGGTTCAAGTAGTTCCAATGAAGCCTCTCCTAAGCCTAGAGGATGGCTTGCAGCTTTTCGAAGTCAAAACAAGAAACCACATGGCATGTTCAGCTGTTCTACCCTTGGAGGTAATTCTTACTGATTCTTCTGGTAATCAACATCGTTTCGACCGTTCTCTTGAAGTTCAAGCTGATTCCTCAATCCAATCGCATTGGTTCAACATTACTATTCCCTCTTTTGAAATAGTACCTTCATCGCAGATTAGTTGGAGTGCGAGTCTGCCATACAGTATTTCCAAAGTCTCTTTTTCAGGTTACTTTAGTCTACGTGAGGCCACTGTTGCTGGTTCAGTAAGTTGTACATCCTTTGGTGATTCGACATTATATTTGCTTTGTAGCATATCAAATTTAGGCATCCTCCAGTCTCGAATGCGACTTCAATGGGAGGGTTATTCTGCCTCCGCAGCCCCATCCATTCTTGTTCAACCAAATGACTTTGATGTGGTAGAGCAATTAATTCAGATGCCTGCTTGGGACGAATCGCACAGGCTTTTTTTGCAGGCTTGGGTTGGCGACAATTGGATGACGTTGAACCCTCTTTCGGAGCCGTATCGGGCCCCATACGAGCCGGGAATCAACGAAACAGGAGAATTGACAATAACTCATATGGTTCCTCTTATTCCTCGGTTTGACGAAGATCTACGCATCTTCTCAACACTGATTGTCTCAGCCCCACTTTTAGGAGAGGAGGCCTCCCTTCAGCTATATCTAGACGGTATTCCTTCAATTCTCCACTCTTTCACAATAGATCGGGTGGAAGGAACTCTTTCTTCTATTGATTTTCAATTTCCAGACGATTGTAATGCTCATCTGATCGAGATTGTTATTCGTAGGCTATCCAATCAGAAAACCATCGCATCAACAGGGCAGATTGAAATGGCGGGCTGTACTGCTCCCTCTCTTGACGATCCGGATCTTTTTGCTGCTGTAAATGGTTCTACTGATATTAACTCACATGTATTTGAAATAATCGGCGGGGTAAACTATCTAAAAATTCCTATTACCAATTCTGGAGTCACACCAAGTGGATCTTTCACTGTATGTGTTGCCGTTGGAGAAGATGATCCGGCCTTATCTGAACACACAATCGACGGTTTGAGTCCCGGTGAAAGTGTTAATATCTATGTACCCTTGGAAAACCCCTTTATGCAAGTTTTTTATCGCATCCACGTAGATTGTCATTCTGATATTCGTGAATATTATGAGTGGAACAATGTAGTTCAGAATGTTGTTTCTGTCAATCACATTATGGATGAAGCCACCTCTGATAGTGATGGTGATAGTTTATCTGACCTTCAAGAAAGCCAAGGTTGGACAGTTTATGCATGTTTTACTCGTAGTTGCGTCGATCAATCGTTGGCGTTTACGGAGGCTGGTGGTGATCTTCACGATGCTGTTCCTGGTCTTCCTGTTCAGCCCTCTCCAGATTTGGCTGATAGTGATAACGATGGATTATCTGATTATCAAGAATTTATTTTAGAAACAAACCCTTTAGTTGCTGATAGTGATGGCGATGGTATTTGGGATGCTTATGATTCAAATCCTCTTGCACCTCCACTTGAAAGCCCCCGAATTGATATTCTTAGCTGGACCGAGGTAAATCATTTCGAATTTGGCGAAGGATCAAGCGCGCGCTCATGGACGCCAGCCAGGCCATACCAACGTATTGAGATTGATATCACCTCGGCTGACCCGAATCTTCTAGAGGTATGGGTTCAATCTGGGACTCAAAGTTGGAACGCTGTACAGACCTTGTCATGGGAGGAAGGCCATCGCACTAGATGGATGGTTGATGTTCCTAGTTATCTCTTTGATTCTCCATCTGGTGTAGCAGAGTGGCCCATTCTCAATACTGTAGATAGATGGGGTAACAAAATGGAGATGGTCTTGAATCATTCATACAATGGCATGGAAGGTTTATTGCTTAGCGTCCACTCTATTAGGGAAAAACTCCCCTCAGTAGAAAATGCGATCACGCATTATATTGAGGAATCAGGATTTAACATTCCCTGGATTTTGACAGATGTTTTTGGCGCAGTAGTTCTAGGTATTGTAGCCGGTATTTTCTGGGCGCTTTTCGATGAGTTTGTAGGGTGTGCTATAGCTGGCACGATTTTACATATTCTAGCACTCGCGTTTACAGTTGCCATTGGTTACATCTTAGCTCGGCGTACAATCGATGGCGATTGGAGTTTCTTTTTGAACTTAAAGGATATCATCATGGACGTAGGTGGTGCTGTTTTAGGTGCCGTTGTAAAAGGCATTTTTGGCATTGACCGCGCCGAAGAGCTAAACCCGTACGGTTGGCTTCTTGCCCCGCTATTCATGGCAACCTTTGTTTTAGCATATTCCATCACCACAATTGCGGCGTTATTCACCGGCCTCGGAGCTATTTGCAAAGCCGGTTCTACAATTTTCAAAGCTGGGTATCTGGCTTTGGCCGACGGCATAGGACGTAGGATTGCCAAGTTACAATCAGGCGCATCATTGGGCTCCATTTTGATTGTGCCGAAGTCATCCAGTTCTAGGGTAAGTGGAGCTTTCCCCGGCTCAAATATCAACTCCAAACAATTATTATTTGAGAATGTTATGTTTGATAATCGTATACGAATAAATATGATAGGTGGAATTGAAAATGGCAATCCACCAATAGAGATGAGGTTGAGCGAAGTAGTCGACCTTCTTCGGCGGGTTCATCCAATGAAGGCTGTCGACCCAGAGGAGGTGGATCGCTCAATAATTGCTTTTTTGGAAGCCAATGGGTTTGGAAAAGATAAACGATTCACAAGGACGCAGCCCCAATTCACCGGCGATTTTATGGAGGCCTTTTACTCGGATTCGTTAGCGAAAGTAAGTGTCTCAGGATCCATCGGTGCTATTCCAATTGATTTCGCTGATCAAGTTGTGTTTGATACACTTAACGAAAAGATCTTTATCAGGGAGATGAAATCTTGGCATACTACTTCTCCATCTTACCACCAACTGGATAATCCTGTCGATGGCCAGGTGAAACAAGCGAATAATCAGATTCAGAATTTAGTTGCATTATGGCCTTTCATCAATACAAATCCCACTTGGAAAGCGTATAATTCCAAGTTTCCAGAAGCCGCCGCATCCTTCAAAGAACTCTCTCAAGCAAAAGGGGATAAGTCTATGTTGAATATGTTTCTTGAAGGGGATATCGTTTATCAAAGGCTGCATGCCTCCAAAGATTTTCTGAATATCAAACCTACCGATGAATTATCCCCATCAATTTCAACTTTAATAGGCGCTAACCGAGATGCGTTTCATGCAGTATCCGTTACTGATGAAACACCATTTGTTTTGAGAACGGTGAGCATATTTCCTGATGTCGTTGGTTTGGAGCGTATTGATATTGAGGATATTGTCATTAAACCTATTAATCAGGCCAATAAAGAGTTCACAGAAGCGTTAGAGCCCCCTCTCTTTGAAGCAATGAGTGCTATTTTTCCTTCTGAACCCCCCCGAGGGCACAAAAACTCATTCTTGCTTATCTATGTTGCTAGTATTCTTAGTTTTCTTGCACTTGCTGAGGTAGTTCGTAAATTTCGGCAAGCTTCAGCAAGGGCTTCAAATTCGCCCACATCTACATCCTTTCTTCATTTAGGGGGTCATATTGATGCCTAAATCTGCCCTTCAAGATCATGAGAATTCACCTCTTGCCAAAAGTTCTCCGAGAACCTTAAAAGCCCCTATTATTAGCATAGGAGCAGTGGTGATATGACTAGGTGTTATCATTGCGGTTCTCAACTTTCTAAAGAAGACCCCAAGATCAGTATCACTTCTTGGTTAGACTCGGTTGAGTTAAGTGTTAATACCGACAAAGCCCATATAAATATCAGAGAGAAATTAATTCCTAATTATGAAGATTTACTTCAAGCTCCGAAAGGAACAATAATAGTGCGAGTTCGCATTGTCAAGGGCTGGGATCATTTTTCAGCTCCAAAAACGTGGGGCGCAATATCGCCGGAGGCTTCTATCTCTTCTGCCAATGAACCTTTTTCCCATGGTGCTAATATTATCTCATCTTCAAGAGAAAAAGGGTTTAAGCAGAATCTCCCGCCACTACTTGCAGGGGCAATGGGTGGTTCTCAAGAAGAGATTATTATTTCGCCGCCTACTCTAGTAGAATCTCTACTTTCAATTTATAACAAGCCAACAGAATCATCAAATTCGGACACAAATGAAGATACAAATCAAATCGAATTTTTTTCCACGCTTGTTCAAAACCCTAACTATTTGCGGATTCCCTTTCCCCCGCACTGGAAGAGGTTATTGATGCCCTCCACGCCGAAGCATAAATTTTTTTGTTCGGTTGATGTAGTTCATAGTGCAAATTCAAATTGGCATTGCAATTTGACTTCACCAGGGGACAATAATTACGGCTTAAAAATCTTAGTACGTACCTTACCAGATATGAGACTTGAATTGCCACGATGGCTCACAGAAAAGTTTGCTAAGCAATCTAGCCTTAAAGCGCCAGAAACACTTCTACGTTTTGAGTTGCTTTGGAATGGACCTAGTGAAAAAGTCCAAAAATGCGACGAACCCGGTAGAAGAAAAGAGAACTATCCTGCAATATGGCAAGTTTCATCCAAACCAAGTTCACAAGGCGGAATTAATGAACTGCATAAAAATATTGCCAATGACCCCTCTCGAGAGGACACAACAGAAACCGCTCCCGATGGGGCAAAAAATTATCAATCAGGGATACTTAGTCGTAAGGGTAACTCCTTAGATTCACTTTATGAGAAACCCGCTGATTTGGCAAAGGTGCCTCAACCTTTTAATTCCCTTTGGCTTGATGAATATCGATACCACATCATTGAGTTGCATATATGATTTTATGGTGATACCTTGCATTGTTTAGTTCTAGATTTGGTAGTTGACAATGCAATACAGCGCCTTCCAGCTGATATTCCAGAAAACCCTCACTTCCCTAATGGCGGCAACCAAGGCGACCCAATTGGTTTGCGCTGGTTCCGTCATATCATTGCTGAAGCCGGTGGCGAGACAGTCTATCATAAGCTGCCAATGGAAGTATTCACAGTTGAGAAAAATTCCTCTATTCCACCTTCTTCATCGTCGCCTTATGATACGCTAGTTATTTTGGGACATGGCGATAAGGAGGGACATTTAATGGATAAAGATTCTAATGGTAATTCAATTAATCCTAAGTTAATAATCAATGCTTTACCCGATGCGAATTCGATTGAAACCGTCATCATTTGGGCTTGCTATTCTGAGAAAATAGGTGAGAAACTAGCCAAACATATACAAAACTTGGAAATGAATGGTGAATGTAAAATCATTATTCAACGTCATTGGGCAGATAAAGATGAAGCAATAGAAACTACAAATATAAGATATGATGCTGGCGCACTAATACGCCTCGCCACAATTATAGCATCAGATTTTTCTCTGGAATCATTTCAACATGTGGCTGGTAAACCAGCCGGTTGGGGAAACATTGGAGCTTCAGTGCAAGACCGGAATAACGATCAACCATTCTATCCCCTAGTGTGGATGTTTCTTCGAGGAACAAATGATTGGCTTGAAAAATTACCTATCAAAACTGTAGAGGGCACTAATGTAGAGGGGTAGAGGGCACTAATGTAGAGGGCACTAATGTAGAGGGCACTAATGTAGAGGGCACTAATGTAGAGGGCACTAATGTAGAGGGCACTAAATGGGAACAATGGGAACAGGATTACTTCTATTTATATCAGATTGATTGGATGCTTTTTCACTATAAACATTCATCAGGAATGATTACCTTTCATGCTCGTTTTGACGATAAATTGGAAAAGCATTTTCAATTATTGATAGAAATATTGGAGGTCACAACCACTGTTTCCAGCGGTGAGGGAAAACCAAGGGCGCTGATTATGCTGCCACAGTTCCCAAAAATCCCCCCCGATGCTCTCAAAAATCTTCTTCAATCAGAGGTAGAAAAAATAAAATCAACCAAACTCTACATATGGCTGGAGGAGGTTTTTGTTTGTGTCCGCAATACCCAAGAAATGTTAGCATCCGCATGGAGTGATGGGTTAGCATCCGCAAGGAGTGATGGGGAGGAGAAACCAATTATTTTATTCGCCCATTTCGGATATGCCAAAAAAATCTTCGTTGATATGCGGCAATTACTAAGGGGAGGATTGCCAGATGAAATAGAAATTAAAGTGGTTGAATTATTGGAATCTATATTTAATTTATACCATGATCTAAAGAAAATAGGGGAGAAACAGGCTCTTATTTTACTCGGTTCTGAATATTTTCCAGCCGGAAATATTGACCCCCATGTCACGCGTGATGAAACCGAAGAAGAGGGGGAAGAAGAAGTGAAGCCGGCCGCTTCTATTCGCCTCCCAATTATCCAATATGGCCAACTAATAAATGCTCTTGATACCAATCCAGTTCCCAATTTCCTTTCAGTAAAGGAGAAAATATTCATAGATTTTATGGAACCAGACGAAAAATTAACAGGCGCACAAGAAGATTTGAGTGAGGCGCAGAAGAGATTATTTAATGATCTAAAGGGGCTTGTGGGGAGGGTTGGTTCAGATGATACTTCGGTTTCAGTGCCGCCACGGCTCCTCAGTCTTATGCGCAAGGAAAAGGAGAG
>LWDU01038741.1_pt1 | contig 15942 bp, 10 predicted proteins | sample 727161 | NCBI WGS metagenome assembly LWDU01 (sample SAMN04566230, study PRJNA314399) | hydrothermal vent metagenome | isolation source: deep sea hydrothermal plume seawater | place: Mexico: Gulf of California, Guaymas Basin | collected 2004-07-11 | reverse complement strand
GCTCCTGATGATGTTCGGTACCAACGACGGAGCGGTCGAATACAACCAGGGTGTCGAGTTCTATAACGCCGCACGTCGACTCGGAAAGCAGATGGTGATGCTCTCGTACGACGGGGAGAACCACGGCCTGGCCAGGGAACCCAATCAGCTCGACTATCACAATCGTATCCTGCAGTGGTTCGCCCACTACCTGAAAGGCGAACCAGCCCCGGATTGGATCACCAAGGGTGTCCCCTATCTGGAGCAGAAAGACGGACCGAAAGCACGCAAGGCGGTCAGTTGATCGATGCGAAAGGGCACCCGGGCTGGTGATCAGCAGGACGGAGTCCCGCTGCATGACGGCCGCTACGCGAAGCCCCCGGGCACGACGTTCTCTGCCCGAGGGCAGGCCATCATAAACAGTCCAGTCCGGGTGCCACTCGTAGTCAGTGGGTACCACGGTCCACTGACAGTGGGCCGAGTACCCGAGTCGAACCACATCAGGGATCTCGTAGCCAAGTGAATCGCTGTACGACGTGGGCAGTTCGGTCTGTAGGCGGTAACACCCAAATAGACTAGGGTTAGGAGTGACTGGGGGCAGCCCGCATCCGCCAAGAATGGCCACGACCGAAAGAACCCTCGCGAGGCGTCTCGGCCCCTGGAACTGGGCTGTTCAGCCCAGACATACACTGGGATTTGATTCCACATTCTGCCGCATGGTCTAGTGTGCTATCATCTGCGTCGTGGACCCACTCAGGCCAAGACGCCCCGCACCACCTCCCCAGCAACATCGGTCAGTCGGAAATCCCGGCCTTGGAATTGGTATGTGAGCTTGGTGTGGTCGACGCCGAGCAAGTGAAGAACAGTCGCGTGTAAGTCGTGCACGTGCACGGGGTTACGAACAATGTTGTACGAAAAGTCGTCAGTCTCTCCGTAGGACATACCGGGCTGCACCCCACCGCCGGCCATCCAGATCGTGAAGCAACGCGGATGGTGGTCGCGTCCGTAGACCTCTTCGGTGAACCGGCCTTGGCAGTAGACGCTCCGCCCGAACTCACCACCCCACACAACCAGCGTGTCGTCGAGTAGACCCCGCTCCTTCAAGTCCGTGACCAGCGCGGCCTGAGGCTGGTCGACGTCGCGAGCCTGGTTGCGGATGCCGCTCGGGAGCCGGGTGTGTTGGTCCCACCCCCTGTGGAAGAGCTGTATGAAACGCACGTCCCGCTCGGCCAGCCGGCGGGCAAGCAGGCAGTTTCGGGCAAAGGATCCGGGCCTTCTGGAATCCGGACCGTACCGCTCGAACGTACTATCCGGCTCGTCCGACAAATCGGTCAGCTCTGGCACCGAAGTCTGCATACGGTAGGCCATTTCGTACTGGGCGATGCGCGTGCTCGTCTCGGGATCTCCGAAATCGTCACGGGTCTGCTGGTTGAGCGTCGCCAAGTCGTCCAGGAAGCGGCGGCGTGTGTTCTCGTCTACGCCGGGAGGGTTCGACAAGAAAAGCACTGGGTCGCCGGTCGGGAGGAACTTCACACCCTGATGTTCGGTCGGGAGGAATCCGCTGCCCCACAGCCGGTCGTAAAGCGGCTGCCCGCCGTTACCCGAGCCGATGGAGACCATCGCGACGAAAGTCGGCAGATCTTGGTTCATACTGCCGAGCCCGTACGAGAGCCACGCGCCGATGCTGGGCCGTCCCGCGAGCTGCGCGCCAGTCTGGAAAAACGTGATGCCCGGGTCGTGGTTGATAGCCTCCGTGTGCATCGACTTGATGAAGCAGAGGTCGTCGGCGATGGCCGCGGTGTAGGGCATCAACTCGCTGATCCACGCCTGCGATTGGCCGTACTGGCTGAATTCGTAGACCGACGGGACAATGGGCAGGTTCTGCTGGGCCGCCGTCATAGTGGTCAGGCGCTGATCACCGCGCACCGATGGAGGTAAGTCGGTCCCGGACAACCGGGCGAGGCTCGGCTTGTAGTCGAACAATTCGTGCTGGGATGGCGCACCCGACTGGAACAGATAAATGACGCGTTTGGCTTTTGGGGCGAAGTGAGGAAGACCGGGAAGGCCGGGAGCCTCCTGCGGCCTCGCCAGCGCCTGGGCACCGAGATCCTCGTTGAACAACGTGGCCAGCGCAGCCACACCCACACCTGTGCTGGCCATCTCGAGAAAATGCCGGCGAGTGAGAAGCCACTCGTAGTCGAGAATTGGATCCATCGTTTCAATCCCTTGTGGTTCGGCGCCCTTGATTCAGTCCGTCGGAATCAAAGGCCCTCGATCGAGTCTCTCTGACGAGTCCTTTGTGATCAGTCCCGAGTAATCGTCGCGTCCAGGTTCAAGATCAGGCTTGCCACCATTTGATACGAGGCGAGCTCGGCGATATCCAACGCTTCGTTGCGATGCGACTCCCCGACACTCACGAGGGCCAGCGCCGCCGCCCGATCGGCCTGATACCGATCGAAATGTCCGCGGAAGGCCTCCGCGAGGACCGATCGTGTTTCGGGTGCCGGTTCATGCGCGGTCGCCAACCGGTACATGTAGGAAACACTCTCGTCGACGGTCGTGCCTTCCGACATCGCCCGTTCCGCCAACGCGCGCGCCGCTTCGGCGTACGTGACGTCGTTCATCAAATTCAGCGCCTGAAGCGGCGTATTGGTTCTGGTCGGGCTCAGTATGTGGACTTCGCGTGTCGACGAGTCGAAGGTCACCATGGCGGGCGGCCCACGCGTTCGTTTCCAAAAGGTGTACAGGCTCCTGCGGTACAGATCCTCGCCCTCGGACTGGCGGTAGACCTGGCCCCGTTCCACGATGTCGTCCCAAAGCCCGTCCGGCTGGTACGGACCCACCGAGGGACCGCCCAGACGCTCGGAGAGCAAGCCGGACACTGCCAGGGCCTGGTCGCGGATCATCTGCGCGGGCAAACGTACTCGGGTTCCCCGTGCCAGTAGCCGATTCTCGGGGTCCCTCTCGAGCAGCTCCGGGGTGACCGCTGACGACTGACGATACGTGGCGCTGGTCACGATCGTGCGCTGCATCTCTTTGATGTCCCAGCCGGAGTCGATAAACGTGGTCGCCAGCCAGTCGAGCAGCTCCGGATGGCTGGGAAACTCGCCCTGTGCCCCGAAGTTGTCGGCAGACTTCACCAAGCCGGCCCCGAAGTACATCTGCCAAAAACGATTGACCGTGACGCGCGCGGGGAGCGGGTTCGCCGGATCCATAAGCCAGCGAGCGAAGGAGAGGCGGTTCTTCTCCTGGTCTTCTGGGAGCGGCGGCAGCACCGATGGCACATCCGGCGTTACCGGTTCGCCGGGGTTGTCGTATGCGCCTCGGATGAGCCGGAACGCATCACGCCTCGGCTCCAGCTCCTCCATGACCATGACTGTCGGGAAACTCTTCCAGAGCTCGTCACGTTGCCTTTCAAGCTCTTTGACTTCGCGGAAAGCACGCTGGATATCGGAGGGGGCGTACTGATTGAGGAAGCTCAGGCGGAGCTTATTGGCCTGCGCCGAGGTCCTCTGCCCGGCAGTAAGCGCCGCGATCTCACTGATGGATTCCGTCGTCGCCACCACCGCCGCTTCTGCAGGCGTGAGGACAGCACCGTAAATACGAACATCGTCGATGTTACCCTCGAAGTTCGGCTTCGAAGAACCGCTGGCCCCGATACGGAGCGGCTGGCGCGTTGGAAGCCGATTTCCGACGAGATCGAGCAGGCTAGTGTGCTCCCACGGGAGGCCGTCCACATAGAAGTGCATGCCACCCGGTGCCATCGACCCGTCATAGCTCACGAGCACATGGTGCCATTCGTTGAGCGGCAACGTGGCGACCGTTTCAGCCGCCACTCCGTCGTCGAGGACTCGCGTCGACATGCTGAGACGGATCTTGCCCTCTTCCAGATAGAGTCCCCAACCCACCTCTCCCTGGTCCCCCTCGTTCGCTCGCGAAAGGATCACGCCGTTTTCCGCTGTCGGATAGAGCCAAGCCGCCAAAGTGAACTCGACGTCGTAGTTGAGGTTGGGGCTGGGCCCGGCGTTGATGAACCGCTCCCCGTCGAAGCTGGCCGCCGACCCCAACGGACCGTCGACGAAGCGCGGCGATCCACCCTCCAGCGTCGCGTTGACCGGCTCACCCGCGTGTACCCCCCCGATGTCACCATCGAGCGCGTGGTGGGCCAAGAGCTGGTCGCGTAGCATCCAGTCGACTCCGCCCGATGTGGCCAACGCTTCTTCCCACCTTTGCTGCGCGGCGGGTACTTCGCTCTCGCGGGCGGCGTAGGTAGCGCGCGCCTCGTCCAACTCACCATCGAGTTCAGCGAGTTCAGCTTGCTGCTCAGTGGTGGGCGCCGTGACGAACGGCGGCGAGTTGACGTACTTGAAGCCCTTGCCGCGCTCGGGGATGTTGTTGAAGAGCGCGAACATCTCGTAAAACTCGATCTGTAGGATCGGGTCGAACTTGTGATCGTGGCAGCGCGCACATCCAGTGGTCAGCCCGAGCCAAACGGCCGACGTCGTCGCGACGCGGTCGACCGAGTACTCGACCAGGAACTCGGCCGGAACAATGCCGCCCTCGGCGTTCAAGCTGTGGTTGCGGTTGAACGCGGTTGCGATGCGTTGGTCAAGCGTCGCGTCGGGAAGCATGTCACCCGCGAGCTGTTCGATGGTGAACTGGTCGAACGGCATGTTGCTGTTGTACGCATCGATCACCCAGTCCCGCCAACGCCACATCGTGCGTTCGCCGTCCGTCTGATATCCGTTCGTGTCGGCATAACGGGCCGCATCGAGCCATTCGACAGCCATTCTTTCGCCGTATCTCGGGGACTCCAGCAAGCGGTCGACCACAGCCTCGTAGGCACCGGGTGAGTCGTCGCTGAGGAAAGCGTCCACTTCGGCCATCGTCGGCGGCAACCCGGTCAGATCCAAGGATACGCGGCGAATCAGCGTGGCGCGGTCGGGCTCGAGAGAGGGGCTCAGGCCTTCATGTTCGAGCCGCGCGAGAACGAAGTCGTCGATGGGGTTACGAACCCAATCACGCGCCATGACAGGAGGGGGAGCCGGACGTTCGGGAGCGATGAACGCCCAGTGGCTGTTCCACTCCGCGCCTTCGTTGATCCAACGTTGGATGGTCGCGATTTCCTCTGATGTGAGCGGATCTCGATCCCGAGGCATACGCCTCCGCCCCTCCTCCAGGATGATCCTCTGGTACAACGGGCTCTCGTCGGCGCTCCCCGGCACGACGACCGGGCCGCCCTCGTCGCCCCGATCCCCGAAGAGCCCCTCCGACAGGTCCAGTCGGAGGCCACCGCGTTCGTCGGCCGGACCGTGACATGTGAAGCAGTTCTGGGACAGGATCGGACGAACTTCACGGCTGAAATCGACACTTGGACCGGAGGCTGCGGCCACTTGTGGAGCCGTCACTTGAGCGACGGAGGGCTGCGCATCGAAGGCTGCGCCGAGCGCCAATGCGAGTGCCCCGGAGAGCTTCAAGCTGGCCCGCGATATCAACGTCATGGCGTGCTCCGGACGAGGATGCCGCCTACGCTCAGCGGCCACAGACGATGGTAGGCTGCGGAGCTGTACCGAGCAAGGCGCGCTCAGCCTCAAACTAGCTCATCGGGCGAACGTTGTTCGTCACCTCTGTTTTGTACGCGTAGAAAGCCCGTCATCTGCGCGACCTCGTAACACGTATGTCCCGAGTTCGTCGAACGTGACCGTCACCAAATCCGTGGGGTCACGTCCTATGGCGCCCGACCTCCCGCTCGGGCCACCAATATTGCAGGCTGTCAGACTGCCCGATCTCGCGCACACATGAAGCGGTCGATAGGATGAGGCTGACCCGGCCGCTTCGCGGCACATGTCACCTCACAGGTCACGTTCCTCGGGGAAATCGAGGTTAGGAGAACACATGGAAAACTTAGGCGCATGAGTGACCTCCCGTTCGCGGAAATCTATCGCCGGTCACTAGATGACCCGGATGAATTCTGGGGCGCCGCCGCAGAGGAAATCGAGTGGACTAGGCCGTGGGAAGCAGTTCTCGATCGTTCAGCAACGCCAGCGGCACGGTGGTTCGTCGGTGGCGAGTTGAACACGTGCCACAACGCACTCGACCGTCACGTCGAGGGGGGTCGGGCTGAGCAGCCAGCATTGATCTACGACAGCGCCGTAACCGGAGAAGCCCGGGTCTATACCTACCGTGAGCTACGTGACCGGGTGGCTCTTTTTGCCGGTGTATTGAGCCGCAACGGGATCGGTCGCGGCGACCGCGTCGTCATCTATATGCCGATGATCCCACAGGCGGTTATCGCCATGCTAGCCTGCGCCCGACTCGGTGCGGTCCACTCCGTTGTGTTTGGTGGGTTCGCGTCGAAGGAACTCGCAACCCGTATCGATGACTGCCAAGCCAAGCTCGTGGTATCTGCCTCCTGCGGAATCGAGCGCGATCGCACCATCGCATACAAGCCCCTGCTCGACGATGCGCTCGATATGACAACGAGCCATCCGGTTTGTGTCGTGTTTCAACGCAAGATGTTGACCGCCGACCTGCAACCTGGCCGTGACCTGGATTGGGACGAGGAGATGGCGCTCGCGACCCCTCACGGGTGCGTCCCGGTGCTCGCGACGGACCCGCTTTACATCCTCTACACCTCCGGCACGACAGGCCAGCCCAAAGGGATCATACGCGACAACGGAGGCCACGCGGTCGCACTGAAGTGGACGATGAAGAATGTCTACGACATCAACCCGGGAGAGGTCTATTGGGCCGCCTCGGACGTGGGCTGGGTGGTCGGACATTCTTACATCGTGTATGCACCGCTTCTTCACGGCTGCGCGACCGTCCTGTACGAGGGCAAGCCGGTCGGCACACCCGACGCGGGTGCTTTCTGGCGCGTCATCTCGCAGCACCGAGTCTCCAGCATGTTCACCGCTCCCACCGCGATCCGAGCCATCCGGCAACAGGACCCAGAGGGCTCGCTGATCCCCCAGTACGACTTGAGCTCATTCCGCTCGCTTTTCCTCGCGGGAGAGCGATGCGATCCTGACACGCTCGCTTGGGCACAGCAGCAGCTGCGAGTGCCGGTCATCGACCACTGGTGGCAGACAGAAACGGGATGGGCGGTGGCCGCCAGTTGCCTGGGAATCGACGAGCCCACCATAGTGCCCGGCTCACCGGGCCGACCCGCCCCGGGATGGGACCTCGTGGTGATGGGACCGGATGGGAATGAGCTGCAACCCGGCGAGATCGGTGCACTGTGTGCCCGCTTGCCGATGCCCCCGTCGTCTCTCCCCACTCTGTGGAATGCGGACAAGCGATTTGTCGACACCTACCTCTCGACTTATCCGGGCTTCTATGAGACGGCGGATGCGGGTTTCATCGACGAGGATGGATATGTCCACGTCATGGCTCGGACCGATGACATCATCAACGTAGCGGGGCATCGGCTCTCCACGGGCGCCCTCGAAGAGGTTCTGACGTCCCACCCCGACGTCGCGGAATGTGCCGTGGTGGGCGTCTCCGATGAGCTCAAGGGGCAGGTGCCCGTCGGCTTCCTCGTGCTCAAAGTGGGTGCCCTCGGCGACGAAGACGAGGTCGTGCGCGATGTAGTCGCGTCGGTCCGCGAGAAAATCGGCCCCGTGGCGTCCTTCAAGTCTGGCGTCGTGGTCGAGCGGCTTCCAAAAACCCGCTCCGGCAAGATTTTGCGCGGCACCATCAAACTCATTGCCGATGACGAGCCCTGGACCGTGCCCGCAACGGTTGACGATCCGGTCATCCTCGACGAGATCACCGTGGCACTATCGAGGATAGGGTATCCCAGGCAAGCCTCGGACGCATGAGATGACTCCTGTGACCAAAGGATACGAGCGCTTGGTGGCTGAAGCGGAGGCTCTGATCCAAACCCTGTCTGTGGAGGACGCCAGAGCGGCCCAGTCCGCTGGCGCGCTCCTGGTGGATCTCCGAGATGTGCGGGAGGTCAAACGGGAGGGAAAGATTCCCGGTTCCTATCACGTACCTCGAGGCATGCTCGAGTTCTGGGTCGATCCCGATAGTCCGTACCACCACGAGGCGCTCGCCTCAGCCGACCGACTGGTACTCTACTGCAACTTGGGCTGGCGATCGGCTCTGGCCGTCAAGACGCTGCAGGAAATGGGCTTGACCGATGTGGCCCACATAGGGGGCGGTATTGCAGCGTGGAAGGACGAGGGCGGCCCCATCGAAAGTGGGTCGACATGACGTTCGGCACCACTGCCCGTGCCAGACCTGAAGCCAGCGGTGCCCACCCGCTTCGCCGGCTCCTGGGGGGATGAACGAAACGGCACTCATCACCGACCCCATGTCGGTCTTCGCCTTTCTCGCAGGCGTCGTTGCTCTGATCTATTGGGTCTCGGGCCTCCCGCGCTTCAAGAAGCTGTTCGAGTATACGCCGCAAGTCAGGCCTGCTAAACGCCGACATTGCGGGCGGGACAGACTCGGGACGCGCCGTCGGTAGGCACGTTCGTCCGGGCTTCGGCCTGATGATGTGGCCGTTGTGCGTCCTCTACGGCATCCCCGGAGGCGCCAGCCTCCGCATCGTCGCCTGCTCGAACGCATATGCCAGCTCAATCAGCCTGGGCTCGCTGCACGCCATCCCCGCGAAGCTCACACCGTACGGGCGAGGCTCGGGGTCGAAGCCCTCCGGCATTGAAGGCCCACCCGTGGACGCCAGCCGGCCGAATGGCACGATGACCGTCGGATAGCCGGGCCGGGCCAAGATTCCCGCACCGCCCGACCCCGGGAACAGAAGCGCATCCAGTTCCAGGTCCGCCATCACCTCGTCGATCCCGTGCTCGCCGTTGAGGTACAAGTCCCGCGCACGATCCGCCTCGTACGCCGCACGGTCTCGATCCAGGTCGATCTCGTCGGATGCATCGAGTCGGGCTTGGCCGTACTTGATCGCGCCGGCCCGCTCGTGGGCCAAATTCCATTCGCGCAACTCGGTGAGCGTCTTTACCGGCGCAGACTCACCCAGGGTCTCGAGCCACGCGTTGAAGTCCCGTTTCATGCCGTAGTTGAGCACACTGCTGCCCCCTGATGTCAGTAGGCTGTTGGCGGGATCCGGGTCGATCACGCTGGGAATGTCCGCCGGATCCACGATGGTGGCTCCTTGTGCCGTCAGTATCCCGATCGCCTCATCCATCAGCGCCCGCGACTCGTCCGACAGCCCGCCTCTGGTCCGGTCCGTCCCCGGGATCGCAACCGGGTCGTAGTACGAGGCTCGAGGGATGCCGATACGTGCGCTCTGAAGCCCGTCGGTCCGGAGGAATGCCGTGTAGTCTCCATTGGGCGGACGCTCGCAGCGCTGCGTCGCCGCATCGTTCGGGTCCGGTTGCGGGCTCTCCAGTGCCCCGAGATAGATCGCCGCATCCGTGACTGTCCGCGCCATCGGACCGGCGATGTCCTGATCCGCCGTGATCGGGATCACGCCGTAGCGACTCACCCGCCCGACCGTCGGCTTGATCCCCACCAGCATGTTCGAGTTCGATGGCGACAGAATCGAGCCAGACGTCTCCGTGCCAACATTTGCCGCCCAGAAGCTCATCGAAGTGCCGATGCCGGAACTCGAGCCACCGACCCCCATCACTGGACGACCGTCGTTTCGGCCCTCCCGAGGATCACGGCGGGGATCGTACGGGTTCAGGCCATAGCCTCCGACCGCACTGTAGNNNAGGATGATGGCCCCGGCCTCGTGAAGGTTGGTCACCATCGTGGCCTCGTACGGAGGGACGAACCCCTCGAATGCCAGCGCTCCCCCGGTGGTTGGGATATGCGTGGTGTGCACGTTGTCCTTGAGAGCGACCGGGATGCCGTGGAGAGGACCCCGCACATTCCCCTCGGCGCGCTCCTGATCGAGCCGGTCCGCCTCGGCGAGCGCGTTGGCGTTGATCGAGATCACCGCGTTCACACGCTCCTCATAGAGTGCGATCCGAAGGAGGTGTGCTTCGACTCGACCAGCTGCCGAGACGTGATGCGCCCTTCCTCCATTGCCTGCTGCATCTCGGGGATCGTCGCTTCGACGACGTTGAAGCGCTCCTCGCCAGCGTCCGCGGACGTGCAAGACGACAACAGCGCTCCTAGGGGGGCAGCGACTAGCAGAAGGCCGAGACGACTCGTGAACGTGGTCATGGGACAACTCCTCAAGAACCGGACGGCGAACGGCCTCTTCAACGGGGCCGGACGTGGTTCGCAACATGAGAAAGTGAAGGGAGGGGCGCCAGTCGATCGAGTCGCTTGGCAAGGCCGAGACAGTTTGGTCGGCTCACTTGGGCCGCACGGGAACAACGATTGACGTCGTAAGTCGTAACTGGATCGGGACTTCGAGGTAATCGCAAGACACGTGGGGTTGGAAGTGGTGAATACAGGCTCAGGAGGCAGCCCACCCTCCATCTGAGCCGGGCGGAATTCGAAACATTTTCCTTCGCCGAAGTCCACGCGCTCAGCGACTTGCGGGCCGGCATGGTCCTGCCCGGGATCGTCACCAACGTCACGGCGTTCGGGGCCTTCGTGGACATCGGCGTCCACCAAGACGGTCTGGCCCACATCAGTGAGTTGGCGGACCGCTTCGTGAAGGACCCCAATGAAGTGGTCCGCGTGCGTCAGCAAGTCGAAGTGCGTGTCCTCCAGGTCGACAGCGAACAAAAACGGATCGGCCTTTCGATGAAGAAGGGGTAACGCCCCGTAACAAATCCCCAGATCAAGGCGGCGTATCCTTGGTTGGACGAAAGAAGCCCGCCCGTCCCGGCTTGTATCCGGAACGGGCGGGCTCAGGTCCTCACGCTCTACTAGCTGGCCGCATGATCAGCGACCCGGCATCACGACTGATTCGGTACTACTGATCCCTAGTGTACCGCTTGATCCCACCGACGGGCCCAACCTCCGCTCCGTAGATGACACCATTCCGGTCCGCCACGACGCCCTCAGCCGTGCACGTGCCACGGCAGTCTGGAATCGGATCCGGAATCAAATAGTGCACCTGGCCTGTGATCGCGCTACCGACACGAATGCCTCGGAGCCAGTTCCCGTGGGGCGGGCTGACCGACCCCGACTCCGAGTCGGCCGAATAGAGGATGTCGTTAGGATCGATATAGATCCCGCTGGGCCGACCGAACTGGTACCACATGTCGATGAAGTTCCCGTCCTGGTCGAAGATCTGGACGCGGTTGTTGCTGCGGTCGCCGACGAAGAGGCGTCCACGCGAGTCCATCGCTAAGGCGTGCGGCTGCTGGAACTCGCCTTCACCGTCGCCCATGCTGCCCCACTCCATGAGGAAGTTGCCGTTGCGATCGAACTTTAAGATCCGCGCGGGATTGTTGTCGGGATTATTTCCGTGGCCCTCAGCAACGAAGATGTTTCCGTTGGGAGCGACATGCACGTCGTTGGGCTGGAAGAAATAGTCCGATCCCCGACCGCCGCCCGGCATCCCGATGGACATGAGCAGCTCCCCTTCAGGGCTGAACTTGTGCACCTGATGGCCGTAGACGTTGCTCGGACGCGGCGCATTGCCGGCGCCCCGCCCGGAGGGAAGGTTATCGCGCCCATCGGCAACCCAAACGTTACCCGATGCGTCCACGTCGATCCCGTGGGGCCAGTTGATGATGCCCGCCCCAAAGCTGATGAGCATCGTGCCGCTGGGATCGAACTTCATGATGGGATCCACGTCCGGGTTGGCCGTGCAAGCCCCGACGTTTCCGCCGCACCGCTCGCCCACCCAGATGCTCACGCCATCCGGGTCGAGGTCGACGGAACTGCTTGAGCCCCAAGTCCTCCCATCGTGAAGCTTGGCCCATCCCTCCTGGGTGGTATAGGGATTGGGCATATGGTTCGTCGGCATCATGTCCGCTTGCGCTGCAACGACGGCGGGCAACACGGCCATCAAAGCGACGGGAATCGCCAACACGGCATGGAATTGGTTCTTTCGTAGCATGATTCGATCACCCTCGCTGGGATATGGGACACACGGAAACTCAGCCAGTAAGCCCAATATCAGGACCACCGGCACGCCAACGTACACACCGGGCCCGACCCTCGCCAGACGTCGTCCAAGGAGGCGACCGGCCTAGTCGACTAGATAGCGACGCTCGAGATGAGCCTTGAAGAAGCGTGTATCAAGCGGCTCCCCAGTGACGTCCACAAGCAGATCTTCGACACTCTGGAGTCGACCGCGGCAGTGAATCTCCTGCCGCAGCCACTCGATCAACGAGTGGAACTCCCCCGCCTCGACCTGCTCCGCCAGATCCGGGTTGGCACGGCTCGCCGCGTCGAACAACTGTGCGGCGGTAAGTGCGCCCAGGCTGTATGTGGGAAAATAGCCGAAGAGGCCCGCAAACCAGTGGACGTCCTGCATGCAACCGTCCTTTAGATTGTCGCGCGTGCTGAGTCCGAGATAGCGCGTCATCAACTCGTCCCAGGCACCCGGAATGTCACCCACCGTCAGATCCCCCGAGATCAAGGCCTGCTCGAGTTCAAAACGGAGGATGACGTGGAGCGGATAGGTGACTTCATCCGCACCGACACGGATATAGTCACGCCGCACCCTAATGGTGTGCCTGTGCAGGTTCTCGGTACTCCAAGCCGGGTCGTTTCCGTCGGCGCTGAAGGCCTCTCGGATGATCGGGGCGGCGAACTTCATGAATGCAAAGCTGCGTGCCACCTGCATTTCCATGAATAGCGATTGGCTCTCGTGAACCGCCATACCGAGCGCTTCCCCAACGGGCTGGTGACGCCAATCGGTAGGTAGCCCCTGCTCGTAGAGCGCATGCCCGGTCTCGTGAAGAACCGCCATCAACGATCCAAGGAAATCGTCCTTGTCGTAGCGGGTGGTGATACGCGTGTCATCGGGCACACCACCGCAGAAGGGATGGTGGCTCACGTCCAAGCGGCCTCGATCGAAATCGAAGCCGACCGCACGCATCATCTTCTCGCCGAGCGCGTACTGCTCTCCGGAACGGAATGGGCCTCGGACAGGCACGGGATCCTCCTGGCGTTCGAGCACGCGCTCGAGAAAGTCCGGGAGGAAGGTCTTGAGATCATCGAATAAGTGGGTCACCTGAGCCGCGCGGGCCTCGGGCTCGTAACCATCGAGCAGCGCGTCGTATGGCGGCAGCGAAATATTTTCTCCGAGGGCGGCGGCCTGTTCGATGGTCAAGCGAACCACTTCCTCGAGCAGAGGACTTACCGCCGACCAATCCTCGTTGTCACGCGCGAGGCGCCACGCCTGCTCACAGCGAGTGCTGGCGATCTGTGACGCACGCACCAGAGATTCCGGCACCGCGCTCGCGCGCTGCTGCGACCGACGCATGACCCGTACGTTGGCGCGTTGCCACGGACCCAATTGCTGGTCGCCGTCTTCAGCCTGGTCGAGGAGCGCTTGGATCTTCGGAGCTGTGAGCCGCTGGTGGGAAATGGCCGCAAGCACCGCCAGAGACTCGCCACGCACGTCGCCGCCCCCCCGCGGCATCATCGCTGCCTCGTCCCAGTTGAGGATCGCCCTCGCGTGTCCGAGATGACTCAACTCTCGGAGCCGTTCCTCCAATTCCTCGTAGGGCGTCATGCTTTGATGTAGCCAAGCCTAACCGCGGCTGCGTCGAACTCTTGAACAGCGCGTCGAAGTCGATTGTCGGGTAACCCGAGCGCTAGTCGCGCAGCCCGAACGTCACCAGAGTGTTACCGGAGATCACCGAGATGTACTGCTCCCCGTCTACCATGAAGGTGACCGGGGCCATCACGATTTGACCGCCTAGACTCGCCCTCCACAGTAGCTCCCCGGTCTGCGCGTCCAGCGCGTGGAAATGACCCTCGCGGCCGCCGGTGAACAACAGGTCGGACGCCGTGGTCAGCATGCCCCCGTCGCTGACGTCGAACTGCTCGTACCTCCAGCGAGTCTGACCCGTGCGCGGGTCCCAAGCCATCACGGTGCCGTGCCCAGTCACGTCCGTCCAGTTGTTGATCGGGGTGGTTCGGCCGATCCCGGGGCTCGGCGCACCGGGTACCGGCGTAAGCACGTCGAATCCACCGCCGAGGAACGCGCGACCCGGTGAGAAGGCGGACTCCGCGGGACGATAGATGGAGGCGTAGTCTTCCCAGGCGGAGAAGTAGAAAAGCTCCGTGGACGGGCTAAAGGCCGGCGGATACCAGTTGGTGCCGCCCTGATTGCCCGGCCAAGTGGGTGAGCCGGCCGGCTGGGGCGTCGGGATCGGCCTCCCGCTCTCCTCGAGACCACTCGACCAATTCACTTTCACGAATGGCGTTCCGGTCAGGAACTCGCCCGTCACCCGATCCAGCACGTAGAAGTAGCCGTTCCGATTCGCCCACAACATCAGCCGTCGTAGCTCCCCGTTCCACTCGATATCGACCAGTATGGGCACTTGAACCGAGTCGTAGTCGTAGCCGTCGTTCGGTGTGAACTGAAAGTGCCACACCAACTCGCCCGTATCCGCGTCGAGGGCGATGGCCGAATCGGAGTAGAGATTGTCGCCCGGACGCTGTCCAGGATTCCAGTCGGGACCCGGGTTACCCACGCCCCAATACACGAGGTTCAGGTCGGCGTCGTACGAGCCCGTGACCCACACCGGAGCCCCGCCGTGCTCCCAGTCATCCCCCTCCCAACTGTCGTGGCCAGGCTCGCCCGGGCCGGGGATCGTGTAGAAACGCCAGGCCTCTTCTCCCGTATCGGCGTCGTACGCCGCAACGAATCCTCGGATGCCGAACTCACCCCCTCCAACGCCGACGAGCACTTTGTCCTTCACAACCAGAGGCGCCATGGTGATTGAATAGGCAGCATTCACGTCGCCGACTTCCGTATCCCAGAGGAGCTGGCCGTTCGTGGCGTCGACCGCCACGAGGTGGGCGTCCAACGTGCCCATGAACACTTTGTCGTCCAAAATGGCCACGCCACGGTTGTTGGCCCCACAGCACACGCGGGCGTTCGGCGAGTTGTCATACCGATAGACCCAGAAAACCCGGCCCGTAACGGGATCCACAGCCATGACGTCATTGGGTCGCTGCGTCACGTACATGATGCCATCCACCACGATCGGGTTCGACTGCCAAGCGCCAAACACTTGATTCTGAATGACCCACTTGGACTCGAGATCGGTCACATTCACAGCAGTGATCTGCGTGAGGCCGCTATACCTCTGGCTCGAATAAGAACCGTTGTAGGTGAGCCAGTTCTCGGGTTCGTCCGCGGAGTTCACGATTCGATCGGAATCGACCTGCGCATCGATGTGGAGGGGCGCCAACAAAAGTGCCGGGCCAAACGCTAGTAGCCCCTTGAGGGCGAGCCCCGTCAGCCGAGTGCGCTGGACCGTGTTCATGGTAGACCTCTGAGTGAAAGAAGATATCCGATGACGTCTGCGACTTGGTCGGCAGAGAGTGTGGTGGGCTCCATGATGGGAGTCTCACTCACTTCGTACTCGACCAAGTCGGCCTTCACGAGCGAGCGCAGCCTTTCCTCCGAGTCGATCAACTGCACGCTGTACGTGTCCTCGTTGAGTCGTCTTCCACGGATGGTCTCGCCGCTGCGTGTGACTGCCCGTATCGGTCGATTGATCGGGAGCAGGGCAGCGCTCGGGTCGAGCAACGTGCGCTGGAGCGCTGCCGGGTTCCGGATCGCACCGATCTCGCTCAAATCGGGAGCCGTAAGCGGCCCCTGGCCGTTCACTCGGTGGCAGGAGGCACAATCCCCGGCCCCTTGGAAAATCGCTTGGCCGCGCGCGGCGTCACCGACCTTGACCGCAACGCCGTTGGGATCGAAGCCCGCACGGATGTAGGCGACGACCCCGTCTAGCTCGAAAGGCTGCAAGTCGAAAGCTGGCATACGTCCCCTGTCGACGCCGGTCGTAATGATCCGGCGCAGATCTTCGTCTGAGCTCACGGTGCGGAACACTCCGCGTCGGATATCGACGCCGTCTACATCCCCGCCGCCCCTCCCGTGGCAGA
>LWDU01034919.1_pt1 | contig 15953 bp, 7 predicted proteins | sample 727161 | NCBI WGS metagenome assembly LWDU01 (sample SAMN04566230, study PRJNA314399) | hydrothermal vent metagenome | isolation source: deep sea hydrothermal plume seawater | place: Mexico: Gulf of California, Guaymas Basin | collected 2004-07-11 | reverse complement strand
TCTTTAGCTCATCATAAAGATTTTTTTGAAATTCAATTATTTTATTTTCTGAAAAAATTAGATCCTTACCAACAGTTAAGAAAGCATGTATACTAGCTAATGGAAAAGAATACTCCAAGTTAATATCAGGCTTAGGAATATTATCTAAATCAGTTAATTGACCTGAAAAACTTTTATAGGAAGGATTATCATTTATTAAAACTTCGTATGCAGCAATGGAAGGATAAACATAAATTCTTGAAGCAACTGGAGGAGAAAAAATATCATAAACAATGATATCTGATAACTTTTTCATTGATTTACGAAAAAGTTTAGGATCCTCATAATATTCAATATTATTCTTATACTTATCGTAAGTAGAACATGAAAATAAAACAATAAAAATTAATAACGCTAAAGCTTTTCTTAACATTTTAATAAAATTATAAAACCAAAATTTAATTAATAATTGGGATTGTAAATTTAATTTTATTTAATACAAAATAAAATTATCTTAAGCTTATTCTATAATAAAATTTTTTAATTTTTATTGATCTTAATAAAACTTAATTTTTTATCATTTTTTGCAATAACAAAATCAGTTTTTTTCTTATTTAAAGGTAATATTTTCACTACATCACCCTTAATTTTGAGGCCACTCTTAGCTTGATTTATATAACTAAAATCTCCCATGCCATTTCCTTCAAGGAGAATGCCATAATTTGAGTCAAAAGTACCAAAGAAAGGAGATACTGATGACATATTTCCTAATAAAATTAAATCTACATTATTATCATTATTATAATCTAAAGTTTGAATAGTTCTTATAGGAGAAGACTGACTAATAATGGGAAGATCTTTTAAAGAAAATGAACCATCTCCATTATTTATAAAAATGGTGGATTTAAAATTATTTGCTTTTAATTTATTAGAATTTGAAAGTGTTTTTTTAGAAAAAATTTGTGCAATATCTTTTCCAGCAAAATCATTATAATATAAAAAATTTCGATTGAGATAATTTAACTGTTTAGTGATTTCATCTTTGTTAGATATGGGAAACTCATTACCATTCTTAAAATATGTTATGATATGTTCTAAAGTAGAATTGTTATCGAAATCACCAAAATACATATTTACAGGATTGGAATTAGTTGGTTTTAACTTAGAATTTTCTCCTATATTCCCAGCAACAATATCCATAAATCCATCATTATTAACATCAGTAGCCTCTATAGAAAACCACCATCCATACAAATTATTTCCAATAAAATCTACATTCTCTTTTAAAATACCATTTTTATTGTTTTCAAAAACTTTAATATTATTCCAATCTCCACACAATACTAAATCACTATAATTATCATTATTAATATCTGCCCAAACTGCATCCGTTATCATTCCAAGATTATTAAAAGAATTATCCTTATCTATAGAAAACTCACCTTTTCCATCATTAATTAAGAGATAACTCTCAGGAGATATTCCATATTTTCCCGGAACAACACGCCCTCCTATAAATAAATCTTCATCTCCATCATAGTCATAATCATAATTCTTTACAACAGATCCATTTTGATATATTTCAGGTAATTTTTTACTTTTTATGTATTTACCATTTTCATTAAGAATATATAATCTATCCATAGTGCTTTGATATTTTAATGGAAATTCATTTCCAGCACTCACTACATATAAGTCGTAATCTTCATCATTATCAGCATCAAAAAAAACAGCACTTACATCCTCGGAAATTGAATCATTTTCTATTTCTAATTGTTCAGAATACTTATATCCTCCAGTCTTTAAACCAATAAAAAGTTTTGATTTTTGAAAAGAAGAAGAACCTATAAATAAATCAGATATACCATCTTTATTTATATCAGCAACACTCATAGCTGGTCCCTCTTTAGAAATCATATATGGTATCAACCCTTCACGATTAAAATCATTAAAGTTGTTTTCTATATGAGAATAATTAATTTCAACATTATCAGTATAATCATGAAAAATATAATTTTTATTTGCTTTTATTTGAAAGCTTTTAGTGGCATTTTTTTCAAAAAAATTAATATTCTGATTTGAAGAGATTGAATATAATATTTCTGATTTTCCTGATGGCCAATCAATTTTTAATGAGTCAATAATTTTATTTCTACCTAAACCAAAAATAAGGCCTGATGACTTTGATGACATAAAACCTTTATTCAAGTAATTTTCTTTAAATAATATTTTATCTTTTAACCAAATACTAATACTTGCCCCTATGCCTTTAAGATTTTTCTCTTCCCCATGAAAATTGATTTTTACATAATTTATGTCGGATAAATTTTCAATTGTCATGTTCTGATAAACATGAGAAACATCATTTATATTATTTACTATTAAATCATTATCTCCATCATTATCTAAATCAGCATATGTTGAACCATTTGAATACCCCTTGTAATCAATACCCCAATCTTTAGAAACATTTTTAAATGTTAAGTTTGAGTAATTTTTAAATGCATAATTAGAAACTTTTCCATCTGGCATCTGATTTGTTAAATCTGAATTTTCTAAAGAAGGATTCTGAACCAATCCACCTTTAACATTTTCATTAGAAATAAAATTAATATAATCCATATCATTTGGTCTTTTAACTATACCATTTGTTATAAAAACATCATTGTTTCCATCAAGATCAAAATCTTCTACAAGTGTTGACCAGCTCCAATCAGTAGCATGAATATTTAGTAATTGACCTATCTCAGAAAAACTATTATTTCCATTGTTTAATTGTAGTGTATTCCTTGAAAATTGCTTATTAAATCCATAATTTAATTTTAGTTTAAAAATTTCATAGGGATCCTCACCAGCAGAATTTTTTAAAACTTTTTCATCTTCTGGAAGCATGTCTAATACAAGAATATCTGGATACTGATCATTATTTATATCGGATATATCATTACCCATAGAAAATCTAGATGTATGATTCATATATTGTTCTAATTTTTCAGTAAATGTTCCATCACAATTATTTATATATAAATAATCATTTTCTCTAAAATCATTAGATACATATATATCTACACACCCATCTCTATTAATATCACTAATTCCTATACCTAATCCATAGCCAATATTACTTCCCAAAATTCCCGCATTTTCTGATACATCATTAAAAAAATATTTTCCATCCTGATAATCATTTCTGAATAATTTATCTCCAGACTTACTATTTCTTTCAAAACGTAATTTATAACTCCCATAACTTCTTTCTGTGTGAACTGAATGATTTAATAAATACATATCGAGATCACCATCTTTATCAAAATCAAAAAATGCTGAATGTGTTGAAAATCCTTCAAAGTCTAAACCAAATTCAGATGCTTTCTCTGAAAAAGTAAGGTCCCCATTATTAATATATAATTCATTTTTTCCTTCTATTTTTTTATATCCTCCAAGTCTAGTTAAATAAATATCTAAAAAACCATCATTATTGATATCAACAAGATTAACCCCTGTTTTCCATTCTCCCATTGATTCAACTCCCGATTTAGTAGTTATATCTTCAAATAAAAAATTGCCTCTATTTAAATAAAGTTTATTACTATTCTGATTAGATGAAAAATATAAGTCTATTAATCCATCATTATTAATATCTCCTGCAGCAACTCCACCACCATTATAAAAATATAAATATTCAATAATATTAAATTCTTCGTTCTCATTAAGATCATTTCTAAAAGTAATATTAGATTCAAAAGGACTTAGTCTAACAAAAAGTGTTTCTTTTTTTTGACATGAAAATATAAAAATAAATAAGAATAAATAAGGTTTTAATTTACGCATTATTAATATATAAATGATTGCAATTTATCATTGTTGTTTAAAACAAATAAAATGTTTTCATTATTCCTTTTAAGTTTTAACAACTCTCTAGTCTGACCTTTAAATGATACTCCAGAAAAATTATTATTTGTGCTTACAAATCCCTCCTTATTTCCCAATAACAACAAGCCATACTGAGCATCATATCTTCCAACCTCAGGCTTTACATTATACAAATTACCACCTATTATAATATCCTTATACCCATCATTATTATAATCATCAACATGAATTGCATTAGTAGTAGAAAATTGAGATTCAATAGGTATTTCTATTTTATTAAATGAAGACGAATCATTTATAAAAATTGCTGTCTCAAGATTATAAATATAGTTTACAATACTAGAATTAATCTTTTCAGCATTAAAAATATCATAGACAGTCTGATTTTTATAACTATTATATTTTAAATATTTCTTCTTTAAACTAGGCATTTGCATAACCAAATCATGTTTTAAAGACATTGTATATGAACTATCTCCATTAAACTGGAAAATTACTTGTTCAATACTATTATTATTATCAAAATCATTTATGTACATAGTAATTGGCTTATCTTCTTGTGCTTTAAATCTTGAATTAAGTCCATGGTTTCCAATAATTATATCATCGAACCCATCATTATTTAAATCTTCAACATGAATTGTATTCCACCATCCATGTGATTTTTCAAAACTTTTAATTTCAGATTTTTTAAACTTACCTGAGTGATTAGTATATAATGTTATTGGCATCCAATGACCAACTACTATTATATCTTGGTCACCATCTTTATCAAAATCTATCCAACTAGCATCAGTTATCATTCCTACCTTTTTTAAATCAGGGGCAATAGAATCAGTAATATTTTTAAAAATACCCTTTCCATCATTTTCTAAAATATAACCGTTTGCAGGTAGACCATATTTTTGGGGAATTAAACGTATTCCTACAAATAAATCCTGATCTCCATCATTATCAAAATCAGATGCTTTTACAACAGAAGAGCTTTCAAAAATACCAGATGGTAAAATTTGATCTGACTTTGTAAAAGATAAATTTTTATTATTTATATACAATTTATCTCTCAACTCAGGCGAATAAATAGAAAATTCATTTCCACCACCAGTAACATAAATATCCATAAAACCATCATTATTGGCATCAAATATTATACAATCTGTATCTTCAGAACCCTTATCATTATCAAATATGTTTAAATGTAATTTTTTAAAAGAATTATCTTCTTGAATAAAAATTAAACTAGAGATACCCTTAGATCCTCCTATAAAAAGATCTTCTCTCCCATCATTATCAATATCTCCAGAACAGATACAAGATCCTTCCGTTGAACTCATATGAAATAATAATCTGTCTCTATCAAAATCTACAAAATCGTTTTCTTCATGTACAAATTCTATAAAATTATCTGTTGACTCTTTTAATAAATGCTCTATGGGTTTTTCTTGGTTTAATACCTCAGAATTTGAATCAACTTTATCAATAATTATTTTACTATTAATAGGAACATTTATTTTTTTAGTAATTGAAGCATCTGTCCAATAAATAATTAAAGAATCAATTTTTTGAATTCGCCCTAACCCAATAATTAAATTTCTATCAACTGTAGATTGAAATCCACGTATTGGCATTTGTTCCATATAAAAAGTTTTACCATTAGCATACACATAAACTTTACTACCTATAGCATCTAAGTTTTTATCTGTTCCATTTAACTGAACTTTAATAAAATTATTATCTGGAAATTTTAATTCTGATATGTTTTCATAAATAAATGATTCCATATTTACGTTATTTATTACCAAATCATAATCCCCATCATTATCGAGATCTCCATATGCAGCCCCATTAGAAAAACTTGGTTTATCAAGACCTAATTTTGATGTTTCATCATTAAATTTTAAACCTCCTTTATTTGTAAATGCATAATTTGAAATGGGGACACTAGGAATTAATTCAATAAGTTTTTTATAATCAACTTTACCAGGACTCACAATTTCCTGTACAACTTCATCTTTAGTAACATACTGCAAAAAATCTTGATCTGTTAAATCCTGATATATTCCATTAGCAACAAAAATATCTTTATTACCATCATTTTGAAAATCAAACATCAATGCTCCCCAACTCCAATCTGTTGCCTCAACACCCGTAAGTCTTCCTATTTCACTAAATGTTTTATTCCCATTATTTAACTGTAAAGTATTTCTTGTGAATTGGTTCCAATAACCACTATTTTTTATAAGTTGATGTCTATCCCAACTATCAAATGTAGTTACGGTTTTAATTCTCTCATCAGGTTCTGGAAGCATATCAGTTATGAATATATCTGACTTGCCATCGTTATTAATATCTGCCATATCAGCACCCATTGAAGCAGCACTTATGCTCCTTATTTGATTTTCTAATTCCTCAGAGAATGTTCCATTCTTTTGATTGATGTATAAATAATCTCTTTCAAAAAAATCATTAGACACATAAATATCCATCCATCCATCATTATTTACATCACCAACAGTTACACCAAGACCAAAACCTATTACACTTCCATAAATACCTGCTTCCTCACTAATATCTTTAAATATTCCATTTTCATTTCTAAAAAATTTGTCACCTCCAACTGAATCTCTAACAGGTCTCTGATCCTTACCAATACTAGTTATTCTAAATCCTCCTTTATAAGAATTATTTAAAAGATAACAATCTAAATCACCATCATTATCATAATCAAAAAAAGCTGCGTGTGTTGAATATCCCTTATCATTAAGACCATATATTAATAAATAATTCATTTTGCTTATTATCTCCTTTTATATCTCCAGAATTAGAAACATAGATATCTAAATAACCATCTCCATTTATATCTGTAAGACTGACACCAGTACTCCAAGATTTTTCACCACCAACATTAGCTTTTTCTGTAATATCTTCAAACTCAAAATTTCCTTTGTTAAGATATAGTTTATTCTTATTTAAATTGGATGTAAAATAAATATCAAGAAGACCATCATTATTAATATCACCAAGACCTACTCCTCCTCCATTATAATAATTTCTATAAGTAAATATATTAAAGTCCTCTTTGTAGGTAAGTGTATTACTAAAATCTACATTAGTTTTAAAAGAAGGTAGTTGCTGAAATAATTTATTTTCTTTTTTTACACACGAAAAAAATAATATAGCTAAAAAGAAATAATAAGATAATTTTTTCATTTAATTTATCGCTTTCTCTATTAATAAGTCCGTAAACCTTGCCCGAACTTTTCTATCATCTATAATGGTAAGAGCAATTCTTCTATTACCATTCACCGTAACATACAAATACTTTTCGTTTTCTGGATTATTAATTTCTATAAAATCTGATTTATACCAACCACTCAATAAGATTTTAATTTCTTTTATCAATGAATCTGAAAATAAATCTTTATTCCACGGAGCCCATGCTGCATAAGAAAATTCGGCATTAACCTCAAATACTGTATCGTTATTAAAATTTGGATAAAAAAGCATTTCAATATTTTGACCATTTGATTTAGTTGGTAATAGGTATTTAACCGAACTATTAGATGGTCCCTGTCTAATCAGTTCCTGCTTATTTAATTCCCAGCAATGGGAATAAAATTCTTCTGAAGACATTCCGAATTTTACTCCAAGAAATAAAGAATCATATCTCAACCCAGACGACAATTCTTCTTTTTCTAAAATCAAATATGGACTTGTTTCACATGAATAAAATATCGTTGAAATAAATAATATTATAATTAGATTATTTATCATTTTCATTTTTAAATATTTTAAGTTTTGAATTGTTTACTGCAAAAATATAATTATCTTTTTTATTTACTTTTACTTTAATTATATCTCTTATTTCTCCTTTAACAAATAAGCCAGATTCTTTTGAATTTAAACTTTTAAACTTTGAATCTTTCATTCCCAAAAGTAGAAGAGAGAAACTAGCATTATTAATTCCAAATTCAGGTTTTACTGTGGTTATATTTCCTCCAATTATTATATCATCATAATCATCATTATTTAAATTTTCTGATAAAATTGAATATATAGGAGAAAGCTGAGCTTCAAAGGGCAAATATTCTAATTTAAATTTATTGCCTAAATCATTTACTAAAATACCACTGGCTAAATTATAAACATATTTTTTTTCAGTTTTCTCTATAATTTCTTTACTAAACAATTCAAGTAATTTTTTATTTTTATAATTTTCAAATTTTAGATATTTCTTTTTTAATACAGGAATTTGCATCCAAAGATCTTTAAGTTGAACAATAGGGTATAAATCATTTCCATAATACATTCCAATAATTTGTTCTGTTTTTCTATTATTATCGAAATCATTAACTAGAAGAGTCAAAGGTTTATCAATTGATGCCTTAAATGAAGAGTTTAATCCATAATTTCCAAGAATAATATCTTTAAAAGAATCGTTATTTACATCAACAATTTTTAAAACATTATATAATCCATTTGATTTATCTAAACCTAAATCATCAGAGATATCCACAAAAACATCATTAGAAAATTCATATACTTTTACCGGCATCCATTCTCCAACTACTACCAGCTCTTTTTTATTATCATTATTAATATCAACAAATTCACTATCAGTTACCATTCCCATTTTAAGTAAGCCTGGAGCAATATTTTGAGTAATATCCGTGAAGATTCCTTTACCATCATTCTCAAGCATATAACTTTTTGTTGTCGTGCCATAAGAACTAGAATTTAATCTAGTACCTAAAAAAACATCTAAGTCTCCATCATTATCAAAATCATTAGCTGAAATTGTTGATGTGCTTACAAATTTTTTTATAGTAGTGAGTGATTCTATAGATTTTTTAAACTCTCTTTTACCCAAATTAAAATATACTCTATCCATTAATTCTGGAGAAAAAATAGAAAATTCACTTCCACCACTCGCAACAAGCAAATCCAATAATCCATCACCATTATAATCGCCAACCAAACAATCAACATCTTCAGAATTTTTATCAAGTTCAAAAATTTCATTTTCAATTGAAAAACTACCATCATTATTTTGAAAAAATAAAACAGCGGATTGTCCTTTAGCTCCTCCTATAAAAATATCTTCTAGTCCATCCATATTAAAATCCGCATTGCAAAGACAAGGCCCTTCATTAGAATTCATTTTATATAGTAATCTTTCCATATCAAAATCAACAAAATTATTCTCTACATGTTCAAAATCTATTACAATATCTGATCGTTGTAATAATGATTTATTGTTTTTCTTTTTTTCTTCATTTTTAGTTATTTCTAAAGGTTCTTTAACTAAATAATGTTTATTTGAAATAAGGTTTTTCAAAATTAAATGCTTTTCATAAGGCCAAACAATTTTCACACTATCTACCGAGCGTATTGAGTCTAAACCAAAATAGAGTCTATAATCAACAGAAGATTGAAATCCTCTCATAGGAGAAAGTTCTTGATATTGTACAGTTCCTCTATAGTAGAGGAATACTTTGGTTCCTATTCCAAACTTATTTTTTGATTTTGAATCAAAAGAAAATGATATCCAATTTTTATCCGATTTATTTTCATAAATATTAACATCCATATTGACATTATTAATAATCAAATCTAAATCCCCATCATTATCCAAATCCCCATATGCTGATCCATTAGAATATGTTAGCATGTCTAAACCAAATTCTTTTGTAGAATTTTCAAAAGATAAATTTCCCATATTTTTAAAAGCAAAATTTGAAAGTGGTTCCGTAGGAATCATATCTATTAATGTTTTGATTGGTTCTTTTTCAGACTTTATAATATTAGAAACAATTGAAGGATTAGCTAAAAAATTTACATAATCCTGATCTAAAAGGTCTTTATATATCCCATTTGCAACAAAAATATCTTTATAACCATCATTATTCATATCAAAAATAAGTGCTCCCCAACTCCAATCAGTTGCATCTAATCCTGTTATTCTTGAAATATCAGAAAATGAGCCATCTTGATTATTTAATTGAAGGACATTCCTATTAAATTGATGGTAATAACCTTGATTTAGTGAAAACTGATATTTATCCCAACTATCAAATACCACCTTGGAAACACGTCTATCATGTCTTTTAGGTAGCATCTCCGTTACAAATATTTCGGAGTAACCATCATTATTAATATCTGCCATATCAGCACCCATTGAACCCATAGAAATTTCATTCATATAATCTTCTAAAGATTCAGAGAATGTTCCATCCTTGTTGTTGATATACAAATAGTCTTTCTCAAAAAAATCATTCGAAATAAACATATCAGACCATCCATCAAGATTAATATCCCCTACCGTAACCCCCAAACCAAAACCAATTTTACTAGTATAAATTCCAGCTTGATTGGAAACATCAACAAAAAAGTTATTATCATTTCTCAACAATTTATTACCGTTTTCATCATCAATATTTCTTATGTCCTTAACTAGATCAAATCCTATCCCTATAGATTTAATGGTATTATTTAGCAAATAACAATCTAAATCACCATCATTATCATAATCAAAAAAAGCAGCATGAGTCGAAAGTCCCTCGTTATCTAAGCCATATTCCTTAGACATTTCAGAAAAAGTCAAGTCTCCATTATTTATAAACAATTCATTATTTCTCCTACTACCTCCAGGTGGACCAGATTTACACACGTATATATCCAATAATCCATCTGCATTAATATCGACGACACTAACACCCGTACTCCATATACCAGAGCTTTCTAATCCTGATGCTTGTGTAATGTCATCAAACTTAAAATTTCCTTTGTTTAGATAGAGTTTATTTGAAACTAAATTTCCTGTAAAAAATAAATCGGGTAGAGAATCATTATTAAAATCTCCAATGCCCACTCCCCCTCCATTATAAAAGTTTCTATATGTGTAAGGATTAAGTTCTTCTGTATAAGATAATGTGTTTGAAAAATTAATTCCAGTAGTTGATTTTGGATGACTTATAAATAATGTTTTTTTATTTGAATTTTTACTACATGAAAACATTATAAATAAAAAAAATATTACAAATAACAAATTCTTCATTAAGTATGAAATTATAAATACGAAGATAAAAAAAAAGCAAGCGAAAAATCGCTTGCTTTAATTTTAAGTCAAATTTTAACTAAATACAGCTCTATTAATTAATAACCTGGATTTTGTGTTAATTTACTATTAGCATCTAACTGAGGCTTCGGAATTGGAAAAATTGTCATATGAGAACCAGACACTTCTTTTTTCCACCATGCATCATTAAATTTCCCAAACCTAACTAGAGATTGTCTTCTATCATTTTCAACATACATCTCTCTTCCTCTTTCAGCTAAAAGATTATCTAAATCAAGTGAAGTATATGCATCAACTCCAGCTCGAGCTCTTATTTGATTTACAATACCTAAGGCACCAGCAGCATCACCTGTTCTCAAGTGAGCTTCTGCTTTACCAAGTAAGATATCTGCATACCTAAATAATACCCAGTCATTACTCATATTAGGAGTTCCTCCCATTTCATACGCATACTTTCCAATTCTAGCACCGCATTGACGACAAGCATCAGGCCATATAGAATTGATATATGGTGTAAAATTAAGACCTACTCCATCAGCATCACCAGCTTCTCCACCAGCAGGATCATCAGTTCCCTGAGGACCAACTACAAAGTTTGAAAGCCTACTATCAACAGTTCCTGTTTCTTGAACAGTTCCTTGCCCTTTCCACACTGGGCCCTGAGGACCTGGGTTTGACACAGGATCGATATATGAGTTATAAAAATCTTCTACAGTAGCATATCCATTCCATGGTTGCGCCTGGAGATTAAAAGTATTCTGACTTGCATAGTGCAACGTCATTTGAACCCAATTAAATCCTCCTGCAAATACCTTATCATAAGGCACTACAAAGATATTTTCATTTGAACCTGAATTTTCTACTGCAAAGTTTGAAGCATAATTCCCTTCTAGACTATAGAGTCCAGAAGCAATAATTGCATCAGCATCAGCTTTTGCTCCAGCCCAATCTGCAGAACCGGTATAAACTTCAGCATTTAACTTCATTTTATGTCGTAAAGCTAAAGCCGCCCACTTATTCATTCTTCCATAAGTACTACCATCTTTAGCAGTAGGCAGTAAATTAATGACAGCATCCAATTCACCCATAATCCAGCTATAAACTGAAGCTCTTGGAGTATTTCCTTTTGCTTCAGTGTCCGTAAAATCTGTAGACATAGGTACGTTACCATACATATCCATAAGATGATAATACCAAAATGCCCTTATAGCTCTAAGTTCAGCTTCAAAAGCTTCCGCTCCTTCAAGAGCACTAAACTGATAAATTAAACGATTAGTCGTATTAACTCCAGTATAAAGTGAATTCCATGCATTAGCAACAAAACCATTATCAGGAGTATACGTATGTTGATGAACTTGCAAAAGAACACCCCCATCATACCAGTCACCACCTCTTGTTGGTACCACAAGCTCATCCGAAGAGAGCTCATTAGTTGACCATACATTAGAGTGACTACCCCACATAGTGAAGTTAGCATATGCTTGCCCTAAGGCTGCAATATACTCATCTTCAGACTGAAAAAAGTTTTCAGCTGCAAGTGTATCAAACAATTCTTCATCTAGGTTTGTACAAGCTGGTACAATAAATACCAAGCATGCAAAGACTAAGATTAGTTTTTTAATTTTCATTTGTAAATTTTTCATAATTTATAATATTTAAAAATTTAAAAAGTAACATTAAGACCTAGTGTAAGGGTTCTAGCCCTATAATAAGTATTACGTCTCTCTATACCAGGAGCTAATGGATCAAAACCACCCATTTCGCCTCCCTGTGATCCATCAAATTGGTCACCATACCTAGCTACAGGATCAACTCCTTCATAGCCAGTAAATACAAACGGTCTCTGTGCAGAGAGATAAACTCTCAAATTTCTCACACTTCCAGAAGTTGGTATACTATACCCAACTGTAAGGTTGTTAAGTTCAAAATACGTAGCATCTTCAACATGAGAACTGTTAACTGCAGCTTTTTTGATATTTGGATCATAGTACTTAGTTTTTACAACATTCCAGTTACCAACAGTAGTTGGCTCTGTATTTTCATAAAAACCTCTATAAGTACTAATTAAATCATGACCAAATTCACCATTCCAGAACATTGAAATATCCCAATTTCCAGCTGTTATGGTATTTGTCCATCCCAAAGTAAAATCTGGAAGACCATTACCAATAACTTGTCTATCATCATCACAGTCACAGTAAGTTCCATCACCATTTAAATCAGCAAAGTCTGGTGTTCCATCAGATTTAACTCCTTGTTGAACTGGTCCCCAAAGTTGACCCATTGGTTCTCCTTCTTTAACCCTTATCAAACTCACAGCACTTTGTCCTGGAGATCCCATTGAAGCTCTGTAAAGAAGTCCTCCACCAAATGAAAAATCTTCATCTGAGAGACTTACAACTTCACTCGATGCCGAAGCATAATTAATACCAGTTGTCCATGTGAATGAACCATTATCAACAGCAGAAAAATTAATTGCCGCTTCTAATCCACTATTTTCTGTTTCACCTATGTTTACAATAGTTTGACTAACCAAATTTGGTGGAACAGGAACATCAACATATAATAATTGATCTTTAGTGTTTCTAATAAAATAATCTACTGCACCATACAACCTAGAATCTAAAACAGCAAAGTCAACACCAACATTAGTATGTGTGGCCTTTTCCCAAGCTAAATCAGGATTCGCATTACTTGTAGGTCCATAACTTGATACATAAGATCCATTGTAATAAAAACTACCTGCAGGACCAAATTTCTGTAAAGAAAGGTATGAAGATCCTGGAGTATTACCAGTTTTACCATAACTAACTCTAAATTTCAAATTATCTATTGCATCATTATCTATCAGGGTACTTAAATTTACAGCTGCTCCAGCTCCATAAAATAATGCCCATTTGTTATTACCTCCAAATTTTGAAGACCCTTCATATCTCATATCTAAATTAAACATATAAGTGTCATCATAATTTACATTCACTCTACCAAATCCAGCAATAAGCTTTTCAGAGTTTGCCCAACTATAAACATTTCCTAGACCATTAGCAAAATCTAATGCAGCGCCTAGGTTATGATACGTAAAAGCATCTGTTAAGAAATCACCACCTTCAGCGTGATAACCTTCATTATAAAATTCTTGATAAGAATATCCAGCAAGTAAATTTAGATTCGTTTTTTCGATGTTAGTACTATAACCAAGTGAACCTTCAAAAAGTGAAAAAGTATACTGCTGATTATCTGTTACTGCAAGACCATTCCTATCTGATCCTCTAAATCTTGCTGTTTTCTTATAATAAGCACCTCTTTCAACATCTGTAATTTGTTTGGTATAAGATACATTACCTTCAAGACCTTCAACAATTGAACTTAAATCAAATTCAGCCCTTAATGAACCTAAAAAGATATTATCATTACCTTCATTGATGTTTTGTTCAGCAATAGAAAGAGGATTGAAAAAATCAAAAATTGTTCTTTCTGTATATCCACCATATGGAGAACTTGCATCATAAACAGGCATCGTAGGATTTGCAACAGTAGCATATCTAAATGCTTGCTTGAAACCAAAATTTCTTTCCAAATTTGTATTAGAAAGATTTAAGGTAAATTTCATTTTATCATTAAGCGCTTTTTGCGTTAGATTAAGATTAGCATTAATTCTGTCATTACCAGTATTAATACCAACACCTTCTTGGCTTCTATAATTTATAGCAGCTCTATAAGTTGTTGATTGAGAACCACCAGAAATAGCAAGGTTATGAACTTGAGTATAACCATTATCAGTTACTAAATCAAGCCAATCCGTATCACCACCCATATTAACAGCTCCCGGAAGAGCTTTATATTCATCAGCAGTCATGACATTAATTTGTCTTGACACCTGATCAACTGAACCAGAAAAACTATAGTCTACTCTAGTGTCACCAGGATTACCAGATTTAGTGGTTATTAAAATTACACCACTTGAACCTCTTGTTCCATAAATAGCAGCTGCTGCACCATCCTTAATGACATCAATTGTTTCAATATCATTGGGATCTATAGCATCCAAAGAACCTCCCGCAACACCATCGATAACAACAAGTGGCTCAGCGTTAGCTCCTATAGTAGAGATACCTCTTAATCTAATAACGTACCCGTCGTTAGGATCACTTCCTGGTTTCGAAATTGTAAGACCAGCAACTTTTCCCTGTAGTAAACCCATTGGGCTACTATTTAGACCCTTGTTAAAATCATCTTCATCAATGTGAGTTACAGCACTCGTAACTTCTTTTCTTCGTTGCGTACCATAACCAGTTACAACAATTTCATCAAGCGATGCAATGTCAAGTCTTAGTTGAACATTGACTTCTGCTTGAGAACCAACTGTAACAGCTTGTGTGGAATACCCTACATAAGAGTAAACAAGAACATCTCCAGAAGACGCATTCAATGAATAATTTCCATCAAAATCCGTAACCGAACCTGTCCTAGTTCCTTTTATTATAATATTTGCTCCAGGTATACCATCACCATTTTCATCTGTAACTGTACCAGTTACAGCAGTTTGAGCTAATAAATAGCTCGTACCTAACATAAAAAACATCAGGAAAAATAGTAAAAGCTTTTTCATAGTTTGTTTTAAAATTTAGTTTAAAATTTAACTTAAGATAATCCGTAAAAATTGCGTAAAAACGTCATTAATGACGTTAAGATGAAATTAGTATGGTTATCGATAACAATAGACAACAATAATTTTAGAATTAAATTCAAATCTAAAAAAATCATTATCTGCTCAAAAGTGCATAGAATTTTTGAAAAAAAAGAATTAATCAATGAATAATTTGATTACAAAAAACTGAATTTTAATAATTTGTAATTAAAAAAAAAAATTTATGAATTTGACAAAAATGACTTGTTTAGAGCCCTTTTTATAAATAAAAGGCAGGATTAATCCTTTTTTTATCATTTTTGGGTACTATTAGTAGCCATGATATTTTAACAAAAACTATTTAATTATATTTATGATATGAATATTAAATCAAAA
>LWDU01036224.1_pt1 | contig 15959 bp, 9 predicted proteins | sample 727161 | NCBI WGS metagenome assembly LWDU01 (sample SAMN04566230, study PRJNA314399) | hydrothermal vent metagenome | isolation source: deep sea hydrothermal plume seawater | place: Mexico: Gulf of California, Guaymas Basin | collected 2004-07-11 | reverse complement strand
AAGACATGTCGGCGGCGACCATCAGTAACGTGGTGAGCGATCATTTGCCGCTGGCCGCAAAGCGCAGGCAACTGGACTTTGTGCAGTCGCTTAACCGCAGGCATCTTGATCAGCGACGCGGTGATGACAAACTCGACAGCGTGATTCAGTCGATGGAGCTTGGCTTCCGCATGCAGGCGTCGGCGCCCGAGCTTTTGGATCTGTCTGACGAAACGCAGGCAACGCTGGAACGGTATCGTGTCGGGAAGAAGTTTAAGATTGGTACGTGTCGCCCCACGGATTTCGGTCGTCAGTGTCTGCTGGCCAGACGATTCGCAGAAGCCGGAGTGAGATTTATCGAAATCAACCACGGCGGCTGGGATCAGCACAAGAATCATCGGCGAGACCTGCAGGCCAACTGCGAGACTGTCGACGCTCCGACGGCAGCGTTACTGGAGGACCTCGACCATCGTGGCCTGCTGGAAGATACGCTCGTTGTGTGCGGTGGCGAATTTGGTCGACCGGGCCTGACGCCCGATGACGGGAAGAACGAAACCGGCCACAACGCACGCGGCTTCACGTTCTGGCTGGCCGGCGGCGGTGTTAAGAGCGGATACGTTCACGGAAAGACCAGCAACACCGGCGACCGTGCCGTTGAAGGCAAGGTCCATTTTCGCGACCTGCACGCGACGATCCTGCATGCACTCGGACTGCCAGCTAACGATCTGAACTTCTGGCACGAAGGCCGCGACCACCGCCTGACCGGCCCGGACGGGGGCAAGGTTGTGCACGAACTCTTTGCCTGATCCGACACGACCGGATTCTCGCGCGAAGGTGAGGAGACGCTGCGGACAAGAGCTTGTTTTCGCTGCGCCGCTGCGCGAGATTTCATGCGGCCACATCCGGCAACTTAGTTCTGCGCAAGACCTCAGCAAAGTCACTCCAAGACGGTTTTTAACGGTGTTTTTCCCCGGCATTCCGGAATTCCGGTGTCCGCGTTGCGGGATTTGCGTGGAGTGGGCGACACTTCTTTCGTTGGGCAGTCGCCGTTATTGGCCTGGGGACAGCGAAGCAAGAGCATGTCAATGCGATTTACACTTCTCTTCATCCTGTTCGCGTTCTCTGCAGATCCCGCGCACGCGCAGCTGGCAGATCAGGAGCGTTCTGCGCTGGGAGAGATTTTCGACGAGGTGCAGGCGGTCGAATCTGCCGTGGCTGGGCGGACCTCAACGGCGACGGGGCGGCAGACCTGTACCTTTGCCACTACGTCGACTGGTCGTTTTCGAATCATCCCGTGTGCCCGGGGGGAAAGGCCGCACAGGACGTCTGTCCACCGCGGGCATTCGATCCTCTGACCGATACGATTTATCTGTCTAATGAAGATGGCACGTTTACGGACGGCACAGAACAGTGCGGTCTGGTGGAAGGCGGCAAGGGGCTTGGCGTTCTGCTGGCGGATTTCGACAACGATCAGGATGTCGAAATCTACGTGGCCAATGACACAACCGTCAACTTTCTGTACCAGAACGATGGTCGCGGAAACCTGACGGAATCCGGTCTGATTCATGGCGTGGCGATGGACGATCTAGGAACGCCCAACGGCAGCATGGGGCTGGCTGTGCTGGACTACGATGACAACGGCCTGCCGGATATCTGGGTTACGAATTTCGAAGAAGAGAACTTTGCGCTGTATCGTCAGAGCGGCAATCTTGACTTTGTGCATGTCAGCAGAGACACAGGAGTGACCCAGCTGGAAAATCTGTTTGTTGGCTTTGGAACGGTGGCTGCCGACTTTGACTGCGATGGAGACGAAGACCTTGCCGTGGCGAATGGCCACGTCGTCTACTTCCCTGCGCAGCACAATGAGGCTCAGAAACCCGTATTGCTGGAGAATCGGGGCGGACAGTTTCGTCAGGCTCACCCGACTGACGAGTATTTCGGTAAGACGCATCACGGGCGCGGGCTGTGTGGCGGAGATGTCAACGGCGATGGTCTCATCGATCTCGTTGCGGTAGCGACCAATCAGCCTGTCCAGGTGATCGTGAACGAAACTGCGATCAACGGAACTTCGCGACGCTTCCGGTTGATTGGAACTCAATCCAGTCGCGTGCCCGTTGGTGCTCGTGTGGTCCTTCAACTCTCAGATCGCGACCTTGTTCGTTCCGTCTTTGGTGGCGGCAGTTACCTTTCTCAAAGCGAACAGTGGATTACGTTTGGCATCCCATCGGGTCAGCACATTCAGAAAGCCACCGTGTACTGGCCGTCCGGCATTCAGCAGGTCCTTGAACCAAACATGATCAGCCGCGAGACAACCATCGTGGAATCAAGTAAACGGAATGATGCCAACCGATTCAACCCATAAGGACTCGACAAAAATCAGGCAGATTCGTGGCTGCCTAACCGAAAGAGCATAATTGGAGCAGGTGTACACACTCCCAAGCGCATGTTTGCCGCAGGACATCGTTGTCCGGCATTCAGTTTCTTTACTTTTCGTCAAGGACTGCGTTCAGGTCGAACAACTGTGATTGCGCGGACGGCTTCATATTCACGCATCGGGAGTGATCATGAGCGCCAGTTCGGTGTGCCCACGAATCATAGAGCGTGCCAAGGCGTTGCACGACGCGGGGGTGTTTGTCGACCAGGTTCACTGTCTCTGTGCGATCGTTGGAAAGGTCATACAGTTCCCAGTCCCGTGCCTTTTCGGCAACCAGCTTCCACTGGCCGTCGCGCGCGGCGTGGTTGCCGCTGAATTCCCAATAGATAGGCTTGTCTGCCCGTTCGGCCGATCCCTGAAATGCCCGAAGCATTGAGACGCCTTCCATTGGCAGAATATCATTCCCGTCAAATTTGGAGGGATATTTCGTCCCGGACAGTTCGACAACAGTCGGCATAATGTCCACGATGTGCCCGGTGTAATTCGTTAACTCGCTGCGAGCACGAATGCCTCTGGGCCAGTGAGCGATCATGGGGGTCAGCGTTCCGCCTTCATGTGCGTATTGTTTGTACAGTCGTAACGGTGAATTACACATGTTCGCCCAGCGAGCATCGTAGGCAATGTCGCTTTGTCGCGGTCCCGGCACAGTGATGTCGTTTCTCATTCGCTGATAAGGACAGGCGCCATTGTCAGAGAAAAACAGAATCAGAGTATTGTCCAGTTCGCCAGTCGATTTGAGATGATCTGTGAGACGTCCAATATTCTGATCCAATCGGTCGACCATCGCGGCGTACACGGCCATCATCGGTTCAAGGAAGCGGACTTCATCGTCGCTGAGATCATCCCATGCCTCCACTTTCGGATCTCGGTCAGACAGTCGCCAGGTATCGTCTGCGATCCCGAGTTGTCGAAGGCGACTGTGACGCTGTCTGCGGATGACGTCCCAGCCCACCTTGTACCGGTCCTTGTACTTCGCGATATCTTCAGGCAAAGCGTGCAAAGGGAAATGGGGGGCGTTGTGTGCGAGGTACAAGAAGAACGGTCGCTCCTTTGCCGCTGCATCCTTGAGAAAGTCGATCGCGTAATCGGTAAAAGCATCCGTCGAATAGAAGTCGTCAGGCACCTGGAATTCGGCACGGTCGAGTCGCATCAGGTTTTTTCCCGTCCCCCAATGATCTCCCGAGCCCCAGTCCTCTCCAGTAAAGAAATTGATGCAGCCGCTCAGAAAACCGAAGTATCGATCAAACCCTCGGTCCGGTGGAGCACCAGCCACATGCCATTTACCGCTCATCATCGTGGCATAGCCAGCCGACCGGAGCACCTCGGCCAATGTGACGTGACCAGGCTTCTTCAGATTCGCGGATTGTTGATGCCACAGACCGGTCAACAGCGACGCACGCGTTTCTGAGCACTTGGCGTTGTTGTGAAAATCTGTGAATCGCAACCCGTTGGCTGCCAGTCGGTCCAGATTCGGGGTGTCAATTTCGCCGCCATAGCAGCCAATATCCGAGAAGCCCATATCATCACAAACAATGACGACAATGTTGGGCCGGTCATCAGCCTGCACGTGCAGACACATCAAAACGATTACGATTGTCGTGAGTAACCTGCTCATGAATTGTTCTCCGGCTGTCCGCAGCACTGGCGGGCTTCAAACCTGTAACAAATGGCAGGGTTTCGAAACGCCTGGAATCCATTCCCTGCAACCTATGACAACCACTTGTCGTAAACCCGGCCGGCATTCATTGAGCAAGCCTGTTTTCAACGAAGAGAGTTCGTTGTCTGCTTCACACGAGCGTGGTCAACAGCGTCGCCGTTGGCCGGAAACGAAAACGGGGCCAGCCACCATTCTTCGGTAAAGCTGGCGGATTCTCCAGGTGCGAGTCTTTCTCGCGGTCCGATCGGTTCCAGTTCCACCATCTCTCTGTCGGGATACCAGACAGAAATCGTCAGGCCAGCCGCCTCGTTGTACACTCGATCCGGGTACGTTTTGAAGCGTTTCAGAAACATCAAATTATTCGGCGCGAGATAGATGATTTCGCCCGCGTAACTGTCGAAGCCCAGTTTGGGTTTACGTGGTGTTGGGTGGATTTCCAATGCGTTTTCTCTCAGCCGAATGTTGGGATCCTTCGGCTTTGCATTGATCACCCCGCTATCTTCGTACATCACATATTTATTGGGAAATCGGCTATGAGGCGACCGCCCTGGCTCGGTCAACGGAATCACACATATTCCCTTGCCGACGACAAACGTACGACTCCAGTGACACCACTCCCGGGTCTGCTGAGACACGTTGACGATGGTCTGACGACATTCCAGCAGGGTTGACTCCTTGTGCAGTTTGAAGTCGCGGATCAGCTGCACGCCGGTCGCCGGGTCTGGCTGACTGGTCAGCCTTGCAGCGCGTTCGCCCGTGACTTCGGCCTGCCACCGGCCGCTCCAGAGGATCTCCCGGCGAGGCACAATAAATTCCGGGCCGATGTCGAATCGGCCGGCCGACGCCTGAGGTTTGTCGCCCGGCTTCCAGTGTTTTTCCTGATCTGACAAATGCAGCACGTTGCTGCCACGAAATGAATACTCCAGAACACGTCCACCCACCTCGGGACACAGGACCACTCGCACGTCTTTGTTTTTCAGCTCAATCGCATTTGCGTAGCCGTGGTACTGAATCGGTTCGGCGGCACTCAGGATGCCGCCACTGCAAAGGATCCAGACCGTGCAAAAACGTCGTGTTGCGTATTTGCAGCAGATCCTGGAATGCGTCGCCCACATGGGAATGGCTCCGTGTTTGAAGAAAGGATTCGTGACGATGAACGCGCCGCCATAACCTCAACAATGCTCGAGACAGCGCGCTGACGTGCCGGTCGACCGGCTTCAAAAACAACGACCTGCTGCTCAGGGGCGAAATCCTTCTCGATTTTGCTTCCGGGTAGAATGAGCAAACACTATTGATTCGAACGTAGCCGCTATTCGGCCGTTGGCTTCTCTGGCGCGGGCGATTCGCCTGATTCCGGCTTCTGTTCCGTTTTCTCTGACGCGTCGTCAGGTGAGTCGTCAGCTTTCTCTTCCGCTGCTGTCTCCGGTGCCTCTTCCGGTTCATCCTCGGACGGGGCATTCTCTTCGTCTGAGGTGTCGAGTGGTGGACGTTGACGTCCGGCCGTCCGGCCACCGCCAGCAGGTCGTAGTTCGTCCAGAGTCAGAGTACCGTCACCATTTTTGTCTGCCGCAAACAATGCTGCACTGGCACTTTCCAATTCGTCTTCGGTCAGTTCGCCGTTACCGTCCTTGTCGAGCAACGTCACAGTGGGATCCTGCGGTGGAGGACCACCACCGCCGCGACCGCCACCACCGCCGGGACCACCACCACCGGGGCCGCCACCAAATCCACCAGCATCGTCTTCATAATCTTCTGACGCGTCGACAGACTCCGATGCACGAGCTGCTGCTGCTGTCAGCTGGGCTTCCGTCAGCGCTTCGGTGTTGTAACGCCTGACATTCGGCGGTGTGGAGTTACTGACAACAACGTAATACGCAGCTTCAGGACGCTTCAACAACGGCCGCAGCAGACTGAACCAGGAATACTTGTATTCGATTTCGTCGTCGTTTTTACGAACGATCGTTCTGGTCGGAGCGAGACTCAGCATCGGTTCCAACTCCGCAAGCGGTACCTTGTCAAACGCTCCTTCCGGCGACATTTCCTGCAACATGTTCCCGGACAGCCTATGTCCCAACCCAGCGCGTACTTCGATGATCAGCACAATCGAGAGAACGAACAAAACTAAAGCAGAGATCTTCTTGCGCACCGGCGAAACGCCGCCCACACTTTGTTCAGCAGTAAAGTCGTCAGACATGAGACGTCTCCGAAACAGGGGAAAAGAGGCTGCAGGCGAGGAAGACCGGCGTCCGGGGAATGTCGTGAGTCACCGGATTACGGCACGATTCAGCCTATCACGGTGTGGCCGAAAACGGCACCGAACCCACCTGTTTTTGTTGACAAGACGGAATATTCAAACGGCCCATATTCTCAATGAGGACATGGTTCGGCGGTTGTGAACTTCCTGGCGAATGCCAGCTCAGCAATCGGTGACAGGTACGGGCGGCCACTGATCTTCAACGCCAAGCAGATCCAGCATCCTGGTTCGCAGAGTGACCATCAGCGGGTCGCTGCCCCGGCTTCGTCTGGCAGAAGGGTCGATTTCAATGGCCTCGCCAATGTGGATATCAACGTGCAGGTCGTGGTACAGCGTGACGCTGTCGGTGAGCTCCTCCTCCAGCCGTTCGACGGTTTCGAACAGTCGGTGATTCAGGCGGCTTTGGTCGATGCTCGGATCGAGGTAACCTTTGGGGTGCAACGACATCGCCTGTGCATAGTACAGATCCGTCAGTTGTCGCCAGCGCCGCTGTTTTTCAGTCGCGTCAACTTTATTGGTCACCATGTCTGCAAGAATGACGGTTCGCAGGTCTTTGACGCGCGCGATGACGTTACCATCGCGAGTCTTTCCCAGCCATTCTGCTTCGTAAGTCTGCAGAATTCGATTCACCAGCTCCGCGATTCGCTGTTCCACATCCCCGGCTTTCGCGTGTCCCAGCCATTGCACTTCACGAGTACTTTGCAATGCCCGGCGAATGCGTTCGATGCGATCGATCAGCGGCAGTTGCTCCTGAGTCTGCCAGAAGAGATGCCGTTCAAGCTTTGCAACGACTGGACTCAGGCGTTCCTCCGGGTCGGCACGATGTTCATACCGAAATGCGACCGGATGAATGACAACCTTTGAATCCGGATGACCCTTGGCCCGTTTTTTTGCCGCAGCCCGGGCGACAAAGGACGTGCCTTCCATCAATGACATCAGACGATCGTTGGCTGCGGAAATGCCCCCTTCCGGAAAAATAATCAGCGGGCGTTCGGCCGTCGCGACGATACCGATGGCCGTATCCAGCGCCTTGCGGTCCAGGCCTTCGCGGTACACGCTGAACCCGCCAACACGGTGACAAACAAATGCGGCCAACCAGTTCTGTTTAAAAACATGCCAGCTGGCCATGGCAAAGGCATGGCACTGCGTTCCGGTCGTAATGGCACCACTCATCAAAGGATCGGATAAGCGGGTGTGATTGGGACACAGAATTATCCCGTGGTCGGCGTCCAGTGACTCACGCAGGTGTTCGAGTCCGTGACATTTCCAACCGGTGATGCCAAATCGCTTGCGCAACAGTCGAGGCAAATATCGCCCCACAGCCCATGACCAGAACCGACCCCGATAAGGCGGCACAAATTTGTAGGGTTCGTCAAAAACAACCTCTTGCATTCCGTTGCTTCCAAAGGCAGCTCGACGAATCGAAGTGGAACGTTGAAACAGATGAACAGACCGAACAGCGAAATCCGGCGAGGCGTGGCCTCAGACAGTATCGAAAAAATGACCCACGCAAACCAACTCAACATGTAAGCCTGGCTCAACGGCGACAATTCCCGTTCGAAACGAAGTCTAAGCAATTTTGCACAATTTACGAGACCGCCTGTTCCCAATTTTAGACGTTCCTGGAGGCTGTCCGGTTACGTGAAACGGTGAGGCGGCAGCCGCGGGTGAAAACACAGCCAATAACCGGCGGCTAGCGCCGTGCCGCTCAAAAGAACGGTCGTATCGGAACAGCCTCCTGGAGGATTCGGCGGCATTCGCACGCTTCGCATGCCCCGCTGGCGAGGCCAGAGGCCAGGGCTCATCACACCTACCGGCGTTCCCAGACGGCGGGCAATTCTTTTGACGCGGGACCGTACGTCTGTGAAACGACAAAGCCGCTGGCCTGGGACATATAAAAGATGCGGCCGTTGGACACGACGGCCCCCAGACACTCGCGGGAGTCAATCGCCGGACCCGTGGAGACCAGTTTACCGCCGTTGGAAAGATCGATCATGTCCATATTTGCGCCCAGAACGTAGGGTTCCGAAAGCGTGAAGCGGCAGCAGGCATAATTGTGTCCGATGCTGTCGACCACTTTTCCGGTGTGCCGGTCAAAGACATTGCCTTTGCCGCGAAGAGCGTTGGAAAAAATGAATTTCTCGCCGACAGTGACCACGTTCAAAGCAGACGTAACCGCATCCGACTGCCACGCCAGCGAACCGTCGTTGGCATTCAGGCACCAGACAAACCGATCGTCGGTTCCTTCTTTGGCTCGGTTAAAGCCGCCGATGTAAATGCGTCCGTCGCGGGCGCTAAGCGTACATTTCGACGTAACGTAATAGTCGGTCGTCTGCCAGATGACGTCGCCGGTTGCAGGTTCGATACACGCCGTCAGCCCGTTGTTCTCGTCCGGTAGTCCGCGTCGCCGGCGTTGACTGGCCGCATATCCAAAGAACACAGAATAGTAGAGTTTGCCGTCCAGGATACAGATACCGCAATCGTTGCCGCCACGGCCATATTCAGAGAAGTCCTTTTCCCAAACGATCTTTCCGGTGTCCAGATCCCACGCCCAGACTCGCGGACGATGGTCTTTCGGATAGTACGGATTATCGTTCGAATAAATCCAGCTCATCACCTCGCGGCCATCGCGTTCCACAGGCTGGCCGCGGAACACAAAGGGCTTCTCCGTCCCCTGAGCAGCATACTCACCGGAACCGGAAGCATAGATGGCGACGTTGCCATGCACGACTGGCGGAAACTGACGGCTCCAACTGGGTGATCCGGTAAACGGAGCTTCCCACAACAGCTTCCCGGTCGCCGCGTCCAGGCAACGCATCTGCGATTGCTTCAGTCCGCCCTGCGGCACAATCAGTTTGCCGTCGATGTACAGCGGCGAAGTGAAGGACAAGTAGACGCCGGGCCAATAGCGTCGCCACAGCAGCCGCCCGGTGTCCTGTTCGACGGCGATGATCTGACCCTCAGCGGTGTGCATGTACAGTCGCCCGCCACCGCATACTGGCAGATGCTTAACGGTGCCTTCAAGCCGCCTGGCCCACCGCATTCGCAGCGGTGGGGCCAGTCCCTGATCGTTGGCATTCGTGCCGCTGAAGTCGCCGTAGTTTGTATACCAGTCAAATTTCGCGGCGGACAGTGGCCCGGTGAGCGGGCTGCGAATCCGCGATACCTGCAGATCCCTTTCCGGCAGCGGAGCTCTGCCATCCGCACCGAGCACGTACAGGTATCCGTCTTCGCACGGAACGTAGATTTGTCCGTCGGCGATCGCCACCGGAGCCGTGATGGGCGCACCGAATGCCGTTGCAAACGAAGTTGTCGCACCTTCACGCAATGGCACGATATGCAATTGGCCGTCCAGTCCCCCATAAACGGCGTGGTCGCGGGTCAACACGGGTGGACAAATTGAACCGGCTGCGCACAGTACTTCAGGCTGTTCCTGCCCAACCGTGTGCCGACAGAGTCCAACTCCGTGTTCCGGACGAACACGGTAGACGTCGTTATCGCGCACGCTGACCGACGTAAAACTCAGCAGGCCGTGGCGGTCGATTGATGTCTCGGTCCCCGGTACAAAGCTGGTTTCGATTTTGTCGTCGACAAGCTTCAGGATCTCGACCCGACCGGCATTGTCGCGGCGATGCCATTGCACGTACACGTTGCCGGCGTCGTCGGCACATTGCCCGAATGTTGCGGGAAACTCTCTGCCGGCATACGCAGGGATTTCAGCGACGGTGCGAAGTTTCGGGCTGTCGCCGGCGTCTTCCAGAAATACTGTCCGTCCGCCCGCGGGCATTACGACCGTTTTGCCAACCAGACAAATATCCCGCGAACACACAAAGTGATCGCGCCAAGTGACGCGGTCGCCGCGAAACGCGACCCAGTCTTCGCCCTTCCAGCGATCGCCATCGAAGCCTACCACTTCTTTCACGAAATCCCAGGTCCAGACGATATTCCCGTTCGTCTTAACCGCATAGACCCGCGCACCGAGCGTCGCGAAGTAGACTCGATCTTCACCCACAACCGGTGCTGCAAATATGGGTTCAGCGCAATCGATTTCTCTGACAACCGTGCCACTGTCGCGGTCCAGAACATAATAGTGTCCGGCCATTGTGCCAACGTGCACGTATTTGCCGACGACCGCCGGGGCCGCGATGTTGTTGCAGTTGCCCGGCCCTCCTCTGGTGGCAAACTTCCAGACCACCTGCAGCGTGTTGGTATCGATCGCAAAAACTACTCCCGATGCGTCAATCACGAACGCTTTCCCGCCGCTCACAACGGGCGCGGCCAGAACCGCATCGGTCAGCGGCATGGCGGCCAGCAGTCCCGGCTGCTTCGGTAACACAACGTGCGGTGCGTTACCCGAGTGCTGCGCATTTCCCTGCATCTGCGGCCAGTCGTCCGACATTGCCGTCGCCGGCAGACTGATCACACAAACGCACGCGAGTAAAATTATCAGATAGCGGCTGGTCTTCGGCATCGTGGTTTCTCGCTGTAATTGACCGATCGGATTCCTGGACATTCTAACGCGCTGCCCAGGAGCGATGTCAGTCTGACGCCCGAATAGTTTGTCCCACGTGCGTTTCGTTTTTGTCATGTTATGCTGGAACCATCCTGTCGTTGATACCACGCTGACAACGAAAGCGCCTGCTGGCGAACCTCTGAAGGCTGACCATGAATCGCATCGTTCTCGCACTGCTGACCGTTTCCGTTCTGTTCGGCCATCAAGTGGTCGGACAGGAACTGACTTGTTTGACAGAAGACCAGCTCGCCAACGAAGGTTTGTACGCTCATCTACAACAGCAGGCGTACGCCGCACTCGATCGCCGTACCACAGCGTACGAACAGTTGAAGACGCCGGGACAGATTCGCACGTACCAGAAAAAACTGCGGGAGTTCTTCGTCAATCAATTGGGAGGATTTCCGGAACGGACGCCCTTGAATGCGCGTACCGTGCGGACCATCCACGCTGACGGTTATCGCATCGAAAACGTGATCTTCGACAGCCTGCCGAACCATCACATCACGGCGAATCTGTATCTGCCCGACACAGCATCGGCGGTGCCCGGCGTTGTCGTGTCCAGCGGTCACAGTCGCACCGCCAAGACGGCCGATTACAACCAGCGTTTCGGAATCATGATGGCAAGGAACGGGATGGCTGCGTTGTGTTTTGATCCGATCGGACAGGGCGAACGCTCCCAGATTCTTAACGCTGACGGTCAGCCGCAGTATCAGGGAACAACCACCGAACATTTCATGGTCGGCGTCGGCTCAATTCTGGTCGGACGCAATACCGCTCGATATCGCGTCTGGGATGCGATGCGGGCGATCGACTATCTTTCCAGCCGACCCGAAGTGGATGCCGATCGGATTGGTTTCAGCGGGTGTTCGGGTGGTGGAACGGTCACCAGTTATGTCATGGCACTCGACGACCGCGTCGCCTGTGCGGCGCCCGCCTGTTACCTGACGACGTTTCGGCAGCTGATCGAAACCATCGGTCCGCAGGATGCCGAACAGAATATTTTTGGACAGATCGCCTTCGGACTTGATCATCCGGACTACGTCCTGCTGCGAGCACCGAAGCCGACGCTGATCAGCTCGACCACCGGTGACTTCTTCAGTATCGCCGGTGCGTGGGAAAACTATCGCCAGGCAAAACGCGTTTATGCCAGGCTGGGATTTCCGGAACGAGTTGACCTGGTTGAGGTCGAGGGCAAACACGGGGTGCATCCGCAGAACCTGGCGACGATTGCTCACTGGATGAAACGCTGGCTGCTGGACAGTGACGAACCGGTCTCCGCCGTCGAAATTGAAACTCGTCCGCCGAACGACCTGCTGTGCCTCGAATCCGGCCAGGTACTGACTCTGCCGAACGAACGGTCTGTCTTTGACCTGAATGCCGAATACGAATCAGAACTGGCGCAGCAGCGAAAGGAATTGTGGAAGACAACACCGCACGACCAGATGGCAGACAGAATCCGAATGCTGCTGGGCGTTCGCTCGAATTCCGAATCAAAACCACCGCAGTTCAAGGATCTGGGGCGTGTGCAGCGAGACAATTATCACATCGACAAACTGGTGCTGCGGACCGATTTCGGTGTGCCATTGCCGGGCCTCACCTTTCATCCACCAGTACCCGTCGACGACGCATATTTGTATCTGCACGACAGCGGCAAACTGGGAGATTCCGGCGCAGACGGCCCCATCGAAAAACTCATCGACGAAGGATACGCTGTTGTGACCCTGGACCTGAGTGGACAGGGCGAAACGGCTACCGGCAAACGTGATCCGCTGTTGACCGACTGGAAAACGTATTACCTCAGCTATCTGCTGGGTAAGCCACTGCTTGGCATCCGTGTGGAAGACGCTTTGGCTGCGGCCGACTTTGTGGCCTATTATCAGAAGAAACGAGACGCACCGCGCAAAGTCCACCTGGTCGGCGTCGGTCAGGCCGGCATTGTGGCGTTACATGCCGCGGCACTGCATCCGGAACTGTTCACCACCGTCACTCTCCGTAACACACCCCGCAGTTGGGCTTCCGTCGTGCGGCAGAAAACTCCAACCGGACAACTCGACAGCACTGTCCACGGCGCGCTTAAGGTCTACGACCTGCCGGACCTTGTGCGTCTGGCGGGTGCGGATAAAGTGCGTTTCGAGGACGAATGACCGCGATACCGGAGCGTTGAATTCTGCATCACGCGACTGCCTGCACGGATTCTGATAGAAACTATTCAGGACAAAGAGCGGGGAGCGAATAATACCTGAGTCAGGAGTTCGCGAATGATCGTTGTTGAGAACTATCACAAGGTCTACGACAAAACGATTGCTGTCAGCGGATTGTCGTTTACGGTCGAAGCGGGTCAGGTGTTGGGTCTGGTGGGGCCGAACGGAGCTGGCAAAACGACGACAATTCGAGCGATCACGGGCATCATTCCGCCGACGCGCGGCCAGTTATCCGTAGCGGGCCACGACGTTGTCGCAGATCCGGTCCAGGCCAAGCGGCGATTTGCGTACATCCCGGATGAGCCAAAGCTGTTTGAACTGCTGACGGTGACCGAACATCTGAAGTTCACGGCCCAGGCTTACGAAGTGCCTGCGGACGTCGCGGCCGAACGCACCGAGGATCTGCTGAAGCGATTCGACCTGATCGAAAAACGAGACGCGCTGGCTCAGGAACTGTCGCGTGGCATGCGGCAGAAAGTTGCGATTTGCTGCGCCTACCTGCATGCGCCCGACGCGATCTTTTTCGACGAGCCACTGACAGGTCTCGACCCGCGCGCGATTCGCACCCTGAAGGATTCGATCCGGGAACGCGCCGAAAACGGTGCCGCAGTCGTGATCAGTTCGCATCTGCTTTCGCTCGTGGAAGACCTGTGCACGCATCTGCTGATCCTGAATCGCGGGCAAAGCCTGTTCTGCGGGCCGCTGCATGAACTGAGATCTGCGTTCTCCGAACTCAGCGCTGACGCGTCGCTCGAAGACGTGTTTTTTTACGCGACGGACAACGCCCATGCAGATTCTTCGGATACTACCTCGCTTGGCGCTGCCGTGACCGATGAAGGTGTCCCATGATCCCGCGCATTCTGCCGCCGGCACTGTGGGCACTGCACTGGCTGACCTTTCGTGCCCGAGTGCGGAAAATCTGTCGCGGCTGTCGGACGGTGCGTGGCGCGCTCGGACTGCTGGCGGGCATTGCGATCTTCGGGGGCTGGATGACGATGTTCTTCGTTCAGCGACACCACGCACAACCTCAGTTCGTACGCGACTACGTGCCGTTCGGGTTGCTCATGATGTGTGTGCTGAGCCTCGTGTTCTCGAAATCCGGTCAAGGCATTGCCTTCCAGCCTGCGGAGGTCGAGTTTCTGTTCCCCGGACCGTTCCGACGACGCGATCTGCTGCTGCATCGCATCGTGGGCAACTCGCTTATGCTGGTGCCGACCAGTTTGATGTTTTCGCTGTTTTTTTATCCACACGTTACGTATTGGCTGGCCGGCTTCGCCGGTACATTTCTGGCGCTGCAGTTTCAGACCATGTTTCAGGTTACCGTAAGTCTGCTCGCCGGCGCGGTCCGCGAACGCCTGTTTTCTTTCACGCGTCTGGCGATGGCCGTTCTGATCGTGGTGGGCCTGGCGGTGTCACTGTCCATTACGCTGGACGCGCCGCTGCCGGATTCCGGTGGACGGATTTCTCAGCTCCGCGACACCTGGCCAGGAAGGGTAATCCTGTTTCCATTCGACATATTTGGCAAGACGATGGCTGCGACCAGTCCTGTCGAACTGGCGGTTTGGGGCCTGTTGGGAACAGCGATCAATGTCCTGCTGGTCGGCATGCTGTTTCTTCTGGATCTGGATTTTCGCGAGGCATCGCTGAAGACAAGTCAACGCATGCAGCAACGACTGCAAAGTATTCGCAGCGGTCGGTTACACTGGACCGGTGGCAGCATCAACATCAGGCGGCTGCGATACATCAGTCTGCCCTGGCTGAGGGGTGCCGGTCCGGTGGCGTCGTACCAGATGACGACGGCACTACGATCGGCAAAGGGGATGATCGGCATGATGTTGTTCATCCTTGTTACAGCAGGATTACCCATGTTCCTGGTCGGTCGTTCCAACGCGGGGAATGTCGCAGCATCGGTCGCAGCGCCAGCGCTGATGTTTGTACTGTTCTTCTTTCCGCAGTTCGTGCAGTTCGATTATCGTGGCGACGTTGATCGCATGGGGCTGCTGAAAACGCTGCCACTGCGACCGATTGCCATCACCTGCGGTCAGTTAGTGACGCCGGTCGTCTTTCTGCTGGTGGTTGAACTGCTTCTGATCAGTGTGATGGCGATTTCCGGAGTGCTGTCCACTACCGTGCTGTTGAACGTTCTGGCGTTCCTGCCATTGGTGAATCTGATGCTGTTTGCCATCGAGAATCTAATGTGGCTGCTGTACCCTTGTCGCACTGCGGTCGCCGGGGCCGCCGACATTCAGGCCATGGTCCGACAAATGCTGCTGATGCTGCTGAAAATGATCGTTCTGAGTCTGGTGTTCGGAGCGGCAATCGCCGTTGGGGCAGTCGCGTGGCTGATCGCGGATTCTGTGGCGATTGGCGTTGTGGCGGCGTGGTTTGCCTGTGCCGGCATTTGCGTTGGTCTGATACGCCTTGTGGCCCAGGCCTTTAATCGATTCGATCCGGCAACCGACACACCCGCCTGAGCCAGTAAAGTTCGGCGATACCGGACGGAAGCGCTTCGACGTTGACAGCACTGCCTGTTACCTGCTGTTCAACGACGATACAATTCAGTCGTTTCGCTTGCGGGCAAGGACTGACACACGGATCGCCCGAAGCACCACACACCCGCGACTCTGCCTGCCCCATCACGCCGTCCCCACGGAGCCACTCATGATCCGATCATCCATTACCCGCCGTACAGCACTGAAAGCCGGTGCCGCCGCGCTGACAGCGCCCTACTTTGTTCCCGCGCACGCTTTTGGCGCAAACGAGAAACTGAACATCGGAGTGATTGGTGTCGGTGGGCGTGGTCAGAGTGATCTGGCCGCAGTCAGTACCGAATCGATTGTGGCGTTGTGTGACGTGGACGAACAACGTCTGGGTGCGGCGGCGAAGCGGCATCCGGGCGCGAAGACGTATCACGACTACCT
>LWDU01043825.1_pt2 | contig 15961 bp, 18 predicted proteins | sample 727161 | NCBI WGS metagenome assembly LWDU01 (sample SAMN04566230, study PRJNA314399) | hydrothermal vent metagenome | isolation source: deep sea hydrothermal plume seawater | place: Mexico: Gulf of California, Guaymas Basin | collected 2004-07-11 | reverse complement strand
TCAAATTGTTTTCCCAGCCGAACTTCATCACCAGCTTCAATAGCAACTTCTTCGACTTCTACCTCTGCTACTTCTTCTTCGCCTTCTTCGTCAGCAGGCTCTTCTTCTTCGCCTTCTTCGCCTCCTTCGTCAGCAGGCTCTTCTTCTTCGTCGCCAAAAAGGTCTTCTTCTTGTTCGAGAAGCAGCTGGCGAGATTCGGACGCGTCCAATTCCTCTAGTTCGCCTTCGTACCAATTCTTAAAGAAACTTTTGAGATCTTCTCTTTTCATTTTAACACCTTTGAAATCTTCTCAGCTTCTTTAAACCTGCCTTCAATTATAGACCAATTAAATTGTTTCATCATCGCAAAAAGAAAAGCTTTCTTATCATCGAGATAATCTCGGTAATAAGCATGCTCCCACATATCCATGACTACAACAGGATAACAATTGATTGGCACGTTAAGGCTGTGAAGATCTATTACGATGTTCATGTATCTCTTCAAAAATCCGTTATAAACTGTAACAGCCCAGCCGTTTCTTGAAGCTAGCCCGCAAGCTATAAAATCTTTTTGCCACGCATCAAAAGTTCCAAAATCTCTTTCGAGTCTCATAAAAGAAATGGAGTCCATACTTACTTGAGAGTGCAAATCTGAAACATTTTCAAAATATAAAGCATGCAAAAATGCAGCGTTGCAATTATATGTTTCATCAATCTTCAAAGAACGAAAATGAGAATCGCGCGGATTAACGTCGTCGCGATCTACAGTGTCTAATTGAGCAGAAATCTCATTAAGAGATTCCACATACCCTTCAAATAATTGCTGGTGCGATTGTTTGGCTTTGGTGCTTAACAGTTCTGTAGAAAGATTAAATTTCTTAGCCTGAGTTACATAGGCTTCTTCAAGAGTAGATTTTGGTGGCAGACCGAGACCCTCTCTAATGGAGTCAATCACATCTTCAGAAAGATTGATTTTGTTTGTTTCGTTTTTCTTAGCCATTTAATATCCCTCGATATACTAAATATTAGACTTTCAGTCTATTTCATAGTCCTTTTCAAATTCATTTTTATCTATTACATAAAGTACTTCACCATCGTCGTCAATTTCTTCTTCCGCGTCGTCTGGTACCATAGACATCCGCGGATGATTATCGGGAAGGTTATTGTCCATAATCATACCTTCTTCTCCCTCTGGTTCAATGCGGGGTTCTTCAGGGTCTCTGAGAACCACTTGGATGCCGTCTTCGTCAGATATGACATCATCTACAGTGTATTCATACCCACTATCTTTATGGCGCACTTTTAAATCTTTAGCAACTATTACGTTCCCTTGAGCATCTAAAACGTCTACTTCAGAAAGAGCTTGAACAAGCCTGGTGGTGTATTCTTCTAAAAGTATTTTTCTCAAGTTAATCATCAGTCTTTTATTCCTGCTAGTTTTCTCCAACGAGCCATGGCGTGATGCTCATCAGATTCAGTTAATAAATAAGTGTCTTTATCAATCCAGCCATAATCAAAATTTTCCGCAAAAACTTCTGTGCCGGCAGCCATATTAATTGCTTTTCTCAACTTGCGTCTTGCTCTAGTTGCTTTTTGACCCTGGCCGACGATATCTGGATATTTCTTAAGAATAGACGCTAATTTATTTTTATCAATTGGACCCGTTCCAAGTTCTCCTTGTAGCTTATCAGCTTCAGCATCGAGCTTTGTCTGATCTTCATCAGAAATTCCAGCATCTTCCATTGATTCTGGATCAATATCTATTTCTGCATTTAAATCTACTGCTTGATCTTCGGGTTCTTCTGGTTCACCCGCAAGAGAAGTTGCTAATGCTTCAAGGTCTAGATCTTCTGGCATGCCAGCGATTTCGACACCAAACTCTTGAAAGGCTGGGGCGGCTTTCGCCATCACAGCATATGCTAATTCTTTAGAAACTGCCTGATTAGCTGCGTGCTTGTCAACAGTAGCAGATACATCAGCCCAAGTATATTTTTCTTCAAACAAAAACGGAAGTAATCGTCGCGCGCGAAGTGATTCTTCAATAGTGAAGTCTTGCGCAAAGAGATCTTTAGCAACGAGCTGAATCACTTTATTGATATTGTCTTCTTTTCCTTTTATTTGATCTTCAAAATCTCGAAGTTCATCATTCTGCAAGAGATCGTCAAGAAGTGGGCTGATTTTTGCTTGAATATCTTTGGCTGAAATAGTTTTTGCTGTTACTTCAGTGGCCTCTTCGCCAAAAGCAGCTTCTTCTGCAACTTCTTCGCCGAAGCTGGCTTCTTTTGCTGCGAAAGAGAGGTGGTCTTTTTTCCAAGATTTGCCGTCTTTAGCTAGTTGAACCGCTTGCCACCATCCCTCTTTGGGATTCTCTTCGACAACCTTTACAAAGATTTTTTTACCCTTGCTGTTTTCATATTCATAAAACTTATCAATTGCAATCTTTGGAGCTTCATCCTCAGTAACACCTAAGATAGCATTTGCTAGTTTCTCGGGAAGTGCTTCTTTAACCGCATCTTCTCCAGCGATGGCTCCAATCGCCTTCACGAGCTCTATTTTCTCTTCTTTACCACCAGTCAGAGCAGCTGAAGTCTTGTTAAGAAGCTCTTTGATTTCTTCTTCACTTAATTCTTTAAATGCGTTCTGCGCACCTTGGGCAAGGGATGCAACTGCGTCGGCCACGCCCTCTCCAAAATCTTCAGCGAGATCTCCCAAGGTTTCTTTTGCGGCTGCAAAAGATTTGGTAAACCACTCTAGCGATCTTGCTTTTGCTGCGGCAGTGACATTCTTAAACCACTCAGGGTCTTCTTTGACTTCCTCTGGGACGGCAGCGAGAGATTTAGTTGGATCTACATTTGGATCTAATAGACTTGCAGCAGCTTCTACATCCATGCCTGTTGCTGCAGCGATGGATTCGGCTGCAGCAGCATTTCCTGCTGAAATTATATCTTCGCTGATACCCGGTGGGACTTCATCTGCACCAGCATGTATAGCTTCAAGCTCTTGAACCATTGCTTCAGTATCTGAGCCGACAGGGGGTGGTGGAATTTCGGCAATGCCGAAATCTTTACCGAAATCTGTCGATATTATGTTATGAAGGCCGCTGAGAACTTCAATCCTTTCAGCATCTCCAGTGGGCAGGTGATCAGCTAAGCCTTTAACTACATCGTCATACTTCAATACTTTTTCACTCAACAGGTCGTAAAGAGACCACTTATGCGCCTCTTCCACGACTTCTTCTTCGTCTCTAGCCAAACCGAAAAGATCTCTAATTTTTTGTGCTGCGACTTCAGGGTTTATAATTCCCTTTATAGCGATGAGCTTCTTGGCCAGAGCTGCGACTTCTGGGGATTCTATTTCAGTCGGTTCGACCTCGTCTTCAATCTCTTCAATTGCATCATCAGTATCTCCCACCGGTGGTTTATATGGGTTTCCAGCCTTATCAACCACTTCAATTCCTTGATCTGCTAGAGCCTGCGCAAAAGGAGCAATGAGAGGTTCGATAGTTTTATCATTTAAACCGGAGAACATCTTTGGTTTATTCTTTGAGAATACAGCAAGGAGTTCGGGCCATTTAACTTGCTCGAATAAAAGAAAAGTGAGAGAGCTGCGATAAGATTCTTGCAGTCCAGCAAGCTTTTTAAAGTCTGGATCTTTAGCTACTGCTGCTATCCAAGCCTTTCCAATTTTCATGAGGCTCGCGTCGGCCCCATCGGCCTTTAGCTTATCTAGCCACGTCTGTGCAGCCTTTCCAATTTGATCACTGTTAAGTTCGACAGCGCCTTCTTCAGCAGTAATTTCTCCCGTTAGCGCATCTTGAGTGGCTTGGGTAGGGGTGGGAGGAATCTTATTCACAGGCAGGGCTGCGACTAGTGCCTTAAGCTGCGGCAAGGTCAGCTGCATCAATTCTGGCATTACTGCGTCTACAGGAAAATCTGTAAGAATGGCGCCTGGAATTTTGGGCGTTTTCTTCAAAAAGCTCTTGGCGGTTTTACTAAACTTGTTACCCACCGACTTATCAAATGCTTTTTTAATTCCGCCGGCGATATCTTGTTTAGTAAGCCCAGTGTCTTCAGGAACAGCGATAAGCTTTATATCGTCTCCGATTTTTCCATCAAGGTTTCTTGCAATTAAAGCAAGAGCTTCACCCATTGCAGCTATTCCGCCAGAAGCAAGTTGGTCTATTAAAGCTACTGCAGCAACAGAGCTTGCAACAGTAAACTTTTTCCCAAACGTATCTTTAGCGTGGGCCTGAGCAGCTTTAGTGTTAGTCAAATCAAGCTTCATTACAAACTTTTGAGCAGCGCTGACATTATCTATTTGATCTTCAAACCACGATTCAGCGCTGGGAGGCAAAGGAGCAGTAATAATCTGCTGCAAGAATTTCATTAGCGCTTCTGTCTGAGTTCTTAAAGCCTCGACATCTGGCTGGTCTAGGTCTCCCTCCATAAGAAGGTATCGCAAATTCCCCTCTAAAAGAACCTCATCTTCAGACATCGCCTTGATGAATATTTCTTCTAAAAATTCGGAATGTTGCTTATAAAAATCGACAAAAGACTCTGACATTTCCGCCCTCATTCACATTCTAATTATTAACTATTATGTCAGACGTTAAAAGGCCCTTACCTTTATACCACAATCTTGAAGTAATTGTACACCCGACATATCTCTATAGGGCTCTTCGTAGATTACTTCGGCGATCCCTGCATTAACTATAGCTTTTGCGCACATTCTACACGGCGCTAGTGTAAGATAAAGCTTCTTTTTCTTAGGGTTGTTATAATCTAATTTAATTAGTGCATTAATTTCAGCATGAATAAAGCCGGATTCGCCAGGAATTTCGGACTCTACTTTGTTTGGACCGCCGGCATAGTTCCCGTTATATCCCACCGCTAAAACTTGACAATTATCTTCAGTTACAATTACTGATCCAACTTGAAATCGTGGATCATAAGAGCGCTTTGCGATATTGCGAGCAAACTCTATCCATATTTTATCCCAGCTCGGTCTCATGCGAATCTTCCTTTAGTAAATTAAAATTTATTAACATATCTCGAGTGGGGATAAATTTCTTGGGATCTCCTTCAGTAGTTAACTTCTCCCACACGTCGCTTCGATAAAGAAGAATTGGGTCTAGCTCTGGATAGTGAAAACCCACCCACTCATTATGGGCTCTCAAAAAATCCCCAACCGCGGTCTGGACGCCAACTTTTTCGGTGTTCTGACGAGATGTTGCTAATTCTACAGATGCATATTCAGGCTTCTCTGAATAAAACAAGTCTTTGTTTGCCCACCGGCCATTGAAATCATCGCATACGATGATCGACGTAGGTTTGAGCAAAGGTTGTAGGTATTCTAACTCTTGTAGAACAGTAAAATAATTGTGGTCTCCATCTAAAAGAACCATATCAAATATTGGACCTTTATTTTGATTTTGCGGTAGCCATTCTAAACTATTACTTTCAAATAAAAAAATGTCTCTTCCCGACTGCTCATCAAAAGGATATAGGCTAACTGAATCGAACTGGCTAAAAGTTTCAACAACTAGCGGTTGAACTAAAATATCTACTCCAATATATAAAAATTGATCAAATCGATTGGCTAAATTTTGAACTAGTGGAAGCGCCGTTTGCCCGCTGTCTACACCAATTTCTAAAATTTTTGGATAATGCAAACCGCTCAAATAACTGTTGATAATCGGTTTTACTAGCCCTAAATAAGACATCAGTTTTCCTTATTGACTATCGCTCTTTAGCGTTTTGGGTTTAGAAACCCTTTTCTTTCTGGCTGGTTTAGGTTTATCAAATAAATCTTCAATATGCCTACCCGCGGGAAGTTGAAAACCGGCTGCACTTTTGTGGCCTCCACCGCCAAATCCTTTTGATATTTCAGAAACATCTACCGTCTCGTGAAATGCTCGCAAACTCACCTTAGTATCCTGTGTTTCATGGTCCCAATACCAAATCAAAGCAAAATCACAGTCTGGAGCAAGACGAGCTCCAATCTCTGACATCCAGTGCGATGAATTTACGACGAGCACGTCTTTGCCACCCATCTTTCTTTTTTGGGCTTGTTCGGAAACTTTTTTGACTACCGTTTTAGAATAAGCAAGAATATATGAGCCCCGCTTACGCGCATCATCAAAAACTGAATCATCTTCAAATTTTTCAAATTCCTCAAACTCAAAGGGCACCATGTCAAAGGCAGCACTGAATTCTTTGGAATACTCGAGCTCCCAGTTCCACAAGTCTCTATCTTCAATATAGTTTATAAATTTTGGCGGTTCTTTTCCAGGATGAAAGAAATCCCAAGCAAGTCGAGCTCCAGAGTGCTTCATGTCAAATATGGTATTGCTAATATCGTGCAGCTCTACCATTGCTGATTTATGGTGATCAATAATAATAAGGTTTGCAGCTTCTTCAATCATCTGCTTAGTCGTTGCATTATCAAAAGAAAAATCAAGAATGGCAACGCTCTTTCCTTTTATATTAGGGGGTGAAGTACCGTGCTTACAAGCATGATATTCAGCTCTGTTTCCAAGAAGTTTCCAAGCAGAATATGCTGCTCCAAATCCATCAGTACAATCGGCGTGGTATATTACGCAATCAATAAGTGAGGGTTCTACAATAGGCATTTTAAATCTCTTCGTTATTTTTAGAATCGCGGCCATAGTCATCAAATAACATCACGCAGTGAGCGTTAGAAGAACCAGCAATCTCAAACACTTCTGAATCCTCTAAAGCTGTTATTCTATATGGACAACTCGACTGAATGCAAAATGAATCGCCTTCTTTCAAATTAACACTGTTAAACTCGCTGGGATATTGCTTTTTAGTAGCATATTCATCTCCCCATAAAATCCTAACTCTGCCACGTCGTACTAAAAGTACTTCATCTTTTTGCGGATAGTATTTTAAACTAGTAGAATGTCCGCTGTTGATAAAAATTATTTTTCCAGCTACGCCCACTAAAGACGCCCACACAATTTCATAACCCCATGGTTTTTCAGTTCTAGTAGACTTAGATTGCCAGCATGTTTTCAATTCATCGCTCATAATACTAACCCTTAATTATTTTATCAAAAAACTTAGATTTGTTCTGATTTTCAAGCGTCAAAGTGCAAAAAACATCGTGGCTGATACATTTCTGCCCCTCCGACTTCAATTTTCTGCCCCTCCGACTTCAATCTGGTGGTCTGATCTTCCGCCAATTTTTTGCGTGTAATGAGCATCGGCTCCACACTGATTGCACACGGCAGGACAAACTTCAATTTTAGTAGCAAAGGGCATCATTATTTGCATCTCTTCATAAGGAGTAAAATCTGAAGAAAGCTGTAAAGAAGAAACAAGAATCGTATGGCCGTGCTTGAACAAGTCAACAAGATGAGTCCCGCTACCTGGTATCATAAAAGCTTCATCAACAGCAACAACGCATGGAGCTGTTCCGTACAGCTCTGTAACTTTTGCGCTTATAGCTTGACCAGAAGAAATTCGCGAGGCATCTAGTTTGTGGCCCCAGTGAGTAACGATTTCTTCTTTAGAGTATCTTTCATCGACTTTTGGCTTAAAAGCAAAAATCTTTCGCCCCTGGTATTTGTATCTATCTATTGCACTTAATAGCTTCGTAGTCTTTCCACCAAACATTGGTCCTACAAACATAATAAAATCATTTTTCATCGAATTTCCACCAAGAAAATGTTTTATCTAGACCTTCTTGCAAAGAATGCTTGGGCGTGAAATCAAGCTCTAATTCAGCTTTACGAGTAGACGCCAAAGTGTGCTTTACGTCTCCATCTCTAATGGGAGCATTTACAATTTCAATGTTAATAAATTTTTCTTTAAAAATTGCTAAGATTTCATTATTAGAATAAGCTTTACCAGTGCCAACATTAAAACATGCACCGCAAAAGTTCTCTTCTCGATTAGCTGCTAAAATATTAGCATCAGCCACGTCTTCTACGAAAACCATATCCCTAGTCTGTGTTCCGTCTCCATCGCTACGAAGCGAAAGACCCTTCTTTATTTTATCACACCAAGAAACTATTGCAGTAGAATAAGGAGAATCACCGTATTGATTAGGACCATAGACATTAAAGTATCTAAGGCAAGCAATGTCTAAACCATAAGCTTTAGAATAAAGCCTGGCATATTCTTCTACACACTGCTTTTGAAGGGCATAAGGACTGTTCGGGTTTTTTCCATGATCTTCTAATGTTGGTAAACTCCATGGGTCACCATACACGGAGCAGCTAGAAGAAAATACGATCCTCTTCACGTTTCCAATAGAGTGCGTAAATAACTGGATGGTTTTCATGAAATTTTCATTAGTCGTCTCCACAGGGTTTTGAATTGAATATTCTACCCTCGGATTTGCGGCACAGTGAAAAATCACGTCATACCGCTTGTCCACAATTCTTCGAATAACTTCATAGTGAATGAAATCACCAGTTAAAACGATAATCTCTCTGGGGTTTTTGATGGCAAGTCGTTGCTGCTCAAAAATATGACCAAGCTGCATGGGAACGGATCTAAATTGATAGCCTTCTAAAAAAGCATAATCTCCATTAGACATATCGTCTACAATTTCAACTTCCCACCCAGCGTCTATCAATTTTTTTGATAGACATGACCCAATGAATCCGCAACCTCCAGTTACAAGGGCTCGCATAATGTGATTTCCTCCTTAAGGTTATTTTGCATTAAAAAAGTATTTTCTGCAAGACTCAAGTTACCCTTTAAGTATTCAACCACCTGAGTTGTCATATCTCTGGCTGTACAAGTCGGAACATTTTGAGCTATTACATTTAAAAATTTACGATCAGCCATTTCAAAATCATGCGGTAACCCCATCATATGTAAAAGTTCTCTAATGGACATACCTCGGTCTTCTCGCGGGTGGACTAAGTGAGTCAAAGTCCTTCCTACAATTGCATTAGTTCTCTTATAATAATATCCAGGCGAAGCATCCATAAACCTGCCGCCCGCTTGGACTTTCTTATAAATTGCTTTAAGTCTTCGATGCTCTGCAGTTTCCTCTCCTCTATTTTGCTCTATCCACTCAATACACTCTTTTAACAAATTGTTTTCGGCCAAATAGGAAAAAACTGAGTGGATAGCTCCTGAATCATTATTTCTCACAAAGTCTTCGTGGGTGATTCCGAGATATTGTAAAACGAAAGCATAAGAATCAAAATTATCAGAAATTTTTCCTTCAATGTTAAACTGATCTTGTAAGCTTGCACTTGCTGGAATTTCTTCGATATAATCTGCAAAAGCAGGAGAAGGTTTGTTAAAATAACTTAAAAGAGGCGGATTGCTATCCCTCCAGAAAAAATAAAATGTTCGGACCCGACGCTGCGGTATTCCGTGGCGCTGGGTATCTGTTTTATAGAGAGAAAAAGTGTACCCATATTCTTTAGCAAAGCTTCTCAAACGATCTCTCACGTACGCGCCCGAATTAGTAAAAAGGCCGGGAGCATTCTCTCCCCAGTAAACGCGCGGCTGTACATCTCCTAAAACCCTGCGAGCAGATTCATACATCCAATAGTTTTTCCCTTCTCTAGTTTCTTTACTTCTAGAAGTATTAAGCTGGCTCAATCCAGCGCAGGGACATACTGAATTGATGAAATCAATTTCTCCGGCGGGAATTTTTCCGCCTTCGTCTAAAACAATGTGAGGAACATCTTTCCAATAATCTAACAGATATTTTTCATTAGCTCCAAAGGCAGAATAGCTGAGGTGATATTCTGGCTTTTTATTAATAGCTTTAAAACACCCAATCGCGCTTCCGCCGACAAGAGGAATAATAGTACCCCACTTTAAGTTTTGCATGTGAACCTCAAAAAACTAAATTTTTCTATCGTCATAAATCACCTTGGTTTTCAGCATCGTCAACAGACGTATCAGGTATTCCTGTCTCTTTAGAAATATCGTATCCAAATAATTTAAAATCTTCATAATATAATCTATAAAATTCTTTTTCAATTTTTGGTTTAGTAAAAAACAATGGCTTATTTCTTAAGAAATCAATGCGTCTTATATTTTCTCGAGGAAAAGCTGCGAGTTTTAATGCCTCATGAGATATGATGTTTTCGTTGTATAATTTCTGTAGCAAACTAGAAACATCCTCACTTTTAAAAGCGTGAACACCTGGGCCAATATATCGGATCGCCGGAAGAGGTGTTCCTCCAACTGCATCTACATGAGGATTGCAGTCTTCAAAAACCATGGATATCAAATCTTCAGCGGTTACATCATTCCAGTTCTTCTTATACCGAGATCCCACTAACTGGGCAATATACGATCGGACTATTGCATTCTGGATTGGCGCTGGCGCTACGTTGAAGTGGCCTTTCCATTCTTCAACAACCCTTATGGCGTCATCCCAGGAAATATCTTTTAAAAGAAATTTATGGTTATTTTCATCCACTCCTTGTATATCGAACCGAGTCCACAGCTCTAAAAGATAGTCTTTATCTATCGGGATATCTCCCCGAAACATAGCGTAATAAGTTTCCCATCCGACGCTGAACTGATGAGAAAGGTGCAGGTTCACAAAAGAGCCTAACCTCGTCAAGGGATTTCTTACGATCGTGAATTTAAAATCGCAATTAACGATTGGTTCTATATTTTTCCAGAAACTATATGGAACATGAAGCTGATTCCAGGGTTCTTCTACTAGAGACCATCCTTCAGCAAGCAGCAAATTTTTTATGGAACTTCCGGCACACTTAGGGATATGAATAAAATAAACTTTTCTTCCATTTCTTTCATATAGCGGCATTAAACTTTTCGATAGACTTTGTCGTCCTTAACTATAGCGCCCTTCTTAACAAGCTTTTGTAGAATCATCCAGCTCTCTTTCCACGTTCCCTTCTGCTTGTAGTGACTATAGCCTTCTTGCTTAATAATATTAGCAACATCTGAATGCTTGCAAGAGCCACCGAGAGAACTCATGATAGAAAGAATCTGGAGCTCCTTGTCCGTGGCAGAAAAATTCATCGACTCTGGCGCAGGAGATGAAACAAGAGTTAATTCTGGCTTAGAGCCCTTTTCTTTTGTTACTTCTGGCTTAACCGTCTCTTCTTCTTCTTCTTTTAAAAATCCGAGCCTTTGCATTATTGACTTTGGTGTTATGATCATTGTGACCTCCTCTTTTGATATTGGTGCTGAAGCTCTCTTACGAGCCAGCTTTTTGTTTTCTCTAAGCTTTCGATAAACCCCAAACTGGCAACAAGAAATTTCACACCCAAAATTAGTAAAAAATCCCAGCTCAGACACCTTGCTCATATAGAAATCAGACTTGTCTGAACTTTTTAAATCGAAAAAACTCTTTTGGTGTTGCCGTATTGCGTTGATCAGCTTCTTGCCTACTTTATCGTTGATAGAATGGCCGCGGTGTTCATAAAACCAATTGATAGCGTGCATGGCTCCAACTCCGGCGACAACGTATTCATCATCTTCATCGATTTTACCAGGAATTCCCTCGAAAATTAAATTTCCAACTTCTGGCATGCGGGCTAAATTGCAAGTAAAGTGATAGCCGTAATAATTTCCAATTCCCCAATAAGAATTTAAAAACTCAAATGATTCTTTCATGGTGGGAGATTGCCTATAGAAATCTATCCACTGGGGTCCCAAGAGCGTAAACCAAAAAAGAATGTCTGAAGGTCGAGTTGATCGCTTTGATCTTTCAAAAGCGCTGATCTTTTCACTCTTATCGATTGGAGAGCCGACACTTCGAGCATAATTTCGAGCTGCTGTTTGCAGGCTCGTTCTTAGCTCTGTAGTCCCATAAATTTTTTCTTTATTCTTAACTGCGTTTTCAAGATTAAGACAAACTTTAGTTAAATAATTGTAATCGTTGATGAACTTATCATAAACTACGAAATCATCACCAGTGTTCCTTATTATCATCTTAAGAGTTTTAGAAGGCCCATAGAATTTCACAATTGCAGCATTAATAAGTTTATCTTCAAAAGTGGCGTTAGGATTATAGAAGAGATTTTCATTTAACCAAATAATTTCATCATGAAAGCTACGGTTGGGGTGAAAATAAGGCACCGACCTTCCATCAACGATAAAACCATCTTTGAATAGAGCGGCAGTCCCTGGTAAATGCTCAAAAGTGTCGAAAGTGCATGACTTATCAAATCGAACTAAGTACTCTCTTCGGTTAAGTTCTTTAATAAAAGCTGCAAAATCATCTCGCTTATGTTGAGGTATCTCATTGAAAAGCTCTTGATCGCTTAATTTAAGCAGTTCGGCATTACTCATTTAAATCCTCTAAGTGGCGTCGATTCACTTTCTCTACGTAGGGATTATTTACATGAATAACCCTGGTAATAAGGCCCCAAGTATCTGCAACTTCACCTACAATTTTTTCTATTTCGGCCTTTTGAACTTCGTCATCTTCAAAAAAATATTGTACGCTTAAACCAGTGCGGTGAAGCATCAAAATCGTCTGACCCTTGTGCCAACCAGAGCTTTCTCTAGACTTTTCATCATACATGCATTGATTAAAAATTACAGGATTATGAATTCCATTTCGACGCAGAAACGCGAGAGTCTCTGCCTCTTCTTCATAACTCCTGCCAGTAATAATCACATCCCCAGGCCCGGGTCTGATTCCGCAAACTCCGTTTCCTAAATGAATGACTCCATCGATATCAAAAGCATTAATTTTCATCTTATTTCCTGAAAAAAGTGTAATCTAAAACCTTTTTAGTTCCATACATCAAAATTGGGTGTTCTATTTTTTCCCAATCAGATTCTGGAAAAAACAAAGCTGGATACTGATCAAATGGAGAACGAGTGTTGTGAAACTCAATTCCCACTATTTCTACAAAACTTGGTATCTGTGGAATTGAATCTAAAATGTCATATTCTTTTCCTTCAATATCAATTTTCAAAATTTCTGGACGATGCTGTTCTAATAGATTTTTAAATGATAATCCGGGAACAGAAATGGTGGTGCTTGAAGCATTCCTTCGCTTAAGAGTAGAAGAAGAAACTGAATTTCTCTTAGATTTTGCATAGTGAAAAACAACTTCAGCTTCATCCTCTTCACAAACAGCAGCGTTGATGCATTCGACTCCAGGGGCATTAATCTCTAAAATTTGAAAATTGTATGGACACGGTTCGAGGGCAACAATCTTTTTTGCGCCTCCGTCTAAGCACATTTTTGCAAATCCTCCAATGTTGGCACCGAGGTCCAAAACAGTCTTCCCCTCCACCGGAATGCAAGTATAGTTGTCGATACATTCTTTAATAGAGTTTAAATCAAAAGTTTCTGGACGATACCACATTCCCTTTCGGGGATTAAACTTAATTTCGCACTCTTCAAATGCAGGAATAGAAGGATTAAATCTTTTTCCTCGCTGTTCGTGGATTCTTGCCATTAATCTACCTCTTTGTTTCCTGCTGGGCATGCCTTATAAAGTTCTTCAGCGCTATATTCACTAGTTTGACGCTTGGTGAACCGAGTAAGTCTTCGCTCGGAAAGCGCATCGCACTCGTAAAGTGTTTCGCCAAACATCAACTGCTGAGGTGGGGTCTTTTGCGTAAACGCAGAAGGTCCTCGAAGAGCACCAACAATTCCCATTTCTCGCGCAACTTGCAAATATCGAACTGCGTCGATCACCACTCCCCCAGAGTTGGGGGAATCTATTACCGAAAGCTGAGCGTCTAAAATAACAGGCGCGCCGAGGAAACCTTCCATCTCTACTCTAAAATTAGCGACCTTGTTGTCTCCATAATATCTAATATATTCCGAGGGTCCAGCGTGTAAGAATGATTCTTCTGGATCTACTCCACGAATGATATGCTGAGAACGAATTACATTTTCCTTTGAAACTTTCTTATACTTCAGTCGAGATTGATCAACCATATTCAAAAAATCAGTGTTTCCACCAACATTACGTTGGATATGAGCATTGACATTTAGACCTCGAGCAAAAGCTAACTCTTGAAGCATTTGAGAAAGAATAGAGGCTCCAAATTGTGATTTCATGTCATCGCCAACAAGAGGAATTCCAGCATCGATAAAACGCTGCTCCCACTTAGGGTTAGAAGCAATAAAAACTGGAATGCAGTTCAAGAGAGAAACTCCGGCCGTCAGACACGCTTCGACATAATACTCAGTGGCCTTCTGAGACCCAACTGGCAAGTAGTTGATGAGAATATCAACCTTACGATCTTCAAGTACTTGAGCGACATCTACGGGCTTCAGGTCTGCAACTCTGAACGCTTCATCATCTGGATAATTGCTCATATGTTCTGGAACGCCATCTAGAACTGGACCCATTTGAACTATTGGGCCATCTGGCACGTTTGGTTCATATTCGGGCGTACAGTTTGGCTTAGCCCACATAGCATCTCTAAAATTTTTGCCTACCTTTCGAGCGTCTACATCAAATGCAGCCACCACGTCAATACTGGCAACAGAATAGCCTCCAATTCGGCTCTTCATGATTCCATCGCGCTCCTGGCCAGCTGTATATCCGGCGTAATAAGTAAGCCCCTGATAAAGGGAGTTAGCGCAGTTTCCGACGCCCACAATGGCCACTCTGATATTTCTATTTTTACTCATCTAATTGTTCTCCTAAGTTAGAATCATTCTTTATTATGTCGCGAATTAGGGGCGTTGTTAAATAAATCCCATCGATAAGACATTGGACTTAAATGAATACTCTTTGGTCGTTCCATATACTCAAAGTCTAATTCCCCTGCGCTATTTAGAAATGTTTGCGGCCAATCAAATGTTTGCCACTTATTCTCTATACATATTTTATCAACAGCTACGTTGAATGTATTGACTAATTTTGTTCTTTCTTCCCACTTTCCGTAGTAAGGAGTCTTCTTATAATATCCAGTTTTTGGTAATTTTCGAGAAATATTTTCGATAGGCAGCGCATGGACTATTTCAATGTTTTGAATTTTAAGCGATTTCAGCTGGTGACCAAGCTCAATTCCCATTGCATGAACTTTTTCATAGGGATTTTCTTGCCGCATCAAGTGGTGTCGGACGTCAATGTTCCCAGCATAAAATGTGAGGTGAGTTAAATTGCTAGTAGAAAAACCGGTTTTTTCTTCAATGACGTTTTTTACTCCATCACGAAGTATAGAAAAAAGAGTAAGGCCGTCATTTCGGCATACAGAATAGCTGGGAAGCCATGTAGAAAAACAATGGCTGTCTCCAAAACAAAGTTTGGTAGAATTTTCAACATAATTAAACCCTGGTGTATTTTTACAGATTTCATCAAGCTTGTCAAGCTTTAGTTGGCCTACTTTAGTACTGGTTGACTTGTTGTGAAGCCTGCCGCGGACAGTGGTACCGATCAAGGGCATTTCGTGGTTTAAGATAAAAGTTGGACCTTCAAACTCTTGAATTCTTTTAAAACGCCTGACTACATTATCATCTACGCCAAAGAAAAAATTAATTGCTCCAGCATAGGCAATCCCGGGATAAAATATCATGGCATCATAATCTTCATATGTGTCGTGATTTCCTAAAATAGTAACATCGGTCCAGCCTGCAGAGTGAAGCATATTTTTATACAGCCAAACCCAAGCAGCGTTATGGCTATGCTTTCTTGTAGGGATATTTCGCTCTAAACCATCCATTCCAATTTTTGCATCTTTCGAAAGGCCGGACGCAATTTCAACAAATGTCTTCACTTTAAGCTCCTGTGCTACCGAATCCGCCAGCGCCTCTTGTAGTTACTGAATAAAAAAGTTCTTTATCTGGCACCACTTCTACTCCTGGGTATTTCACCGACAAAAGTAAAAACTGAACTATTTTTTCGCCGCCTTCCAGATTAACCACTTCTTGGTTGTTGTTGAATAGGTGCAAGTGAATTTCACCTTGGTAGTCTTCATCAACTACGCAAGCACCCACAGTCAGCTTTTTGTTAAGAGCTACGCCACTCTTATTGTGAGCTACAAAAGCGTAACCTTTGGGAACGTCTACTCGAATTCCCGAAGGA
>LWDU01037394.1_pt1 | contig 15965 bp, 12 predicted proteins | sample 727161 | NCBI WGS metagenome assembly LWDU01 (sample SAMN04566230, study PRJNA314399) | hydrothermal vent metagenome | isolation source: deep sea hydrothermal plume seawater | place: Mexico: Gulf of California, Guaymas Basin | collected 2004-07-11 | reverse complement strand
CGGTTGAGACCAAGCTCTACAAAAACCACCGGCAGAAACACCGCCCGTACACCGTCAGTGCACCGTGAAAATTCGACTTCGCCGGCAAAAATACTGTCCCCAAACAGGAGGACGGGCGTCCTGTTTCCACACGCTTCCAGCGCGGAACGCCAATAGACTTTCCGGCGGGACTTCGCGTGTTGATCCCCCGCCAGCCAGGCGTTCCGAGGGTCAGCGGCCCCAGCGCTCATCAGCTATTATTGCCGGGTTCGCCGATCAGCTGGATGCTTGGCCTGCGGCCGCGATAGCGCTGGCGAAGATGGAAATCCTTGTTCATGGTCAGGATCGGGTCGAACATGCCGATATGCTTGGCCATCATCGTATTATAGTAATCGCGCGGCAGATTCCGAAAGATCGGCTTCGATGAATTCATCGACAGGTCAAAGCGCTTGGACAGACGCGCTTTCGCCCAATCCCATGCCCGCTTCTTCAGTCTCCACGTCCGGCTCGGCGCGTCATACTGGGCGTAATTCTTCTTGTAGAGCTCATGGAAGCGCTCATGCTTGGCCTGAAGCTTCTTGTAGTCTTCGCTTTCCTTGTCCTCGGCCCAGTTACGATAGTGATGGATGGTCACATCGCGCGTGTAGACAACATCGCGGCCAAGGAAGAGCACCTTCGCGGTCAGGTCAGGGTCGATGCCATAGTCGCGGAATTCCTCACTAAAGCCGCCAACAGCGCGCATCACTTCGGTCGGCAGCATGCCCTGATTGACGTTGAGAATGCCGATCGGCGAGACGCCGCCAATATAAGGCGCCTTCACGAACGGGCCTTCCTTGTCCTTCACCTTGAGGCCGACCATGCCAATTTTCTTGTTCGCCTGAAGAATGCGGACCGCCTTGTCGAGACCATTATCGACGATCTCATTGTCATCGCTGACCCAGCAAACATAAGGCGTGTCGACCTGCATGAAGACGTCATTATAGGCGCGCGCCTGACCCAGCAGCTTACCGACAAAGATCGGGCGCACGCGGTCGCTGGCGACAGACTCCAGATACTCGATCGTGCCATCGGTCGAGCCAGCATCAGTGATGTACAGGATGTACGGAATCTTGGTCTCGCGCTGCACGGACTCGACCAGTCTTTTCACCTGGTCACAGCGGTTATAGGTGCCCGCAACGATCGAAAGAACGGCATCCGTCATTCAATTATTCCCATAGTTTTCAGGACTGCTGTGTCTTGAACCAGTCCGCATAGCGTTTCAATCCCGCCTCTAGGCTCACCTTGGGCGAGAAACCGAGACCGCTGCGAAGATGAGCAGCGTCTGCCACCAGATGCACCGGGTCACCTGAGCGCGCCTTGCCGTTAAAGCTCAGCGGCGTGTCATATCCCGCAGCCTTGACCAGCATGGAAGCCAGCTCACGCACAGAGATTGCAGTTCCGCTGCCGCCATTGAACAGGCGCACAGTCCCCTTGCCGCCCGGCTTGGCAGACAGAGTGGCGAGGATGGCGGCGGCGTCGTCGACATGCACGAAGTCGCGGGTCTCATCCCCGCTGCCCCAGAGGTCCAGCGTCGTTTCAGGGTCAGCGCTCACGCGGCGCATGATGTCCCAGAGAAGCTGTTTGCGAAGCCCTTCGCCAAAGATGGAGAAAAGCCGCACGATCGATACATCCAGCCCGTTCATGCGCGCCTCGCCAGTGACCAGCTCCTCGCAGACATGTTTGTGCAGGCCATAGGGCGACATGGCCTCGCACGGGTCGCTTTCAGACAGGCGGTCCTTGCCCTGATTGCCATACACAGCCGCAGACGAGACAAGCACCAGACGCGTCTCTGGCGCTTCTTCGCGAATGAAATCGAGGATCTCGACCGTGCTGCCAACCGACAGGTTGAAGTCGCCGCGCGGATCATCCCACGACCGGCCGACAGACGCCCCGCCAGCGGCATGGATGATGACATCGGGCTTGCCATGATCAGCCATCGCCGCATGGAAAAGCTGGCGCTGGATCAGGCCTTCAGCGTGGTGGACATTGCCCGCGCGCACAAAGGCGTCCTGCGGCGCGCCAAGGCCCAGCGTCACGACTTTCCAGCCCTGCGACGCCATCAGCCGGGCCGTCGCGGTCCCCAGGAAACCACCGCCCCCGGCAATCATCACAAGGCCGGGTGACCCGCTATTTCCGCCAGTAGTCGTCACGGCGAGGCTCCTCGATCTTCAGGGCTTCGAAGCCATCGATGCTAACCGCTTCGCGTGTGAGCAGCCAGATGCCACGGCGTGGGTGACGGGCTTTAAGGTCCCGGAAGTCATCATGCTCAACCGGCAACGTGCACTCATAGACATGGCTGAAGCCAGCCGCCCACATCCCGCGCTCCAGAGCCGCGCGGCTGAGAATCATGGCGAGGGGCTGGATGCCCTGGGTCTCATTCGGATTCTCGCGCGCCACGCGCGCAATGAAGTCATCCCCCGGCACAACCATCGTCTCGAGCAGCATGGCCTTACCGGTCATCTCTCCCATCATGCGCAGCGCGCGGAGCGGATTTTCGAGGTGGTAGAGAATACCGAAGGAAAGCGCAAAGTCGCGCGGCGGCAGCGCCTCGGAGGTCGCGCAATTGTCGAAGTCGAGCACATCGAATTCACAATTCGGTGCCCGTGCGCGCCCCGCTTCAGCCACATCGTGACGCCCTTCAAGGGCGAGGACATCCAGCTTCGAATGATTGAGCCGCCGCGCAAACCAGCCCGGCCCCGCACCGAAATCATAGGCCGTATCGAGCACCATGCCGGAATGGCGCAGGGCCTTGATCACCTTGTCCGCAATGGTCCAGCGCGCTTCATTGATCGCGATGTAATTATCGACATCAAACAGGGCGGTTGCAGGCGCTTGCGTCATTTGTCGCGCTCCGTTGACCAGTCGAACCGCGGCCGCAGCCCGCCTGGGAAATTACGTGAATAGCGCCCCCGCGCCCGCGCAATGTCATCGCCCTGTGGCTCATAGACCGAAAACGACACGGCATTCTCGACACTCTGATGGCGTGTCAGCGGATCTGCGGTCACCATGACAACGGTGATGTAGTGCAGGCCTTCATTGAGAAGATTTGATGGAATGCGGGCGCAGCACTTGTAACGGCCGGGCTTATTGATGGCGCCAGGATACTCGTCATCGGTGAAGGCGACGACGAACATCAGATCGCCAATCTCATTCTTGACGTGAAGGGCTGGCTCAACACGCATATCAGCCTGTAGCACATCGAACACGATCTCGATCGCGCTTGGCGTATCAATCTTGACCGAGCGGGCAATCTGACCGGCGTCATCGAGAACGCGCGCCGTCACCAGCTCAGCAACAGGCCCATCGACCTCAGCCTCAAGGACGCTGGCTTTTTCCGGCTTGGCGGACTTGGCGCTTTTCTTCGTCTCGTCCTTGGCGGTTTCACTCTTTTCCGGCGCCTGATAGGTCGCCGCGACATTCATCATCTGCGCTTCATAGGCTTCGGTCACGGTCATGACGTCATCGTCCATCACGACGGCGCCGTGATCGATCCAGATGCAGCGGTCGCAGAAGCGGCGGATCGCGCCTGTTGAATGCGACACAAAGAGCAAGGTTCGGTCGTGACCGGTGATCTCATCCATGCGCTGGAGGCACTTTTTCTGGAAGGCCGCGTCACCGACCGAGAGGACCTCATCAAGCATCAAGATGTCAGGGTCGAGGTGAGCTGCAACCGAGAAACCAAGGCGTGCGCGCATGCCGGTGGAGTAATTTTCTACCGGCTCCTCGATGAAGCGGCCGATCTCCGAAAACGCGACAATCTCATCGAGGCGCTGGTCGATTTCCTTGCGGGTCAGGCCATGCAGCGCAGCGTTGAGATAGACGTTCTGGCGCCCGGTCATCTTCGGATTGAAGCCTGTGCCGACCTCAAGCAAGGAGGTTGCCCGGCCATAGATGAAGGCTTCGCCCTCACTCGGGTTCAGCACGCGGGAGAGGATTTTCAGCAAGGTGGATTTACCAGCGCCATTGTGCCCCATGATGCCGACACGGTCGCCTGACCAGACCTTGAAGCTCACATCCTTGAGCGCCTGATAATAGTGGTCCTTATAGGTGTGACCGTCCTTGTCCGTCCGGGTCACCGCCGAGGTCATCTTGTAGCGCTTCGACAGGCCTCGCACGTCCATGACGAGCTTGCGCTCATCCTTATCGTCCGCCGCTTCGGGCGCAGAATGTGGCAAAGTATCAGGCATCATACTCGCTCAGCGTAACCTTTTGCCATCCGGTCAAGAAGCAGAAGTCCCACAACCGTGAACCCGACGGCGATAATCGCGGAGACGCCCAGCGACGTCCAGTCGACCTGTTCCGGTGCAAACAGTGCGCCGCGCAGACCGGTCAGCACGCCGACCATCGGGTTGAGGTTGTAATAGGTCTGGATGACCTCTGGCAGGATTTCCTTCGAAAACAGAACCGGCGACAGGAACAGGCCCAGATAGACCGCCGTCTCAAGGAATTTCGAATTGTCCTGGTGGATCAGGTAGAGCGCGGAAAAGAGCACTCCGATCCCGAAAGCCAGCAGGAACATCACGAGCACGACGGGCACCATGGCAACAATATCCCATGACAGGGGAATGCCGAGATAGAGCTGATAGGCGATGATGGCGGCGGAGATGATGAAAATATCGACCCAGCGCGACGCAATGACGGCAATCGGGCTGAGGATCAGCGGGAAGTAGACCTTCTTGGATATCCCCGAGTCCAGCCGCAGTGAGCCCGCCGACTGGATCACCATTTCTGCCCATAGGAACCAGAAACACAGACCACTGAAAATGAAGAGCGGATAGGGGATCTGCGCACCCAGATTGGCCGCCGACATGTGGCGAATATAGACCAGCGCCAACGCCATGATGGCCGGGCGGATGAAGCCCCAGACGATGCTGATCGGGGAGTTCAGGATCCGCGAACGGATATTCCTGTTGATCATCTGCGCCAGCAGAACCCGGAAATTCCAGATTTCCGTGAGGCTCAATATGCCAACAGGGCGCTGCGGCCTTATATGGATCACGGGCTGGTTCGACGGCGTGGACATCTCGGACGGTCTAGCTCCGCAGCTTCCGGCGGATAAAGTCTTTCAGCCGGAACAGGAAATTCTGTGACGCAAGTTGCGCGCGTGCGCGCGGAGAATCAATGGCTGACTGCACCCTCGCAATGCGTTCGCGGCGCTCTGCCTCATCACTGACAGGATCGTAATCGACAAAGCGCTGACGCATCTCTGGCGGCGCCTTGGCGAGGGTCGCCTGCACCAGCAGCTTGTCGCTCTTGGCCGCGAAGGCAGAGTTGCTCTCACTGATCATGCCGCCAATGCGCGCAAGGTCTTCTGGATTATCCCGCAGCGACAGGCGTGTATTGCCGAGCCAGCGGTCAAAAGCTTCCTGCGTGACATGGCGGTGCTTTCCAATCTCATCGAAGAGGGCGGGGGCGGCCTTCGCAATCACGGCGCCGGCATCATGGCGCGCAGGGTCGAAGCGCTGCGCGGTAAATCTAGCTATTTCCATGAAGGTGCGTGCACGGCCTGCGACATAGCTCGCATGACGCGCGCCAGCCTCAGCAAGGCCCGGGCGCGGCGGCAGGTCCGCGCAGAAACCCTCGAGCGCATTTGCCAGCGATTCCACATCATTGGGGTCAAAGAAAACCGAGCCGGCTGGCGACTGTTCGCGGTGGACCGGAATGTCGGACAGAAGCCCCGGAAGGCCGAGCGCGCGCGATTCCTCGACGAAGGTGCTCCAGCCTTCAAACAGGCTTGGCTGCACAAAGCCTCGTGCGCCCTTGAGAAGGGCAAGCTGCTCGTCGCGGCTGATCCGGTCCGTGATGGTCACGCGGCGGGCCACATCTTCGCGCGCCAGAAGCTCGCGGATGCTGGCGGCATAGTCCGGCCAGCGCGTGTCCTCGATAGCACCGGTCATCACGACATGGACATCAAGCTCCGGCCGGGCGGCCAGCGCCTCGACGATCTGGAGGTGGTTCTTGTGGCGCCAGAACTGGTTGCAGACGATGAGATAGTCGCCTGGCACTTTAAAGCGCGCGCGCACCGCATCGGTATCGCTGCCGCCTTCCTGCCAGAAGCCCTCATCGAAGACCGCGGGGAAGTGGAAAATCTTCCAATGGTCCTTCTCGAACTCTGGAAACAGTTTCGCCGTGTCCTCAATCGCCTGCTGGCTTGAGAAGACGCAGGCCGCCGGGCCGCGCGCAAGTTCTCTATACTGAAGGAAACGCCGAGCCTGTTCCTCAGGCGGGAACAGTTCCGGATAGTGCTGGCACTGCCAGTCAGGAATCCAGCCGGCCCAGGGCGCGCCAAATGGCGCTTCAGGCAGCTGGGTGGCCGGATAGACAAAGTCGAGGTTCAGGGTGGCGGCATTTGCAAAGGGCGCAATCTCATCGGCCAGCCCTGCATGTTCTGCGGCAATCTCTTCCGCCTGGGGCGTGCTGGTCAGGAAGGTGATGTGAGGTTGCTCACCTTCAGGCAGCGTCCGCAGCATGCGGGCGATGTTGAGAACATAGTTCACACCCCCCATCCATGCCGGGTTATAGAATATGCGCAGCCCAATTCTCATGGGAGCTCCTGAGCTTGTTTCGCGTACGGCGCGAGGCGTTATCAACGCTCGTTAGATGCGTAAAGCCATTTGCTCAAGTTGCAGCGCCCCGCCAATCAAAGATACGCTGAGCGCTGGACTTGATCCACGGCAAATAGAAAACTAACGCTGTGGAGCTGGTGAGGGAGAGTACCACATGCGCGGCGCACTGTACCCGGACGATCATGCGTTCGCGGAAGGGCTTGTCTATCCCAGAGTAGCTTCCCTCTCCGAAGCTGCCAGCCATATCCCCGGCAATGAAGCCGACGCCCAACGTCTTCTTGATGTGTGGACGCGTTTCTCGAAGGGCGCTGTCGTCGATGACAATGTCAAACTCGGCGTCAAGGCGCGGCTGATCAATGGCGGGGCACCGGAAAACGTCCGCATCCATGGCCCGACCGCGATACGCGGGATCCTGAAGGCCGAAGGTGACGCCACGATCCGGATCGGCAAGTACACCTATGTCGGCGACGACACGATCCTGTCGGCGTCTCAATCCATCACGATTGGTCAGGCGACCCTGCTGGCGCACGGAGTCCAGCTGTTCGACAACGACTCTCACCCCACCCATGCCGACCAGCGCGAAATCCAGTTTCGCCGCATGCTGGGCGACAAGCGGATAGCCATTCCCCTCGAAATCCGCTCAAAGCCAATCGTCATCGGCAGCCGGTGCTGGATCGGACTTCGAAGCGCGGTGATGAAGGGCGTGACCATTGGCGACGATACGGTCGTGGCGGCACAGTCTGTTGTCACCAGCGACCTTCCGGCAGGTGTCGTGGCTGCGGGCAACCCGGCAAAGGTGGTTCGCGAACTCAGACCAGAAGAGCGCCAGCCTACCCCCAACCCACCTGGCGGCTGAAACTATCTCTATCTAAAATTGATCGGCTCCTGCAGAACGACCCTAGCAACCGGCCGATGGCGAAGAACGGAAGTAACCAAGCGCTTATGTCCTCGAAACTGAAAATGCCGCCACGCTTCAAAGGCGCGACCAAGCCTTTCACACCCGAGAAGGGCTTTGCGTCCTGGCCTGACCTGATCGCCGCATCGAAAGGCCAGTGGGAAGCAGATGTGAAGTCAGCCGCTGGGCCACGCGTCCTGATCGGCTCGAACACCGGCATGCATGGCGCGGTGACCAATCTGGACGGCGTACTGGCTGCGGGCCTCACCAAGGCCGGGGCGCAGGTTGGCCGCGTTTTCTGTGACGGCTCGATGCCTGCCTGCCTGATGCCGACCTATGGTGAGGCAACGCCGCCTGACATGATTGCCGAGTTCGGCCTCGTTAACCGTCTCTGCAAGGCCTGCTTCAACCGCGGCACGAACAATCATCGCCCGATGGGCCTGCCTGAGTTCCGCTATTCAGACCACCTGAAACAGGAAGACTTCAGCGAGGCCCAATCGCTCGCGGCAAGCGTCGATCTCGCATCCATCTCGGACTGGAAACTGGACGGCATCGCGGTCGGCGAGCACGCGCTGGCCGGCGCGCTCCGCTATTATGCGACAGGCGACCTGGAAGGGCAGCCGCGCGCCGAAGAGGTGCAGCGTCGCTATCTTGAGGGCGCGATCCTGACCAAGCGCGTCTATGAGCGCATCATCGCCGCCTGGAAGCCCGAAGTCTGCGTGCTCCATCACGGCATCTACAGCCCGCAGGGCATCGCCGCCGATGTCTGCCGCAAGGCAGGCGTGCGCGTCGTTACCTGGGTCGTGGCTTACCGGAAGAACTGCTTCATCTTCAGCCATGACGACACCTATCATCACACCATGATGAGCGAGCCCGTCGAGACGTGGGAAGAGCTGGACATGTCCGAAGCGGTCCGCGCCGAAGTCCGTGCCTATCTTGAAAGCCGTGCCAGCGGCGGCAAGGACTGGATCTATTTCCACGAAGAGCCGGATTCCGATTTCAAATCCTTCGCAGAGAAGAAGGGCATCGACCTTTCAAAGCCTGTCGTCTCCATGCTGACCAATGTCATGTGGGACGCACAGCTGCATTATCCGGCCAACGCCTTCCCCGGCATGAAGGACTGGATCATCGACTCCATCCGCTATTTCATTGACCGGCCAGACCTCGAAGTCGTCATCCGTGTCCACCCTGCCGAAGTACGCGGCGCGATCCCGTCGCGCCAGCGCGTCATCGACGAAGTGAAAAAGGCCTTCCCGGAACTGCCGCGCCACATTCACATCATCGCGCCGGATGAGGACGCGAGCACCTATGCGCTGGCGCACGCCTCCAACGCCGTCATCATCTATGGCACCAAGATGGGCACGGAGCTCACCCCGCTGGGCAAGCCTGTGATCGTCGCCGGCGAAGCCTGGATCCGCAACAAGGGCGTCACCCAGGATGCGAGCGACAAGCCGCATTATTTCAAGCTGCTCGACCAGCTTCCAGCCGCCCCCGGCCAATGGGCACCCGACCGTGAGCGCGCACTTCGCTACGCCTACCTCTTCTTCTTCCGCCGCATGATCCCGCTGCCTTTCCTGCAGCCAAACGGGACGGGCGCCATGTTCGACATCGAAGTGCCAAGCGTCGATGAGCTTGCACCCGACAAATGGCCGGGCCTCGACACGATTACACGGGGCATCCTTGAGGGCGCCCCCTTCGTTTTCAATGCAGAGCATCAGGGTGGGGACCTCTAATGAGCTTCAAGATGCCGTTACTCGTCGATCAGGCGATACGCTTCGTCCGGCGCAATTTACCAAAACGTAAATTCCAGCCTCGTGACGGGATTGAAAGCGAATCCTGTTCGGCAAAGATGCTGAAACTGTCGAGGTTCAGGGACGGGGTCGCAATCTATCGTCCTGAGGACAAGAGCGAGCAGGAGCAATTGCTCAACCCGTTCGGTGATCCGTGGGTCACAAGAGAAGCCCACAACCCATTCATCCCGACCATGACGGGGTCGCTGATTGCGTTCCTGAATTCCAAGGTCGGCAAGATGGGCACACCGCTTCGCGGCGGGCCTGAAGTCACGCATGCCTACACCCGCTATTCCGGCTACTCGCCCAGCAATTATCACTATGATGAGAGCGTCTGTAAGCTGACGATGAAAATGCCCGCATTCGAGAAGATGCGGGAGGTTTTCAAGCGCAAGGGGCTGAACAAGCGCTTCATCGGCTATGCCGTTTTGAACTATGACGACGGCTACCTTTTCGGGCCGAATGCGGGCCTGCCGGAAGAATATTATGTCCACAATCCGGACGAGAGTCTCGAGCCGAAGCACCGTCTGAAATTCGTCGAAGGCCCTGCCCTCGACGCTGAAGGCTGCGTTTTCGATATTCGCAGACCAGAGGTGCGTACGGCACTTTGTAACCGCGTCCTCGAAATCATGGTTGCCAATGAGATCGATGCCGTCCTGATCGATTACGCCGTCCGCCGCTATGGTTTCGGCGCGCCTAGCCTCATCTTCGACATGCCGAAAGACTGGTTCCCGAACTTTCAGGAGAACCAGATATTGTTGTTCCGCGAACTCCATGCCCTGCTCAAGGAGAATGGCAAAACGCTTTTTCTGAACGGCACAATGCTCGACAGCATCCTCGTCACTGAGCCGCAACTGGTGCGCCAGTATCTCAAGATATCAGACGGCATGTTCTGGGAGCAGCCTTTCCGCTGGGAATGGCGCAACTATGAACGCGACGGCATCGACTATTATGACCGCCTGCAGCAGTTCTTCGACAACTCTCATGTGATGAAGAAACAGCTCATCGTAAAGTCCGGCACCTACCGGTTTCACGGCACCGAAGACAAGATTTCAGGCTGGACCAAACGTTTCGAGATGACCGATGCCGGCATTGAGCGTCATCTGGCTGAATATCTGACCTGCTTCTTCATGCTCTACGCAAACCGGCATTTCGACGTGCTCTTCCATACGCATCCGGCGAAGTTCTTCGATATCTACACCAGCGAAGCCTATTTCGATATCTGGTCCAAACGGGTCGGTCAGGGCGTCACAAAGCGCGTGCGTTATTCAAATCATGTGCACATGCGTGAGTTCGACGAGGCCTTCGTCTTCGTCAATAACACGCTGGACCCGGTCGAGCTTGACCCATCCGTGGTCGAGGGCGAGTTCTCACAGCCGATCCCGGCCATCACGCTGGAGCCCCTGTCTGGAAAGATCGTCATGAAGGACGAGCTTGCGGCAATTGAAGGCGGCGTAGCCACCAATTGACCTTGCCCGGGCTGGCTTTAATCGGCTAGCACCGGGACGCGCGCAGCCGCCGCGCGAGTAAAGACGATCACAGGAGCTGTCATTGCTGGACAAATTCGATCCGCAGAACGTGAAATCCCTGATCAATGGAGAGGCCGTTTCCAGTCAGACCACGTCTGACATATTGAGCCCCCATAGCGGCAAGCCCATCGCCAAGTTGCACCATGGCGGCGCCGATGAGGTCGAGAAGGCGATCGCCACCGCAAAGGCCGCGCAGAAGGCCTGGGCTGATACACCCGCCGTCCAGCGCGGACAGATCCTGCACGCCGCCTGCAACTTGATCGAAGCGCGCGCTGAAGAGCTTTCGAAGATCGTCGCCGAAGAAGCCGGCAAGCCGCTCTCTGCCGCCATGGGCGAGACGACCGGCTCTGTCATGTGCGGCCGCTTCTATGCCGGTGAAGGCCAGCGCCTCTTTGGGCGCACCATGCCGTCCGGCGCGCCGAACAAGTCCTGCATGACGGTTCGCCAGCCTTGCGGTGTCGCTGCCCTGATCGCCGCCGCCAATACGCCGGCCCCGAACTTCGCTTGGAAAGTCTTCCCAGCGCTCATCTGCGGCAATGCCGTCGTCCTGAAACCTGCAGAAGACACCCCGCTTTCAGCTGACTGGATGGCCCGCGCCCTGATTGAAGCGGGCGTGCCCGCCGGCGTTATGAACGTCGTTCAGGGCCTCGGCCAGGAAGTCGGCCCGCCGCTGACCGCCCATAAAGACGTCGACGTCATCTCGTTCACAGGCTCGACGCGCGTTGGCCGTGAGATCGCTGGCAAGGCTGGCGCGGACCTCAAGAAGGTCTCTCTGGAGCTTGGGGGCAAGAACGCCTTCATCGTCTGCGATGACGCGGACATCGAGAAAGCCGTTCACTGGGCCTCGCTATCTGCCTTTTCTAATGCTGGCCAGCGCTGCGCGTCGGGCAGCCGCTTCATCGTCATGGACGCCGTCTATGACAAGTTCGTCGACGCCTTCGTCGCCAAGGCAAACTCACTGAAGGCCGGTGTCGGCGACGATTGTGAGCTTGGCCCCGTCATTAATGGGCGCCAGCTTAATAACATGCTGAGCGCCATTGAGCGCGCCAAGAGCGAAGGCGCTAAGGTGCTCTGCGGCGGCGAGCGCATGGGCGGCGACCTCTCTGGCGGCTTCTACCTTCGGGCCACGCTAATCGAGGGCTCTCCGGCAGACTCTCACCTTTCGACGACAGAACTCTTCGGACCGGTCGGCGCGATCTACAAGGTCAGCAGCTTCGAAGAAGCCGTCGCGCTCGCCAATGACAGCCCATACGGCCTCACCGGCACGATCCACACGACCAGCTGGGACCGCGCCTGGACGTTCACGAAAGAGCTCAGCACCGGCGTCGCTGTCGTCAATGCGGGCACGTTCGGCTCAGAGCCGCACATGCCGTTCGGTGGCCTCCGCGCCTCTGGCAACGGCACGCGTGAGCCGGGCACGGAAGCGCTGGATGTCTACACAGAGCTGAAAGACATCTACCTCATCACCGAACCGGGACGGCTCTAGGCACATGGCAACGGCGTCCTCCCCAAGCTGTATCGCACTCATCCCGGCCCGCTCTGGCTCCAAGCGCGTGCCGCACAAGAATATCGCGCCGCTCATGGGCCACCCTCTGATCGCCTATACGATCGCAGCGGCCAAACAGTCCGGCATTTTCGGGCGCGTCATCGTCTCAACCGACTCGCATGACTATGCGAAGGTCGCCCGCCACTATGGCGCAGAGACGCCGTTCATGCGCCCGCCGGAATATTCAGGCGACAAGTCGCCGGACATTGACTGGATCCAGCACGCGCTGCGCTGGTTTGCGGACAAGGGAGAGGCCTATGACGCCTTCGCCCTGCTGCGCCCGACCAGTCCGTGCCGCCTGCCCTCCACCATCCAGCGCGCCTGGGACCAGTTCACCCGTCAGGAAGGCGTCGACAGCCTTCGCGCGGTCGAGCCTTGCGCTCAGCACCCCGGCAAGATGTGGGTCGTGCGCGGAGAGCGGATGCACCCGCTCATGCCGATGCAGCCGGAAGAAATCACGCCTTACCACTCGACCCAGTATCCCGGCCTGCCGCGCGTCTATGCGCAGAATGCGAGCCTTGAGATCGCCTGGTCGCGTGTCGCGCTGGAAGCTGGCACCATCGCTGGCGAAGTGCTGACACCTTTCCTGACCTCAGGGTCCGAAGGCCTTGATGTGAACTCCCCGCGCGACTGGCGCCTCCTTGAAATGATGGTCGAGGATGGCGAAGCCGAACTGCCGAAAATCGAACAACCCGCCTGGCAAGGCGCCTGAACCGAAAATCTGAGGATACGACCCCATGGGTGACCTGATTACCGAAGCCGTCTCCGGCACACTCTATTATCTCGACAAGCCTGCCTTTGACCGCGTGCAGGCGTGCAACGCCTCTGCAGAGCAGCGCACCAGCCTGTTCGCGGACATGGCGCGCCTCAACACGCTCTACATGATCGCCAATGCAGGCTCCGGCCATATTGGTTCGAGCTTCTCGAGCATGGATGTGGTCGCCTGGCTCTATCTCAATGAGATGAAGGGCGAGGACCTCTATTTCTCCTCCAAGGGCCATGACGCGCCCGGCCTTTATGCCGTGCTGACTGCGCTGGACGTGCTGCCTTTCGACAAGATCCACAAGCTGCGCAAGATTGACGGCCTGCCGGGCCACCCGGATGTCGGCGTTGCGGGCATGGTCACCAATACCGGCTCGCTCGGCATGGGAATCTCCAAGGCCAAGGGCATGGCCTTCGCCAACCGTATGCTGGGCAAGCCTGCGCGCATCTATGTGATGACGGGCGACGGCGAGCTTCAGGAAGGCCAGATCTGGGAATCGCTGATTTCAGCCGCCAATCACGGCGTTGCCGAAGTCACGGTCATTGTCGATCACAACAAGATCCAGTCGGACTATTCGGTTGAGCGCACCTCCAGTCTCGGCGACCTCGAAGCAAAATTCGAATCCTTTGGCTGGCACACACAAAGCATCGACGGTCACGACATCGACGCCATGCGCGACGCGCTCAATGCGGCCCGTCAGGACGAAAAGCGCCCGAGCGTGATCATCGCGAACACGATCAAGGGCAAGGGCGTGAGCTTCATGGAAGGCGTCTCGGTCGACAGCGATGTCGAGCGCTTCCAGTTCCATTCGGGTGCCCCGCAGGCCGAAGATTATACGCGCGGCGCGCAGGAGCTCATCTCCCGCATCCTCGACGGTCACAAGGCGGCTGGTCTGCCAGAGCCTGAGTTCGAGACGATCGAGCGCCCGGCGGCCCCGCAGGGCGGCAACCCGGTCAAGCTTTTCCCATCCTATACGGCCGCGCTGCTCGATCAGGCAAAGCGCAATGAGAAGATCGTCGCGCTGGACGCAGACCTCGTCCTGGACATGGGTCTTGAGCCGTTCCGCGACACCCATCCTGACCGTTTCGTCGAATGCGGCATCGCCGAGATGGACATGGTCAGCCAGGCAGGCGGCATGGCGCTGAAGGGCCTGCTCCCGGTCGTGCACTCCTTCTCCTGCTTCCTGTCGACACGTCCGAACGAGCAGATCTACAACAACGCCACCGAGCATACGAAGATCGTCTATGTCGGCGGCCTGTCAGGTGCGCTGCCGGGCGGCCCGGGCCACTCTCACCAGTCGGTGCGTGAGATTTCTGCGCTCGGCTCCATCCCGAAAATGGCGATGGTCGAACCGGCCCACCCGGATGAGGTTGCCCCGCTGCTCGACTGGTGCCTCAACACCCATGACGGCCCATCCTTCCTGCGCCTCGTCTCCATTCCATATGAGACGGCCTATGAAGCCGACGCCAGCTGGACCCCCGCCGCCGGCCAGGGCCGTATTGCGCGCAAGGGCGATGGCAGCGCTGTACTCATCGCGTCCGGCCTCGTCGGCACGGCGCAGGCCCTCAAGGCCGCAGACCGACTTGCTGGTGAGGGCGTCGACGCCGCCGTTATCTCCCTGCCCTTCCTCAACACCATTGATGGCGAATGGCTGGCGAAGTCGATCGGCGATGCAAAGCTCGTCGCGACCATCGACAACCACTATCGCCGCTATGGTCAGGGCGACGCCGTTGCGACCGCGCTGGCTGAAGCTGGTGCGCTGTCGAACCGGAAATTCATCCGCCTCGGCCTCGACCTCACCCCGCCATCGGGCACCAATGATCAGGTGCTGAAGGCGGTTGGCCTCGATGAGGAAACCATCGCGGCGGCAGTAAAAGCTGCCCTCTAGGTATCACTGATGACGTCCAGCCGGGCTCCACAAGTGAGATCGGCTGGACGTCCGGCTTCCCGCAAACCATGATCTGGCTTGCCTGACTGGAGTAGCAGACCTTGGTTGCCGCATCGCCTTTCCGCGCCAGCGTCATCATCGTGAACTATAATGGCGGCGAGCTGATCCAGTCCGCCATCGACCACCTGAAACAGCAGACACTGAAGCCGCTCGAAGTGCTGGTGGTGGACAATGCCTCGACCGATGGCTCTGCCGACCGGCTGGACCTCTCCGGCCTAGATGGCGCGCGCCTCATGCGCATGGACGACAATCTCGGTTTTGCAGGCGGCAACAATATCGCCGCGAAGGAAGCGACCGGCGACTGGCTCATCCTGCTCAATCCCGACACCGAACCGCATGCCGACTGGCTTGAGACACTCGCAGATGCTGCGCAGCGCTATCCGGATGTCACCCAGTTTGCGAGCGCCCAGTTCGATGCTGAAGACCCAAATCGCCTTGATGGGACGGGTGATTGCTATTCGGTCTTCGGTTTCCCGTGGCGCGGCGGCTTTGGCGCGAAGGCGAGCGACCTGCCAGAAGAAGGCGAGTGTTTCTCGCCCTGCGGCGCGACGGCGATGATCCGCAAGGACATCTTCCTCGGCGCGGACGGCTTTGATGAAAGCTTTTTCTGTTATTGTGAGGACGTCGATCTTGGCTATCGCCTCCGCCTTGCAGGCGAACGCTGCATCTTCGTGCCGCGCGCCATTGTGCGCCACCATGGCAGCGCGATTACAGGCCTTCGCAGTGATTTCACCGTGCGCCAGGGCACACGCAACCGGCTGACCACCTATCTGAAGAACACCCCGCTCCTGCTCCTCATCGCGAGCCTGCCCGGGCATATCCTGCTGACGCTGTACCTCTACGTCTCAGCTTTCGGAAAGCCGCGTGCAAAGTCGATAAGGCGCGGCCTGTCAGAAGCGTTCGGCCGGTT
>LWDU01036316.1_pt1 | contig 15968 bp, 10 predicted proteins | sample 727161 | NCBI WGS metagenome assembly LWDU01 (sample SAMN04566230, study PRJNA314399) | hydrothermal vent metagenome | isolation source: deep sea hydrothermal plume seawater | place: Mexico: Gulf of California, Guaymas Basin | collected 2004-07-11 | reverse complement strand
GCGACTGCACAAAGTCCAGTTGCCTGCGCTTTGCGGCCAGCGGCAAATGATCGCTCACCACGTTACTGATGGTCGCCGCCGACATGTCTTCTCCGTTTACACCAATCGGCGTGCCGTTGTATATCGAAGGCAAAAAGGCGCTGGAATAGATGGAACTTTTTGATGTGTTCAGGCTGATGAATCCAGGCAGATTCTGATTTTCCGTCCCCAGTCCATAGTTGATCCATGATCCCAGGCTGGGCCGTTTGCGCAGCCGTTCACCGGTGTGCAGCTGCAGAAACGACTGAGCGTGAATACCGGTGTCCGCATACATGCCGTTAATGATGCACAGTTTGTCCGCGTGTTTGGCGGTTTCGGGCAGCAGTTCCGAAATCCACAGACCACCGTCTCCGTGCTGACGAAACCGAGCAACGGAACCGGGGTGCTTCTTCTTGCCCGTCTGCGGCTTGTAATCGAACGTGTCCATCTGAGCAGGACCGCCGCTCATACACAGAAAGATGACTCGCTTCGCGCGAGCCGGCAGCGGTGGTGTTTGAGCGGCAAGGCCCACTGACGTTGCTGCGGCAGCCTGCTGAGTGCAAAGTCCCTGCAGCGCAAGAAATCCAAAACCGCAGGACGCGGACTGCAGCATGCTGCGCCGTGAATGATTCATGATCGACATTCTTTAATCCACATACCGGAACTCATTCGTGACCAGCAACGCCTGGCACAAACTGGCCCACGCTTTATCTTCAGACGACAATTCGGTCTGCGTAACCCGCAGATACTCGCCGGCATTTTCAATTTCCTGGGGCGTGGCATCACGAGCGAACACCTGCTGCCACGCAAATCGCAGCCGAACTTCATCGTTTTCTGTTTTCTTCGTCACAACAGCAGCCAGACGTTCAGCCTGCTCGATCACAAACGGGTTATTGTAAAGGTGCAGCGCCTGATTCGGCACGGTACTGACGTCACGCTGCCCCGTGACACTCGTAAAGTCGGGCAGATCAAATGCTGCCAGCTCCGGCGGAGGCGAACTTCGCAGATAACACAGATACACGCTGCGGTGATTACTGGGCTGATGCAGATTGCCGGCCAGGTTCACCAGAATATCACGATGCCGAATGATTGAACCATCTGCTGGAGTCAGGTTCAGCTGTCCGCTGACTTTCAACATGCTGTCACGCAGTGATTCCGCGTCCAGTCGCCGGCGCTGGTGTCGAGTCAGCAGAAGGTTGCCCGCATCGGATTTCATCAGCGCCTCGCTGGCATTGCTGCTAAGCTGATAAGTGCGGCTCAGCACGATGTGTCGAATCATCTGCTTCATTGACCACTGGTCGTCGACGAACCGAATCGCCAGATGGTCCAGCAATTCCGGATGCGTGGGTCGTTCGCCATAGACGCCGAAGTCATTCGGTGTGCGAACAATGCCTGTGCCGAACAGGTGCTGCCAGATGCGATTGACCATCACCCGTGCGGTCAGTGGATGGTCGCCACGAGTCAGCCACTGCGCCAGTTCCAGACGCCCGCTTTGTTTCGGGGCAACCTCGATCGAATCTTCCGATTCGAATCTGCACGCCGTCAGAAATCCTCGCGGCACGGCTTCGCCCAGTTTCTTCGCGTCGCCTTTGATGTTCACTTTGCAGTCAGCCGGCGTTTTTCCGTCTCGGACTCCCATCGCCAGTGGCGTTCCCACCGGCCATTTGGATTTGGGAATCGGCTTCGGCTTTCCGGTGTTCGATTCCGGCACAAGGACAGTTTCGACGAAGCCTTCCGGCGGCGGCACCCTGGCCGCAGCCTTCAGCACATGCAGATCGGTTTTCGGAGCTGTCAGTCCTTCGTGGGCGGCTGTCCCCCACATGGTTTCAGAACTGGTAAAAAATCCGGCCAGCGCGTAGTAGTCGCGAGTGGGCACAGGATCGAATTTGTGGTCATGACAGCGAGCACACGCGACGCTGATGCCCAACACTCCGCTGCCGATGACATCGATCTGGTCCGCAACCACATCCATATCAAAGTTGGTGTTCATGGCCTTGGCCGGTTTGGCCGCCATTGCCAGAAAGCCGGTCGCGACGAGATGACGATCACGGTCCTGATCAGAATCTGCCGGCAGAAGATCACCAGCGATCTGCTCTGTCAGAAATCGATCATACGGCGTGTCGGCATTGAACGCGGCAATCACGTAGTCGCGATAACGCCACGCGTGAGGGAACGTCGGGTTGCGGCCGAGACCGTCGTTGCCATTCGATTCGCCGTAGCGGGCAACATCCAGCCAGTGTCGTCCCCAGCGTTCGCCAAACTGCGGACTGGCCAGCAGTTCGTCGACCAGTCGCTCTACAGCGTCGGCACCAGCCTGTTGGTGGTCAGCCACGAATTGTTCGACCCTGGCGAACGACGGCGGCACGCCAGTCAGGTCATAACACAGACGTCGCACCAGTGTCCGGGGATCCACGTCCTCAGTCGGTTGCAGTCCTGCGGCTTCGATCTTCGCCAACACAAAGCTGTCCAGAGAATCAAGCGACCACGTCTTGTTCTGAACGTCCGGTATCGGCGGATTCTTCGGAGGCTCAAACGCCCACAACGATTCCGGATCGTGCACGGGGCCTTCCTTCGCCGCTGCACTCACGGTAGCAGGATAGGGTGCACCTCGCCTGACCCATTCCACAAAATCGTTGACGACGGCTTCCGGCACGGGTTTCTCGGGAGGCATTTCAACACCGTCGTACCGCAACGACTGAACGATCAGACTCTCATCGGGTTTTCCGGCAATGACCGGAGATCCCGCTTCGCCACCCTTCAGCAGAGCATCACGGCTGTCCAGCAGCAACTTGCCTCCGACTTCTTCTGTATCCGCGGAATGACATTCGTAGCAATGCTTCACCAATGCCGGACGAATTTTGTTTTCGAAGAATTGAACGTCGGCCGCCGACAACGTGGACTCATCACCGGCACACACATTGCTCAGGACAATGGCGGTCAGCAGCAGAGAAATTGCAACGCGAAGTGAATTCATGGCGCGGCCGCGCGGGTGGAGGGAAATCGAGCAGAGTGGCATTATCACCGAAAGGACAACCGAATGTAAAGATACTACTTCTGGTTCCAGATGTGGTCGCGGAATGTGGCCGAGTCGTTTGGATGGCCGGAGGCTGGACTGAGCTTGCGAAGGAGAATCAGACCGGCACTGCCAGCCCCGGGGTTTCACTCGTTCCTCGCTCCCACCACCGGCCACCCTCCCGATTTCAATGTATTCCGTGACAGAACCCGATCGTTCGCTGCAGATCGTTTTACATCGTTCGCCCGTCGTTTCGTTTCGTCGATTTTGTGGTGGCATACTGCATTCGGGCCCGGCTTTCGATATTGTCGAGGGTACAGAGGTGTCGGAAACAGCCAAAAACACACAGCACACCGTATCTGTCGACGGCGATCACTATCGAATGGACTGCAGCATGAAACGAGTTTTTGATCTTTTCGGTGGCGAACGCGTGGTCGGCAACCAGGTGATTCGGCAGGTCTTCCGTTTTGCAGCGATCGCGTTCGTCGGGCTGAATCCGGCATTCGTTGAACTCGTTGTCGCCGACGATGAAGTACTGGCGAACAAGACGTCCGCTGCGCCTCATGTGGTGTTCGTTATCGGAGAACGTGGATACCGGACCAGCGAGACGTTGCCATTGTTCGCGGAAAAGGAATTAGTGCCGCTTGGCTTCCGATGCAGCTTCGTCACCGCCGACCCGAACAATCCGAATCACTTTCCTGGTCTGGAACTGGTCCAGCAGGCAGACATCGTATTCCTGAGCGTGCGACGTCGAACCCTGACCAACAAGCAACTGGGAATCATTCGATCTCATCTGCAGGCTGGAAAGCCACTGATCGGAATCCGCACGTCAAGTCACGCGTTCGCGTTAAGCAAAGGGGAACCACCTGCGGGATACGTTTCATGGCAGAACTTCGATCGTGAAGTACTGGGCGGCCGCTACGAAGGCGATCTCGGGAATAAGGGTGGTACGAATGTCACGACGCAACTGCGTGCCGAACAACACCCGATCATGACCGGAATCCGTCGCAAGTCGTTCCACAGCCAGGCGACGTTGTATCAATCGTCGGAGCTCGGCCCCAAAACGAGTGTCATCCTGCGGGGCATCACGCGAGTCGACGGGCAACCGGTCGAAATGCCCATCGCATGGACCAATCAATTTGGTCAGTCTCGCATTTTTTATACATCACTGGGACACGCCACGGATTTCGATCAACCGACATTTACCGGGACGCTGGTCAACGCGGTGCGCTGGTGCCTGAAGCTTCCGATGGTGGGACAGACTGTGGCGGGATCAGGCAGAACGGCAGATATGTCGCCCCCGGCGCGGAATAAGTACAAAGCCGGCCTCGCGGACAGCAAGGAAGTTGAGAAAGTGATTCGTGAGTTCGCCGGCCGAGGAGAAGTGGGCGACGACAGCGAGCCCACGTCGCCCGCGGATGCGCTGGCGCTGTTCCAGGTGCACGAAGACTTCGAAATCGATCTGATCGCGTCCGAACCGACAATTGCACAGCCGCTGTTTATGAGTTGGGACCATCGCGGTCGTGCAGTATCGACAGTATCCCTTTCCCGCCGGTCTGAAGGTCGTCAGATACGATCAGTACCTGCGCGCCGTGTTTGACAAGGTGCCGCCTCCACCCCCGAATCACTTCGTCGGGAAAGACATCATCACAGTTCTGGAAGACACGAATGGTGATGGTGCGTACGACAAATCAAAGGACGTCATCACGGGGCTGAATATCGCAACGTCAGTCGTTGTCGGTCGTGGCGGTATCTGGGTATTGAATCCGCCGTATCTGCTGTTCTACCCGGATGCTGACGGCGACGATGTTCCCGATGGCGATCCCGAAGTTCACCTGAGTGGCTTCGGACTGGAAGATACTCATTCGGTCGCGAACAGCCTGTCCTGGGGACCGGATGGCTGGTTGTATGGTGCCAACGGCAGCACGACGACAGCGACGATCAACTCTGAAGTGACACGCAACGTGCATTTCAAGGGTCAGTGCATCTGGCGTTATCACCCCGTCACAAAAGTCTTTGAAGTTTATGCCGAAGGCGGCGGCAACACCTTCAGTCTTGAACTCGATTCAAAAGGGCGCGTTTTTTCGGGAACCAACAACGGTTCGACGCGTGGCATGCATTACGCCCAGGGCGGTTACGCGAAAAAAACTGGGGCAAACACGGGCCACTCACAAATCCCTACGCGTTTGGTTATTACCAGCACATGCGGCATGACGGCGACAACGATCGCTTTGCTCAGACGTTCGTGATCTACGAAGGTGGCGGGTTTCCGGAACGATATGACCGCATGGTGATTGCTGCCAATTCGCTGCACAACCGTGTTTGGGGCAGCCGCCTGTTCACCGACACGTCGTCGTTTCAGACCGCTGACGTTCCTCCGCTGGTGGTCTCAAGCGATCGTTGGTTTCGCCCTGTCGACGTCAAAGTCGGACCGGATGGAGGTGTCTATCTGGCGGACTGGTATGACAGTCGGCTGACGCACGTTGATCCCCGAGACAACTGGCACAAGTCCAGCGGCCGAATTTATCGGCTACGCGGCAAAGACGCGCAGCCGATCTCGCCATTCGATCTCACAAGACTTTCGAACGACGAACTGATCGAACAGTTTTCCCATCCGAACAAGTGGTTTCGACACAAGACCGTGCAGGTACTGGGCGAACGAGCTGATACATCCATTCATCCGACACTCAGAAAAATGGCCACCAGCTTAGATGATCCTCGGTCGCTGGAAGCGCTCTGGGCGCTTAATCTTTCTGGCGGATTTGACGACGATCTGGCAAATCAAATGCTCGATCATCCGGATGCCCACGTGCGTCGCTGGACGGTTCGTCTGCTGGGTGATTCGCGCGGAGTCACACCGCACGTTGGCAGCAAGCTGGCGCGTCTGGCCAAAACAGAATCCGATCCGGAAGTTCGATCGCAGCTGGCTTCCTGTGCGAAAAGACTTTCTGCCGCGCACGGTCTGGCCATCGTCAGGCAGTTGCTGGTCCGCGACGAAGATCTGGACGACCTGCACATTCCGCTGCTGAACTGGTGGGCCGTTGAATCAAAGACCGAATCAGACCGCGACGACGTCCTGGATCTGTTTCGCGAACCTGCGTTCTGGCAACTGCCCATGGTCCGGGACACCATTCTGAAACGTGTGATGCAGCGCTACGCGATGGCAGGAGGAGACGACAATTTCATCACATGTGCCAGGCTGCTAAAGCTGGCGCCCGGCACTGATGAAACACGTCTGCTGATGTCCGGGCTGCAGGAAGCCTTTCTGGGCCGACAGATCGCGAATGTTCCGGCAGAACTGGCTCAGGCGTTGTCCGACTATCAAAAAAGTCTCGGTGAATCAAATCGCAGTCGATCCCGCTGGATGTGGTGCAGCAGATGTCACTTCACGATGATGCGGAAATCAAGCGACTGATCGAAAAGCACTGGGGCCGAGTCCGCAGTACAACGTCGGCGGAAAAGAAACAGCAGATCGAACGACTGGCTGCGTTGCTTAAACAGGACAGTGGAGACCTGATGCACGGTCAGCTGCTGTTCAAAAAGAACTGCGGCGTCTGTCACACGCTGTTCGGAGAAGGCGGTCGCACCGGTCCGAAACTCACCGGCTACGAACGAACAAACCTGAAGTTCCTGCTGCCGGCAATCGTCGATCCCAGCGCCGCGATTCGCGAGGAGTTCACAAACTTTCTGGTGTTAACCAACGATGGTCGCACAGTAACCGGACTGATTGACAAACAGGATCCGCGCACGGTCACGATACGTCTTGTCAACAACGAAACGACGCTCATCAACCGGGATGACATTGAAGTGCTGAAGGCGCTGGATGTTTCAATCATGCCGGAAGGCCTGATGAAGAAACTGTCAGATCAGGAAACGCAGGATCTGCTGGCATACCTCATCAGCAACGCCCCCAAATAGGCGGTGCCGACCGCCGGCGGATGCGGGCTTCCGCCCGGGAATACTCCGTGGTTGCTTTGAAGCCAAGGGGGCGGCCAGTGGGAACTGGCGTTGTTCCGTAACCGAACTCGCCAGAGTTTGAAGGTTTTTCTCTATGTCGTCCAAAGTCTGGCGACTTCGGCGACAACAAAATAAAGACTTGACGACGCACTAGCCTCCACTGGCGGAAAATCCTTCCGCAGGGACTGTAATCGAGCCCATTATTTGTTCCGGAACTTTGACGTAATGAGCTCGAAATCGGCATCCATCTGCACTGGTGTGGTTTTATGTTACCCGTTGGTGTGTAACAGGTTACGTCACAATATGTGAAGGGAGTCTGATCCTCCGTCCGCCACGCTGCGTTGTGACTCTTTCGGGCAGTGTGCCCAGACTGATGTTTTTAGGTCGGTGGAGGACGTTTATGAATACACAGACATGCGAGCGCCTGCTCGCCGCCGCAAAGACGGGTGATTCAATCGCAATGGAGCAACTTCTGATCGCAATTCTCGTTCCGCTTCATACGGCCGCCAGGCATCGGCTGGATTCGCGATTAGGGCCACGTCTTGATGCTTCAGATGTTGTTCAGCAGACGCTGTTCGAGGTTCAGCAGAGTCTGAGTGAGTTTCGCGGACAGACTGACGCCGAATGGCATGCCTGGACTCGCAGCATACTGCAACACAACGTCGCCAACGAAAACGATCGTCATCTTCACGCTCAAAAGCGTACTGTTACGCGTGAGCGGTCGATCGACGAAGATCGGGCAGAGCAGGGACCACTGAAGTACGTTCTTCGAGAACGGCAATGTTCTCCCAGCCAGCAGGCTCAAGACAATGAATCGTGTCAGCAGCTGCGGCTGGCGATCACGAGTCTTCCCGATCTGCAGCAGACTGCGATTCGCATGCGTTATCTACAGCATATGCCAATCGCGGAAATCGCCGTCGGCATGAGTCGCAGCAAAACCGCTGTGGCGGGGCTTCTGAAGCGTGGCCTGAATCAGCTTCCCACACAGATGGCCGCGGCGGCGGAGCACCTGTGACGCTTCCGTCAGAACGGAATGATGTGAAGCTCGGCAGGAAGGGCTTCATCACGGTGGCGACATCCTGCATCGCCTGCAACTGCAACAGACGACCGGAAATTCCCGTTTTGTTTTTCGAGCAGATCAGGGAGAGCCACTGAAGATGGACTGGTGGCCTTATCTTCTGAGACGCGATGAATTCATTCGCTTTCGAGAGAACCTGGTCGTCGGCCGTCAGGCCGTAATTGACGATGCGGCCGATGGAGAAATCACGGTTGCCGCGCTGGAGAATCTCGAAAAATCATCGGTCGACCTGAGCACCGAATTCCGCAAACGTTTTGGCCGCATGCGACAATTATCAGGAGGCACGGAGTCCTGGGTGGAATGTCGTGACGCCAGATTGTTTCTGCAGAGCATGGATCTGGAGATCGCTCGTCTGCAGCGCACCGGCGATGCGACGGCCTTTGACCGCAGCTTACGTTTTGCCCCGGACTCTTCTGAAAGGCATTTGCCCGCGCTCGTGGCCTTCATGGCGCGCAACGGTTTGAAGTTCGCTCCGCCGCAGCCCGGCGAAGAAGCGGCCTACTTCACCACCTTTCAGCTGTTACGTGACTTTTACCTTGCGTATGACGACAATGACGATGGCATAAGGGACCCCAAGGCGGGACGGCCCGCAGCCGATGCGGGCTGACGCCCGGAACAGCTCCGTTGTCACTCGGAAAACCGAACTGAATATCAAGACGTTTGCGTGAATGAGCCTAGTGCTTCGTCAATACTAAAAATGGGGGTTGCCATTAAACGAACCAACCCCAAAACTAAAGCTTGACGAAACACTAGCTACAGCGTTTCACGCTGACTTGTGGCCGCGAAGAACGCTTTTCAATAGCAGTTTGGTTGCCCCCACGAGCCAGTATCGTCCACGACAATAAGTAACCTTCTGTAAAGCGAAAAAGTCTGCGTCATGAAAGTTGAGTTGAAAGTGATTTCCGGCCCGCATGAGGGCCAGGCATTTCAGTTTGACGGTCACGACACATTTCAGGTGGGCCGCGGTCCGCAGGCTCACTTCCGATTGCCGAAGAAGGACAATTTTTTTCCCCGGTTGCACTTCATGATCGAGGTCAATCCGCCGTTCTGTCGACTCACGGATCTCGAAAGCACAAACGGCACAAAGATCAACCAGGAACGCGTTCAGCATGCAGATCTGCGGCACGGAGACGTCATTCGGGGCGGCAAGACACAAATCGGCGTCCACATAGACGACGACAGCGTCCGCGAAACACGACGTCAGGTGGCTTCGCCTTCGGACATCGCAGCCGAAGCGAAGGAAGTGGCAACGCTGCCTGCGGCTGTACAACAGGATGCGACTGATCTCAACGCTGGCAAGGGCATCGGCCCCTACGAAATCGTACGTGAAATCGGTCGGGGTGGAATGGGGGTCGTTTACCTGGCGCGACGAACGAATGATCGCGCACTGATCGCATTGAAAACCATTCGTCCTGATGTTGAGGTTTCTGAGCGCGACATCAAACTGTTCCTGCGTGAAGCTCAGGTCCTGCAGTCGCTGCAACATCCACGGATCATTCCGTTTGTCGAAATCGGTGAGGACAGCGGGCAACTTTACTTCGCCATGGAGTATCTACCGGCGCCCAACGCCGCGGAACTGTTAAGAGAACGCGGCCCGCTGTCGATTCCTACGGCTGTTGCGATTGCCTGCCAGGTACTGGAAGCGCTCGAATACGCCCACGCACGACGATATGTCCATCGAGACATCAAGCCGGAAAACGTTCTGGTGCAGGACAGCGGAGCGTCACTTAACGTGAAGCTTGCCGACTTCGGCCTCGCGCGTGTCTATCAGACATCTCGCATGAGCGGCATCACGATGCAGGGGGAAATCGGCGGCAGCCTGGCATTCGCGCCCCGCGAACATCTGACCAATTATCGCGACGCCGCTCCGACCGGTGATCTCTATTCCGTGGCCGCAATGCTGTACACACTGCTGACGGGAGAATTTATCTACGATTTTCCTGATTCTGTGGCCAGGGCAGTGCTGATGGTTCTGCAGACAGATCCCATTCCGATTCGCGACCGGCGCGATGATATCCCCAACGACCTGATTACGATTCTGCATAAGGCGCTGGAAAGAGATTCAGAAAAACGTTTTGCGTCCGCGGCCGATATGCGGGCGGCATTGGCCGCCTGCACCTGACCGCTCTGCATAATTCAACGTCCGTTGGCGACGACACTCGCCAGTCAGGTATGATGCGAGTCCGATTCAGAGCGGGAGCGCGCGTCCAGATATGAGGGAAAGCAAAAGGTCGATGAAGAACGAAAATTCCATTTTTCGGCCGTTGATGACTCTCGGCCGGTTTCTGACTGTGCTCGTAACGTTGTGTCTGCCTGGCCCCATCGTATTCGCAGACGACACACCTGCGAAGAATGTTTCGGACGAAGCATTCTTTCAAACGACTGTGCTTCCGATTCTGCAGCAGCATTGCTACGAATGTCACAGTCACGGCGCGAAAAAGGCCAAAGGTGGACTGGTACTGGATTCGCGCAGTGGCTGGGCGAAAGGTGGCGAAACTGGTCCGGCGATCGTTCCGGGAAAGCCGAATAAAAGCCTGTTGATCAGCGCCATTCGTTACGAAGACTACGAAATGCCGCCAACCGGCCGACTGCCGGAAGAACTAATCCGGAAAATCGAACGCTGGATCGCCGACGGCGCTCACGATCCGCGGGCGACGGAAAACGTCCAGCACAACGGCGTGATTGACATTGAAGCCGGCCGACGCCATTGGGCGTTTCAACCACCCCGATCCGTGACGCCACCTGAAGTCAGGGATACCGAGTGGCCTCGGCACGATGTCGACCGCTACATCCTGGGACAGCTGGAAGAAGCCGGTCTGCGTCCCGTGGCAGACGCGAACCGATATACATGGCTGCGGCGAGTGAGTTTTGACCTGACCGGGCTGCCTCCGACCGTCGCAGAGATTAGCGAATTCGAAACCGACCAGTCGCCGCAGGCACGTGAGAAGGTCGTTGACCGATTACTGGCCTCGCGTGCATTCGGCGAACGGTGGGCGCGGCACTGGCTGGATCTGGTGGGCTACGCCGATCAGCTCGGGACCTCCAACAACGTGTTCGCAGAACATGCATGGCGATATCGAGATTATGTGATCGATGCATTAAACAACGACAAACCGTTTGACCGATTTATTCGCGAACAAATTGCGGGCGATCTGTTAACGCACTCAACGACCGAACAACGAGCCTCCAGTCTGGTGGCGACCGGGTTTCTTGTGCTGGGCGATATCGAAATCGTCGAAGCCGACAAGGAAAAACTGCTGGTTGATATTGTCGATCAACAGCTCAACAAAGTGGGCAAAGCGTTTCTCGGACTGACGCTCGAATGTGCTCGATGTCACGATCATAAATTCGATCCTGTTCCGCAGCGTGACTACTATGCAATGGCCGGCTTTTTTCACGGAACGTCGACGGTGTATAAGACCAGCCGCGGCGTGTGGAGCGACATCCATGTGGCCGAGCTTCCGGAAACCGACGACCAGAAGAACGAACGCAACCGGCTGGCCACGACTCATGCCGAAAAACTTAAGCGGTGGCAGCAGGAACGCAAACAGGCACAGGATCGAACTGCGGAGCTGAATAATCAGCTAAAACAGGACGGTCTGTCGCAGGAAGAACGCGACAAGCTAACGAAAGAGCGAGACGAAACGTCAGGCCGCATTGGCCCGTTAAACAACCGGATCACACACGGCGAATTCTTCGCACCGGCAGTCCCCAGGACGTATGCCATTCAGGATGCGGACAACCCTGGCGACATGAAAATCACCATTCGCGGTAACCCTCGCGCGCTGGGCGATCAGGTGCCGCGAGGTTTCCTGCGGGTGGCTTCCGACAAGCAGCCACAGATTCCAAAAGGCAGGAGTGGCCGCCGCGAACTGGCGGATTGGATCGCCAGCAGCGACAACCCGCTGTCCGCCCGCGTGGCGGTGAATCGTATCTGGCAGAAACTTTTTGGCGAGGGATTGGTCCGGTCCGTCGACTACTTCGGCCTGCCCGGCGACCGACCTTCGCATCCGCAATTGCTGGACCACCTGGCAATACAATTCACACGTGGCGGCTGGTCCCGAAAACACCTGATCCGTTCGCTGGTGCTTAGTCGGACCTATGGGCTGGACAGTGCACACGATGACCGGGCGCACGCCGTCGACCCCGACAACCGATTGTTGTGGCGCATGAATCGTTTTCGGCTGGACGCCGAGGCATTGCGTGACGCGATGATCTTTGTTGCCGGCCAGCTCGTACCTTCTGTCGGCGGTCCGGCGATGCCGCTGGAGTTTCCGGAAAACGTCGGTGGACTCAGCCCGACCAATGTGAACCCGCCAAATTTCCGTCTCACGAAATGGCGTCCGGAACAGGAGTTCCAACGGACCGTCTACCTGCCGGTCATCCGATCGGGCGCCCAGCCAGGACCCGCCACGCTGCGAAACGTGTTCGACTTTGCTCAACCATCGCAGTTCACCGGTCAGCGTTCGATCACAGCGGTTCCCACGCAGGCATTGTTCCTGATGAACAGCAGTGTCGTAAAGAAGCACGCGGCCGCGCTCGCGGAACAGATGATGCAGGAAGACGACGAAACACAGCGGCTGAAACTACTGTGGCTGACATTGCTGAACCGTCCGCTCACTGAAACAGAACAGCATGAGACCACAGCCTTCTTAACGCAGGCGGGAGAAAATGCGTGGGTCGAGTTGTGCCACGCACTGTTGGCCAGTAACGAATTCCTGATGAGACTTTAAAGCATGACGACACCACAACTCACACGACACCGGTTTCTGCGTTCCGCTGCATGCGGCTTTGGTGGTCTGGCACTCAGCGGCTTGATGAACGAAACTGCCCGCGCCGCGAGTCCTCTGGCCGTTCGCGCTCCGCATTTCACACCGCGAGCGAAACGCATGATCTTTATTTTTCTTGCTGGTGCACCGTCACAGGGTGATCTGTTTGCGCCGAAGCCGCACATCAGCAAAAGACACGGCATGGCGATCGATTCACCCGTCGGCGACGACGGTCAGCTGCGCGTGGGCGTGGCCCAGTTTCTACCTATGGCTCCAATCGCACCGATACGGCCGCGAGGACAGTCGGGGATGATGATCTCCGACCTGTTGCCCAGCCTGGCAAATGTGGCAGACGAACTGTGCATGCTGCGAGCGGTGGTCGCGGATAACAAAGCCCACGCGCCGGCGGCACTGCAGTTTCTCACGGGCCATATCGCCGAAGCGCGACCGTCGATGGGCGCATGGTTCAGCTACGGTCTGGGCACGGAGAATAGGAATCTGCCGGGCTTCATCACGATTCATCCGCCTGCAGACGGGCGCGTCCACGGCGCTGGGTTTCTGCCGGCCATTCATCAGGGCACGCCGCTGCGTGTGCCGCGCAAGGAGGGTGAACTTGCGATTACCGATCTTCGCGACCCGGATGCCACGCCCGATGTCCAGCGCCGTCGGCTGGATTATCTGCAGAACATCAATCAGCGACTGCTGAACCGAGTACAGGGGGATTCGCAGATGGAGGGAATCATCGAGTCCTTCGAACTGGCATTCCGTATGCAGACCGAAACACCGGAACTCGTCGATCTTTCCAGTGCGTCAAAGACGACTCAGGAACTGTACGGCATTGACGGCAGCGCAACGGATGTGAACGGCCGCGCCTGCCTGATGGCGCGACGACTTAGCGAGGCGGGCGTGCGTTTCGTGCAGGTCACCATCGGTGGCTGGGATCATCATGTTGACATCCGCAACAGCCTGCCCAGATCCTGTGCCGGTGCTGACAAACCGGTCGCCGGACTGATCCGCGATCTGAAGCAACGTGGTCTGCTGGAAGACACACTGGTGATGGTGTCCGGTGAATTCGGCCGCACTTACTGGAGTCAGGATCTGTCGGGCACCAGTCCCATCGAAAAGCACGGTCGAGAGCATCAGCAGGAAAGTTTCTGCACCCTGCTGGCCGGAGGCGGCGTCAAGCCCGGCTACGTACACGGCGAGACGGATGACTTCGGATACCGCCCGATACAAGGCCGAGTGCATCTGCACGACCTGCACGCAACCGTGCTGCATCTGATGGGGATCAACCATGAACAACTGACTTATCCACATCTCGGTCGTGACTACCGTCTGACCGATGTGTACGGTCGAGTCGAGCATGAATTTCTTGTCTAATTGCGGCATGGTCGCCAACAGAACAGAAGTAGTTTCAATACCAGCACGCAGCGCCAGCAAGTGAGTTACCGCTCTGGTTTTCTCATGAATTTGATTCACTCGCTCGCGCTTCGTGCTGGTATCTTGTGGTTTTGAAAACGGATCTGAAATGATTACCAACCTCAGCCATCGCCGACCGTTTCACCAGTCGTTCCAGCGAACCATCGTTGCGTTGGTGTTTGTAACAACCAACGCATGTGGCGTTTATGCGATTGAACCCTGGAGCCAGAATCCGTGGTATTGGTCGCACGACGGCAAGCCGGTGCTGCTGCTTGGAGGAAGCGATGACGACAATCTATTTCAGTGGCCGCGTGAAAAACTGATTCCACAGCTGGACCGAATCGTCGCGGCGGGTGGCAACGTTATTCGCAACACCATGAGTGATCGCAAGGACGTCGGCTTCGAGGTGTATCCGTTCCTGCGACTGGAGAATGGAAAGTACGATCTGTCGCAGTGGAATCCGGAATACTGGCGACGTTTTGAAACCATGCTGGCCGAGACTGCCAAACGCAGCATCTTCGTTCAGATCGAAATCTGGGATCGATTCGATTACACCGATGTGCGAGCTCACGATCGGGATCGTTGGACGAAGCATCCGTACTGTCCGGCCAACAACGTCAATTACACTTTTAAGGAATCCGGTTTCGCTGAGCGATATCCTGACCACCCGGGCGCAAACAAACAGCCGTTCTTCTTTACGACGCCGAAGCAGCGAAACAACACGATCGTGCTGAAGTATCAGGAAGCGTTTGTCAATAAGCTGCTTGATCATTCGCTGAAATTCGACAACGTCCTGTACTGCATGGACAACGAAACATCCGGTGAAGCGGAGTGGGGCGAGTATTGGGCACGGCTCGTACATCGCCGTGCCGAGCAAGTCGGCAAGCGCGCGATGGTCACTGAGATGTGGGACGATTGGGACCTGAAGTCCAAACGACATCGCCGAACCTTCGACCATCCCAGGCTGTACGGTTTCGTGGACGTCTCACAGAACAACCAGAACAGCGGGCAGAAACACTGGGACAATTTTCTGTACGTCAGGAATTACCTCAGCAGTCAGCCACGGCCAATGAACACCACGAAGACGTACGGGGCCGATGGCAACAAGTTCAAACACACGGATCAGGATGCGATTGAACGCTTCTGGCGTCATCTGCTGGCGGGAGCTGCATCGATTCGCTTTCACCGGCCTGATTCGGGGCTGGGTATCAATGACAAGGCCGTCGCCTGTCTTCGAGCGGCTCGCAGGGTGGAGGAACTTGTACCGCTGTGGAATGTTGAACCGGCGAACAAACTACTCAAAGATCGCAGCGACAACGAAGCCTTCGTTGCCACGACGACGGAGCGGAACACATTCATCCTGTATTTTCGAACCAGCAGTGGAACGGCTAATTGTCTGGATCAACATCGACACCGGTCGCAGAGAACACCGCGGCATGACGACCGCTTCAACATTCGCGCCGCCCGGGAACGGTAATTTTGTAACAGTCATTCGTACCCACAATCACAGCGACACTGATAATGAATAGTCAGCCGGCATGCCGGTTTCCAGAAGAATCGTGATGATGAGCGATGAGCCGCTGTGCGTGGCCGTTTGGTCATTGACCGTGAGTTAAACGTAATTGCCAACCATCCCGTTGGGGCAACGCCGTGACGGACTTTGAGTAGTAGAAAGATTGGTCTTCCAGAGATAGACGTAATATGAAAAGAGCCA